>Ga0187803_10000231_pt1 | contig 23063 bp, 18 predicted proteins | sample NC_wetland_sal_i_2_FD_132425 | JGI IMG/M metagenome (GOLD analysis project Ga0187803, IMG submission 132425) | Wetland sediment microbial communities from Neuse River Estuary, North Carolina, USA - Control_3 | ecosystem: Environmental > Aquatic > Freshwater > Wetlands > Sediment | place: USA...
AGTGGAACGTGGCGCGGTTGTGTGGGTCGGTGGAAAAAATTAAATCGATCCCAAGATCCGGATGGAATAATGAAACCTCCTAACATGCTCCGGAGTTGGCAGCGGAGGCGGGCGTGAGGAATCAGCGCAAGAACGCGACCGGGAAACTGGTCGAACTTCTTCAGGCGAATCGGCGCGGGAAAGGCGTGGGCATCTACTCCATCTGCTCAGCGAATCGCTTCGTTCTGGAAACGGGAATGATGCAAGCGGCGCGCGATGAAAGCCTCTTGCTAATAGAGGCAACCTCGAATCAGGTGAATCAATTTGGCGGCTACACAGGCCAGACCCCTGCCGACTTTGCGAAATTTATCCACGAAGTCGCGGCGGCAAGGCGCTTCCCACGCGAGCGAATCGTGCTCGGCGGTGATCACCTCGGGCCGCACGTGTGGCGCAGCGTGACACATACCGTGGCCATGGAAAAGGCTCGGGAAATGGTCGCCGATTATGTCCGGGCGGGTTTCACCAAGATTCATCTGGATGCAAGCATGCCTTGTGCCGATGATGTTTCAGACAGGAACCGGCCGCTCTCCGATGAGATCGTGAGTGCGCGTGCAGCAGAACTGTGCCAAGCCGCCGAGGAAGCCTACCGCTCCCTTCCGCGCTCCACAACGCCTCCCGTATATGTGATCGGGTCGGAGGTTCCCATTCCAGGCGGTGAGCAATTGGGGTCGCAAGCTCCCCGAGTGACTCGAACCAAGGATCTGGTGCGAACTCTGGACCTGGCAAAAAAGGCGTTTCGTTCGCGCGGCTTGGACTCCGCCTGGGAACGCGTCATCGCGGTTGTGGTTCAACCGGGTGTCGAATTTGGAGATACCACGATTTTTCCTTATGACTCACAGAAGGCGAAACCGCTTTCCCGTTTCTTGATCCGCTCATGGACGGGTGTTTACGAAGCCCATTCGACCGACTACCAGTCACGTCAAGCCTTGCGGCAAATGGTCCAGGACCATTTTGCAATTCTCAAGGTTGGCCCGTGGCTGACATTCGCCTTTCGCGAAGCCGTCTTTGCATTGGCCGCCGTCGAACAGGAATGGTTGTCCACAAGGAAGGAGATTTCGCTCTCCGGCTTGCGGGAAGCCCTCGAAAAGGCCATGCTGGAGAACCCGGTTCACTGGAAAACTTATTACCGCGGGGACGACACCGCCGTGCAGATTGCCAGAAAATATAGTTATAGCGACCGGGCGCGCTATTATTGGGCGCAACCCGCGGTCGCCGCAGCATTGGGGCGCCTGATCGACAACCTGAGTTCACATCCGACCCCCGTTTCCCTGCTCAGCCAGTTTCTTCCGCGCCAAGCCGAGGCTGTGCGTTCAGGAGCGCTCCAAAACGAGCCGAGCGCGCTGATCCGCCATAAGATTCTTGAAGTAGTCGATGAGTACGCTTTTGCAAGTGGAATGCTGCAATGAAAAAACTGATTAGAACCGAGAACGCTAATGTTGAGTGAAGAGCGCCGTCGAGCGATTCTGGAACTCCTTCAGGAAGACGGCCGCGTACTGGTGCGCGATCTCGCAAGAGGCTTTCGCACCTCCCTAATCACCATTCGCAAGGATCTGGAGTCCCTGCATCACCAAGGGCAGCTCGAGCGCACTCACGGCGGCGCCTTGCCGCTGAAAACCGGCGCGCTGATGGACAGTTCCCTACAAGAGAAGGAGCGGATTCATCGGGCGGAAAAAACGCGAATCGCCGCCGCGGCTGCACGGATGATCGGCAAAGGCCAGGTGATCATTCTTGATTCCGGCACCACCACAACGGCGATCGCGAGAAACTGCCGCCACCTGAAGAATCTCACCATTATCACGAACGCGATCAATATTGCCGCGGAACTTGCGAATTCTCCCGTGGAAGTGATCCTGACCGGCGGGGCTTTGCGAAAGAATTCCTTCTCCCTCGTGGGTCCGCTCGCGGAAGAATCCTTGCGGAAGCTGAGCGCCGATCTCCTGTTTCTGGCGGTTGACGGGTTCGATGTGCGCTACGGACTGACCACGCCCAATCTCCTGGAGGCGCGCGTGAACCGCGCCATGGCCGATTCCGCCCGCCGCACGATTGTTGTGTGCGATTCGAGCAAGTTCGGGCGCCGCAGCCTTTCGCTCATCCTGCCGACTTCCGCCGTTCACGAAACCATCACCGACAAAAAGATTCTCAAACGCGACCTGAAAATGCTCCGTGAAGCAAAAATCGCGGTCACGCTGGTTTAAGAAACAAGGGAGCGCTTTTTGACTCAGGGGCCAAACACATGACCGTCAACGAAACACACCACGCACAATCACACACCTGGAACGAAATCCTCTCGCAGGGCAGCGTCTGGCAGTCCGTGATAGACGACATGAGCACGAGCGGCGTGCTGGAAACGATCGTCACGGCCGGCAAGGGCAAGCGGCAATGGATTTTCGTCGGCTGCGGCACCAGCTTTTACCTTGCCGAGGCCGCCGCGATTTCCTGCACGCTGCAAACGGGCCAACCAGCCCGCGCCATTCCGGCTTCCGAAGTTCTGCTCTTCCCCAGCTTGCTCCAGGCGGAGGCAGGCGATGTGCAAGCGGTAGTGATTTCACGTTCCGGCCGCACGTCGGAAGCGGTGCGTGCCGCGAACGTCTTAAAAAAGGATTTGAGAATTCCTTGCGTGGGTATTACATGCGCGCAGAATTCCGAATTAGAGCGAGCATGCGATGTGTCAATTGTTTTGCGGGCCGCCGATGAACAGAGCACGGTGATGACTCGCTCTTTCACAAGCATGTTGCTGGCCCTGCAGGTTCTCGCAGCCCGCCGCGCAGGAAATCTTTCCTTCATCGACACTCTGCGGTCTCTGGCGAAGCAGTTTGCCCCGCGCATTCCCGACCTTGCCGCGCAAATGGAATCCTTCGTAGCGGAGCACACCTTCGCCGACTACGTCTTTCTGGGACAAGGGCCGTTTCACGGCATTGCTCGCGAGGCAGCCCTCAAAGTCATGGAAATGTCATGTTCCTACAGCCAGGTCTTTCATGCCCTGGAGTTTCGCCACGGTCCCAAAGCCATTGTCAGCCCCGCAACGTGCCTGACGTTCTTCTTGAGCGATACCGCGCACAGCGCGGAGGCCGAAGTCCTTTCGGAAATGAAGGACCTCGGCGGTGTCATTCTCACGATTTGTAACCGCGCTGGCGCAGAAACGCGGCGCTCCTCGGATCTCGTCATCGATTTCAACTGGACGGGAAATGAACTGGCCCTGCTTGCACCGTTCACCGTACCCTGTCAGCTCTTGGGCTATTTCACTGGTTTGCGTAAAGGCCTGAATCCCGATCAGCCGAAAAACCTGACCCGCGTCGTGATACTGGATTGAAGAAAGAGGAGAAAGCCATTGGCCACGTTTGACGTGAGTGTGATTGGCGAGTTGAATCTGGACCTCATCCTTTACGGTCTTCCGGCCGAATTGATACTCGAGCACGAACACCTGGCTAAGGACCTCAGCATCACGCTCGGAAGTTCCTCGGCGATTTTTGCCCATAATTTGTCGTCTATAGGGAATAAGGTTGGGTTCAGCTCCTGCATCGGCAGCGACCCGTTTGGTGAAATCTGCATGCAGCGGCTGGCTGAAACAGGCGTGGACCTCTCCCGCGTTCGGCGCATGCCCGGCAAAACCACCGGATTGACCGTCATCCTGCCGCAGCGGGTCAAGCGCTACATTCTTACTTACCCCGGCACCATGTATGACATGAGCGAAAAGGATTTGGATCTAAGCTACGTTTTGAGCGCAAAACATCTCCATGTCTCTTCTTATTTCCTCCAGAAAGGCCTGCGAGCTTCCCTGCTCAACATCTTTCGCAAAGCAAAAGAGGTCGGCCTGACAACTTCACTCGATACCAACGACGATCCGGAAGACCGTTGGTCTTCGGAGATTCAGTTGCTCCTGAAATACACCGATATTCTTCTGCCGAACGAACGCGAAGCCTGCAAGCTGGCGCAAGTGGATGACGTGGATCGTGCCGCGGAAGTGCTGTCGCAGAAAGTGCGGATTCTCGTGATCAAGCGGGGATCCCAGGGAGCCTTGGCCCGGACTGGCAAGGAAAAATTCACAGCGTTTCCGCCGGTGGTGGATGTCGCCGACCATGTGGGGGCAGGCGACAGTTTTGACGCGGGCTTTATCCACCAGTTCATTCGCGGGGGGAAGATTGAGGATTGCCTGAAATTCGGTAACATCGTGGGCTCGCTGTGCGTCACTCGGCCCGGTGGGACGGAAGCTTTCCGCGACCCCCAGCACCGCGATGCATTCCTACGCAATCATCCAATCAGTGGTGATACTCGCGGAGCAGTGCCGGCAAAACGGTAACCGGCGCTTGCAGCAAACCTATGGCGCGCGTACCGCTTCCACAAGCAAGTTGTCGTCGAAGTCCACTTTGAGCTTCGCCACCGGCCCTGTGACCGTCCCCAATTCCTGATGATGGACGTAGTCCGTTACGCGGTACGTTTTTGCGGCTAAGCCGCGCAGTTCTACTTCTCCGCTCCAGTGCCCGGCCGCGCCTTGCCCCTTCGCAGAACCATCTGTTTGCGCGGGTGCATAGAAGGCGTAATACATGTTGCCGTCTTTCTCAATGGCATACGCTTCCGGAACATCGAATCCGTAGACGTAAAGGTTGAGAAAATTCCCCTTGGACAGCATTTTCTGGTTATAGAGGCTGATCCACTCCTTCCAGTGAGCCTCCTTATCCGGAGTGAGTTGAACGGTCCTGAATTTCGGTCCGTAGTCAGGCCAGGTAAATTTCGTGCCCAAAACGCCGCCGGTGCCCAGAGTCGCGGCGAAGTCGCTGCCAAGATCCTGCTCGTTATTGCCAGAAGCGTTCTTGATACGCGTCAACTCCACGTGATCGCCATAGACGGCGGCGCGCGGGCCAAGCAGCGCCTTGTACATCTTGACTCGCCGGCGCACCTGAATGGAGCCCACCGGATCGGCGGTGACCGCTTGATCCATGTAGCGGAACCACGCCAGACTTGGCGGCGTCCCGCAAGGGCAGCTTTGTGTCACGCTGTCCGGCTTCAGCGCGCGCGTGGTCTCAAAGATCGTCTTATATACCTCGCCCATGGCATAAACGGAGTCATAAGGCGATTTGTGGTGGTGCTTCGGGTTGTAGCAAAGTGGTGTCGAATAAACATTGTCCAGCTTGTGGCCGTCGAATCCCCAATCGCGAATAAATCGTTCAGTCAGTTGTTTGTAATAGGCCTGTACTTCAGGCAGCGCGGGACATAATGCGGCCAAATTGCGCGCCATGCGCGCCGGCTTCCCTTGTTGATCCAATACCAGCCAGTCCGGATGCTCTTTGAGGACATCAGAGGTGACAAACTTGCGTCCGCCATAGCCGAATTTGCCGTCTTCGACGGCCAACGGTAGCCACCAGAGCTGCACCTTGAATCCCTGCTCGTGAAATTTTTGGACCATGTCCTGCATGGCCGTGCCGGCAAACACTGGCTCACGAGGCTGCCAGTCACCGTAGTCATTAAACCACCCATCATCCAAAGTGGCCCAGTGAATGCCCAGTTCTTTCAACTTCGGAATGGTGCCGAGCATCTGTTTCGGCGTAACTCCGAATTCGTAACCCCAGCCGCACCAAGCGACCGCATAGTTTTCCTCATTATTGGCGGGCTTGCTCAAACCTTCCTTTTCGATCGCATCGGACCACAGCTTCAATGGTTCGTAGAAATCCCCCGCATACACCGCAAGAAATGTCCGCGGCGTGGAATAAACGTCGCCTGGTTTGAGCACCGTTTTGGCGGGGATGCTCACGCCCGCTTGCACTCCCCCATCCTTTATAGTCTGCACCGGTATGGATAGAACAAGGGGCAGCGTCTCGATATGCCCAATGGCCTCACCCACAGTGCCCGACCAGAATGCAACAACGGGGATTCCCCCGCCCGCCTGCCCGAGGTCGCCTTTCACCGCAACGGGCGCGCCAAAGGGATTCTCCTGCGCAAATTTCGCCGGCACGGGAAAAATCTCATCCTTACCCCAATGCAGGCTGGCTCCCTCGAAGGTCCACAGCGGGTGGGTTACCTCACCGGCGGGCCCCGTCGCTGCAAAACTGTGCTGCTGCAGAACCACGGTGTCGAGCGGGATATCCTTCTGCCCGCTATTGCGCAGCCGAAGCGAGAGCAGGGCGAGATTGGGAAACGCGTCATACACTTCGAGCGTGAGCGTCTCTTCCAGATCGGTTCCAGGGATTTTTCCTCTGACATCAACTTGCTTGCCGAGATTCCCAAGTTTCCCTGTAGCTTCTCGCACGTTCGCTCTCGCCGTGTCCAACACAGCGCCGGGATAATCTTTGTTGGCCAGCGTAACAACTTGCGGAGCCTCAAGCCATTTCGCATCCAACGTGGAGCTAACCCCATCCCTGTGAAGTGCTCCCTGTAGCGCGCCCGATGGGGTGAGTGTGAACTCAACCGTAGATGTACGTACAACGACCCCTTCGGCAGAGACGTTTACGGTCACAAAGGATTTTACGGCCACCGACGGAGCTGCCGGTGACGCGGCCTTCTTGTTCTGACAACCCTCGAGGGAAAGGAAACCGAGCGCGGCGGCACTCAGCGCAGCCACAAAGAGCACTTTGCTTCCCGCTAACCAGAGTCTTGGCAATTTCAGCTGAACTTTTTTGTCGCGATGGTCCGTCATCTCATGACCGTCCTTTGAACTGTGCAAAGATTCTCTCGGCATTTTTGTGGTAAACCTTTTCGAGCACCGCATCGGGCAATTCCATTCCGTAAATCATCCAGCGTCCCTGGCCCGGATAACCCGCATACGGGAAATATTCGTCGCCGGTTTCCAGCCATCGGAAGTAGTTGGCGTACATCTTTTCCGTAGGCTCGCTGTCCGTGCCGAACAGAATGCGGTCTTGATAGTCGAGGAAGAATTTTCTCGCGCGGCGTGGTTGCCGGCCGAGTTCGGCTTCGCGGGCCCCAAATTCCACCACCATGTTGGGATATTTGTCCAACCAGAGCGATACGGTATCCAGGTTTTCGGGCCAATTGGCCACGTGCAGGGCGATGAACGTCGTATGAGGATGTTTCTCGATGATGTGATTTCTCTCGGCCATTAACTTCTCTTTACTTGGAAATTGCGCTCCGGAGAAATTCCAGCTCGGGTTAACGTGCAGCTCCTCGTATCGCTCGTTGTGCCTGTCCAACGGCGTGAAAAATGCCTCGGGATCGGAGGTATGAATCGCCACCGGAATTCCCAGCTTCCCGCATTCCTCCCAAATCGGATCGAGCCGTGGATCATCCACGGGAATGAACTGCCCAGATTTATCTTTGACTCCGAGGCCCAGGTTTTTCAGCACCTTCAGGCCGCGGGCACCACGACGCACGGCGTCGTCCAACTGGGCGACCATCTCCGCGCTAAAATTCGCATCGTCGATCTTGTTCCAATCAATCTGGGTGAAGACGATAAACCGCTCCGGATACGGCTTCACCATTTTCTCGATCAGCCCCTGCAGCTTGTCTCCCCACATGCCCGTGAGAATCACGATCTTCTGAACGTTGGCACTGTCCATTCGCTGCACCACCTCCGCGGGCGGAATGTCCTCGCTGTGGTCGCCATAAGGATCATTCACATGATTATGGACGTCAATCACCGGGAACTTTGCGCGCGGTGTTTCATGAACCGAACCGTGCAGCATGGATTTTGGATCGTAGTCCTTCAGCTGCAAGGTCATTTGGTCCGCGGCCTTGGAGTCCCGTTGGGGTCTAAGATCCTGTGCGGGCGTGGGCAGCACGGTGACCGCGGCCAGGCTAAGCTCGCACGTAAAAAGCCAGAGGAAGAATCGTGTTCTTAAAGGATGTCTGCGAATTTGGCAAAGCATGGTTCTAATTCCCCTGTGGAGTCTCCCCAATGGGGGGAGGCTGCTGCGTACTTCCGAGCGTGTCTCGGTCAGAACTGAGTGTACACACAAGCGAAAGGAAAGGAAATAATAAGAATGTAAGCGAAACCCTGTGCATCCCTTCATCGAACGGGAATGGCCTCAAGGTTGAGCACCTCGAACGGCCGCAGCTGAAACGTATGCGCTGTGCCTGCCTCCAGCGCAAAAGGCTTCTGCTCCCGGTCGCGTTTCCATGGCGAATGAGCAAGGTGCTTTCGGGGAGCGGTTGCGGGTAACTCGAAAGCCTGGCCGATATCCAGAGAATAGCTCTGCGGTTTGTCGCTTGGGTTTCGGAGCGTGAGTATCCCCTTTTCCGGTGACCAAGCCGCCCAGCCGTACACCTCCAGCTTTGCCGGATCACCGCCAATCCAATGGGTATCCGCCAAAGTGACGGCGTTGCCGCGCGACCAGTTGGCCGCCTCTGCCAATACGTCCCAGTCCGCATCTGACAGCAAGGAGTGCGTGATATACATCTCCTGCAACTGCGTGCCGCTTCCAAAATAATCGCTAACCTCGTGTACAAATGCATGCGTTGGATCATCGCCGAGATGTTCTGCTTGCCGCGCGTAGATGATCCCATGCAGCATCAGCGAATTCAGTGGAAACAGCGGCCCCTGCTGCACGATGCCTGCATAAGTGTCTGCGTCCCGATAGGTAATCCACTTCTCGCGCCATGGGCCTACGCCTGCAAAACTGTGGTCTTCCCCTCCCCGCCAGATCGAATCGGCATAGCGCAGCCAAAAGGGGGACGGATACGTGCCTGTTGTAAGATTCACAAAAATATCCGGTTTGAGTTCACGCCATTCGCCGCTGAGGTGAATCGCCGCGTGAAAATCGCTATCGAATTCGCTCTTTGCAAAAACCCTGTTCACGTTGCCCGTGCCATCGATCTTGAACTGGTTGATTCCATATTTGCGGATAAAATCCAGTGTGACGTCGCGAAACCGGGCGAAATACTTCGGGCCTGAAAGTGCGAACCCTCCTTCGTTCATTTCAAAACCCTGTTTCCGCCCATATTTCAACCGTTCTTCTTTGGCTTTGTCATACCCACCCCAAGGAGAGAGCCAGATACCCGGCGCGGCTCCATACTTCGACGCTTCCGCTTTTAGTGGAGCAAACCCATCCGGAAAGCCTGGATCAAAATTCCACAGCGAGCGCGGATCATCCCATCCGTCGTCAAAAAGAAAAGAATCGAGTTTCACCCCGCGCTTGACGCTAAGTTCTTCGCCAAAGGTATGGATTACGTCCAGCGCGGCCGTTTGGTCGTAGCGATTTCCGTAACCAATGTCGTACCACGAGTTGTAGTGCAAAAAGGGCCTGTAGGGGTGAGCTCGCGCGCGTTCTACATAATTCAGAAAGCCGCGGCGCATCTGGCCAGGAGGGGAAATACCCATGACCGAGGAATAGTTCAGGCTCTGCCCCGCCTTCAGCGGCAATTCGCGATCAATAAAGCACCGTACTCGCTCTCCTTCCACGACGCACCTGGAAAGCGGATGTTCAAACCCGAGGAAGATATTCCCAGCGGTGACGGGAGAGCCTTTCACGGTACCCACCAGCTGAGCGGACGGCAGGCTAAAGTCGAACAATCTCACTTCGCGAATCGGCGAATCTTGTGTGTCAGAAATTGAGATTTCCTGCCTGAAGTAATTGTCGCCATCACGCAGGATCGCAGACCATACCACCACAAGTGTGGATGCCGGGTCCTCCAGGTGCACCACGACACGCTTTCCCGCATAATGCTCCTCCAAGCAGGCAGCCTGCGGATTTGGCGGCAGTTCTTCGATGCGCGGCCGGTCGGTAATCTGCATCGAAGCCGGGGTCAGTATGTGGCCATCTGCAAAGACGAGCGCGAACGCATTGTTGGGCAGTGGGGCGGTCTCAGAAGTCAGTGATCCCGCAAAGGACTCGCCGCGCAGTTTCCCGGCTGCTGTTGACCACGTGGCGGTCAGAACCACGTTTTTCAACGTGATCAGATCGTTCTGGACGCTGACAAAAGGCTTTCCAGGCTGAACGCCATACAAATAGCCATCTTGTCCGGCCGCTAGAACTGCACAACCACAAAGGAGGAGAACGAAAATGACGCTGCGAAAAATTAGCTTGCTTGTTTGCATCGGGTCTCCATCACACTTACTGACAATCTGCGCTGAGGCATCGCCTGAAAGAGCAAACTCACTACTCTCCACGAAATCCACTGTGCCATCTACATCGGAGGTACAAACGAATTCTACTGGAAGCACGGCAGAATGGGCGGTCCATTTGTTGGTATGATTTTGGGTTAGCACGATTAGGAGCGCACATGAGTCAGCTGCCGATAAACAAAGATCCTTTCGTAGCTATGGTGACAGCACGCGCGGAGGTCGACCTCAAGCTCAGCGACTTCCATCCCCGCTCCATGCTTCTTGCGCCCCAGCATGAAATTCAGCGGCCAAAGTTTCCGGTCATCGATTATCACAATCACCTGGACGCGCAAGAGCCCCGCGAAGTCTTGCGCATCATAGACGAATGCGGCATTGAGCGCATCGTGAACATCACCATGCACACGGGTGACACCGCCCTCGCGATGATCCGTAAATTTCATTCTGTCGCTGCGGACCGTTTCGCAACTTACGGGTGGATGGACTGGAGTGACGTGCACTCTCCTGGGTTCTTTCAACGCAGCGTGGACCGCCTGGAACGATTGATTGAGCACGGCGCCTGCGGCCTGAAAATCTGGAAGGATCTCGGTACCACGGTTCGCGATGCAGACGGCAGCCTTCTACGCATCGACGATGAGCGCTTGGATCCTCTCTATGAAAAAGCGGCCGAACTTCGCGTGCCGATCATGTACCACATCGCGGATCCGGACGCCTTTTTCCTCCCGATCGACGCATCCAATGAACGTTACGAGGAGTTAGCGGCCCATCCGGAATGGAGCTATTACGGTTCGCACCACGGAAAACTCGAACTGCTGGCGCAGCGGGATCGCGTCATTGCGCGTCACCCCAAAACCACCTTCGTGGGCGCGCACGTGGCGGAACATCCCGAAGATCTGTCCTATGTGAGCAGGTTGCTGGACAAAAATCCCAATCTTCAGATCGACATCGGCGCGCGTTGCGCCGAACTAGGGCGCCAGCCGTACACCGCGCGCGAATTCTTCCTCAAGTACGCCGACCGAATCCTGTTTGGAACCGATTTGATTCCCGAAGTCGGCATGTACCGCCTGCACTACCGGTTTCTGGAAACGCGCGACGAGTATTTTGACTATCCGTCGCACGCTTCCCGCCAGGGGCGCTGGAATATCTATGGTTTGTTCTTGCCGGATGATGTCTTGCGCAAGGTGTATCGCGAAAACGCGCTCCGACTCCTCGAAAAGCACTAACGCGGTGCAGAAAGCACCGCAACTCCATAGACCGGCAAGTTAACAGATCGTTTGGACCCGCCCGCCAGCACATCGTCCATAGCTACAGGCAGATTGATCGACTGAGGCTCTTTGGAAAAATTGATCACCACATAGACCACGTTGTGTGCGCCATAGCGCGGAGAGACTTCCACTCCCGCCGGCACAGCGCCAATAGCTGACCTCACTCCACTCGTGTCCACCATCCATTTCGCAGCTTCCGCCATAGTCTTCGGGTCAAGCCACGCGCCGATGTACGTGATGCGCCCCTTGCCGACTTTGCGAGTAATCGCGGCCGGTTGCCCATCCAACCAGCCATTGCTTTTTCCATAGCGCATCAGTACCTCGGTGCCGCTGTCTTTCACGCTCAGCAGTTCCGCCCACAACGGGCACTCACCGGTTCCCCATTGACCCTCCAGCGGAACAGGCTGTGTCAACGCGTAGTATTGCCCGACGCGCCCGCCAAGCAGGCTAGCGAGCGGCCCGGGCTGACGTTCCGTCTGCAGGCTGTTGTCGTCATCCTTCATGCCGGAGCGTTGGCCCAGAACGAGGTGGCCACCGCCTTGCACATAGGCAATGAGGTTCTTCGCCGCGGCATCGGAAAGCACATTCAGTCCCGGCGCGACCACCAGCTTGTACTGGCTCAGCGGCACGGTCGCAGGAACAATGTCCACCGATTGTGCGATCGCGCGCAAAGGCCCGTAGTAGCTCACAATTTCATCCACCGGACCGTACTTGTTATTGTGCTTTTGCCACTGCATGGCCCAGCGGCTGTCGTAGGAATGCAGGATGGCGACTTCAGACTGCACGGAAGTGCCCGCCAGCGTGGGGCTCGCCTTCTCGAACTCTTTTCCAACTTGCGCGACCTCCGCATACAACGGAACAGGTGTACCATCGGCGCCGACTAGCGTGCCATGGTATTGCTCCTGCCCATTTAACGCGCTTCGCCATTGCCAGTAACTGACTGCGTCCGCGCCATGCCCCACGTCGTGCCACGCCATCGCGCGCACTTCGCCTTTATCCAGCGAATTATTGATGTCCGCCCAATTCACGGAGCCAGGTTGCGTCTCGATCACCCAAAAATTCTTCTGTTTGAAGCCGCGCGTCAGGTCGTGCGTTGCGCCATTCCGCACAGGATCAAGGTGGCCCTCTCCGACGTAGTCATCCCAAGCCGCCAGGTCCAAATCCTGCTCCACGGTGTAATGGTCGAAACCGTCGAACCAGCCCATCGTGTTCGTCGTGATGAATTTACCCGCATCCGAATTCGCGCGAAGCACCTCCAACTGGTTCTTTTGATAGCTCCGCCAGGTATCGCTGACGAAACGCATCCAACTGAGCAGCAAGCCGGGATTGCCATAGCCAACCTGAATCGGAATCTGATCCCACGTAGTGTAACTTTCACTCCAATACGAAGTCGTCCATCGCGCGTTCAGGTTGTCCAGCGTACCGTAGCGGGCCTTCAGCCACTGTTGAAATTGCGCATTGGTGTCCGGATCGAACGAAACCTCGGCGTACTCATTATCGATCTGCCAGCCGAGCACATTCGGATTATGTCCGAATCGCTTGGCCAACTGCTCGGCAATCTTGCGCGACATTTCCCGGTATTTCGGATTCGCCCAATTGAAATGCTGGCGATTTCCATGTTGTGCGCGGCGGCCATCTTCGGACACCCGCAGAGTTTCGGGATATTTTTGTGTCAGCCAGGCAGGTGGCGACGCGGTCGGCGTGCCTATGACAGTGTAAATGTGATGTTTGGCCGCAGCCGTAATGGCGCGGTCCAGCCAGTCCAGGTCGTAGTGGCCTTCCTCAGGCTCCATGCGGCTCCAGGCAAACTCACCCACGCGCACCATGTGTATTCCCGCTTGCTGCATCAGGACAAGATCACTTTCCCAACGCGACTCTGGCCACTGCTCGGGATACCACGAAGTTCCCAGAAGAATGGCGGGAAGTGCGGGAGAGGTGGTTTGCGCGATGCCTGCTCCCACAAAAATCACCGCGCAGATAATCAGGAGAGCGGCAAGGCAGCTCCTCCGGTACTTGGAATTCGAACTCGGCATGATTTTGTCTCCACCCAGTTGTTTTTAGACTCATGGAACCATTCATCATAACTCTTATCGTGCGGTGTCACCGGATTTGAATGAGAACTCGCTAGGACGCGCCTGCTCATGGAATACCGCGCTCCAACAGTGGAATTTCCGCGCCGCTTGCTATAGTCTGACGCCTCGTTGCCATTTGCTGCGGAGACAGGATGGAACTCACACAAGCCGACGCGTCTCTCTACAATCGTGATTTGGCCCCCATTCCCCCGGAAAAACGCTCCTGGAGCACTTACAACTACGCCTCCCTCTGGGTGGCCATGAGCGTCTGCATCACCACCTATATGCTGGCTTCCGGTCTGATCGCCGGCGGCATGAATTGGGTTCAGGCGATCCTCACGATTCTTCTGGGTAACCTGATTGTGTTGATCCCCATGCTCCTGAACGCACATGCCGGCACGCGTTACGGAATCCCGTTCCCAGTCTTTGTGCGCGCCTCCTTTGGCGTCCTCGGCGCCAACGTTCCTGCGGTCTTGCGCGCGTTGGTCGCTTGCGGGTGGTTCGGCATCCAGTCGTGGATTGGCGGCCAAGCCATCTATTCGATGTTGCGCATCGTCTGGCCAGGCGCTGCCAATGTTCCCGGCAGCAGTTGGATTTGCTTCTTTTTCTTCTGGGCCATCAACATGTTCGTCATCTGGCGCGGCATCGAAACCATCAAATTCCTCGAGGGAATTGGCGCGCCGTTCATGCTGGCGATCGGACTGCTTCTTCTTGCCTGGATTACACGCAAAGCGGGTGGATTCGGCCCCGTGCTGCACTCGCCGAGCAAGTTCCACAGCACAGCCGAATTTGTGCGCTTCTTCTTCCCCGCGCTCACGGGCATGGTCGGCTATTGGTCCACCGTGGCGCTGAATATCCCGGACTTCACTCGTTATGCCAAATCGCAGCGGGCGCAAATGCTTGGCCAGGCGCTGGGATTGCCAACAGCCATGACCTTGTACTCTTTCATCGGCGTCGCGGTTACGTCTGCGTCGGCGGTAATTTTTGGTCAGGCCATCTGGGACCCTGTCGTATTGCTCGGTCGGTTCAACCAGCCCATTGTCGCTCTTATCGCTTTGGTTGCTTTGCTCGTCGCCACGCTCAACACCAATGTCGCTGCTAACGTGGTTTCCCCTTCCAATGACTTCTCCAATTTGCGCCCCAGCCTCATCTCCTTCCGCACCGGCGGCCTCATCACCGGCGTGATTGGCATCTTGCTCATGCCGTGGAAGCTTCTCAGCGATTTCAGCTCCTACATTTTTGGCTGGCTGGTGGGTTGTTCGGCGCTTCTGGGACCCATTGCCGGCATCATGATTTGCGATTACTACATCGTGCGGCGCCGCAACCTTGCCGTGGAGGACTTGTATCGCCGGGGCGGTGCATATGAATATCTGCACGGATTCAATCCAAGGGCCATTGTCGCCTTGGTTGCAGGCGTCGCTATCTCACTGGTTGGCCTTGCCGTGCCGCCTCTGCGGTTGCTCTACGACTATGCCTGGTTTGTCGGTTTTCTTATTTCCGGCGGGTTGTATGTTCTCTTGATGCCGCGTTCATTTGCTATATCGAAGTAGGCTTCCGCCGACAGAATGTCTATTGAAAGAACTTGCATTCGCTTTTAACCTTCTTTCATCCCGAACGATGCACTCTCTCTCGGGCCCTGTGGATCAGGAGGATCGGTTGGCAGAACTCCAGCAATCAACGGTCGGAGCAAATGCCCTGGACGAACTACTGCCGCCCCTGACGCGCAACGAAGCTGCCGTCGAAGCCGCCCGGTGCCTGATGTGCTACGACGCTCCGTGCACGCAGGCTTGTCCCACGCACATCGATATCCCCAAGTTCATCAAGAAAATATCCACACAAAACTTGCGAGGCTCCGCTCGCACCATTCTGGAGTCCAATCTCCTCGGCGCCACCTGCGCACGTGTCTGCCCGGTACAGGAATTGTGCGAGGGCGCTTGCGTGCTGGGAGCGGAACACAAACCCATCGCTATCGGCCGGCTGCAGCGCTATGCCATGGACTTCGCCTATGGAAACGGCAAGGATTGGTTCCGGCCCACAAAGACGACAGGCAAAAAAGTGGCGGTCATTGGCGCCGGACCTGCCGGACTCTCCTGCGCTGGGGAACTCGCTAAGTACGGGCACAGCGTTACGCTCTTTGAAAAGCGCGACCTCGCGGGCGGCCTCTCGACCTATGGCATCATCGGCCTGCGCGAACCGATCGAAGTGGCCTTGGCGGAAGCCGCGATGATCGCAAAACTGGGCGTCAAAATCGAAACCGGCAAGGTACTGGGCTCCAATGTCACCCTCGCCGAACTCCAGGCAAACTTTGGCGCGATATTCCTTAGCGTGGGCCTGGGACTCACCACAACCTTGAGAATTCCCGGTGAAGAATACATAGTCGATGGGCTGGAATACATTGAGCAAAGCAAACTGGGCGCCGGCAAACTCGTCGTTGGCCGCAATGTCATCGTGATAGGCGCGGGCAATACCGCGATCGATTGCGCTACCATCGCAAAACGTCTGGGCGCAAGCCTGGTCACAATGGTCTATCGCCGCTCGGAAAAAGAAATGACCGCCTACGCCCACGAGTATGACTTCATCAAGCGGGAAGGCGTGCGCTTCTCTTTCTTGACTCAGCCCGTGCGCGTCCATGTCGAAAATGGCTCGGTAACAGCGCTGGAGTGTGCGCGCATGACCTTAGGCCCGGCCGACTCTTCCGGGCGCCCCTCCCCGCAACCTGTCCCAGGCTCCGAATTCCTTCTCCCCGCGGACCAGATTGTGAAGGCCACTGGACAAGAGAGACCATCTCTCGCTTCCCTGCTGAAACTCAAAACCGAAAAAGGCTTCATCCAGGTGAGCCCGGCTTTCGAGACGAGTTTGCCAGGCGTTTATGCCGGAGGAGACTGCATTCGCGCGCGTGGTGCTGCCTCCACCGTAATGGCGGTGCAGGACGGCAAGCTGGCCGCACGTTCGATTCATGAAAGGTTGGTGGCGCATGGCTGACCTGAGTATCAATTTCGCAGGCATTCGCTCGCCAAATCCCTTCTGGCTGGCCTCTGCGCCGCCGAGCAATTCCGGCATGCAGGTGCATCGCGCGTTTGAAGCGGGCTGGGGCGGCGCAGTCTGGAAAACGATTGGCCCACCCGTGCTCAACGTTTCCAATCGCTACGGGGCATGGCATTACGGCGGCCAAAAAATGCTGGCCATCAATAACGTCGAGCTGATCTCTGACCGTCCCCTGGAAGTGAATCTCGGTGAGATTGCGGAAGTGAAGCGCGCGTGGCCGGACCGCGCTGTTGTTGTCTCCGCGATGGTGGAATCGAAGCCGGATGCGTGGCACGACATTATCCGCCGCATCCAGGACACTGGCGCCGACGGAATCGAATTGAACTACGGTTGTCCGCACGGCATGAGCGAACGCGGCATGGGTAGCGCCGTGGGTCAGGTGCCGGAATATTGCGAGCAGATCACCGGTTGGGTCATGCAAGTCGCCAAAATTCCGGTGATCGTAAAGCTCACGCCCAACATTTCGGACATCGTGATGCCCGCTCGGGCTGCCCTCGCGGCTGGAGCAAACGCCATTTCGCTGATCAATACACTCAATTCCATCATCGGCGTTGATCTGGACACCCTCGAAATCACTCCCAATATCGGCGGCAAAGGGGGCCATGGAGGTTACGCCGGCCCAGCCGTGAAGCCCATCGCCCTAAATATGTTAGCCGCGCTGGGAAAGGACCCTGTGGTGGGAGGCTCCAAGCTGCCGATCTCGGGAATGGGCGGCATTTCCACATGGCGCGATGCTGCTGAATTTCTCTTGTTGGGAGCCAGCGGCCTGCAGGTCTGCACCGCCGTGATGCATTATGGCTTCCGCATTGTGGAAGACCTCTGCGACGGCCTCTCCAACTGGATGGACGAAAAAGGTTTTGCAAAGGTTTCCGATGTGGTCGGCAAGAGCCTCCACCGCGTCTCCGACTTCAATCATTTCGACCTTTCTTTTCGCGCCATCGCTCGCATTGACCAGCAGAAATGCATCCGCTGCAACCTCTGCTACGTCGCCTGCAATGACACCGCCCACCAGTGCATCGATTTGATCGCCAAGGACGGCAGTGTCGTTCAGCCTTGCGTGTATGATATTCGTACAAATGGGAAAGACAATGCCGTGAACTCCCGTCCCAGCGTTCATGTCCGCGAAGAGGATTGTGTTGGCTGCCGCCTCTGCTATAACGTGTGTCCCGTGGAAGACTGCATCGCTATGATTGAAGAGCCGTCCGGGCGGCCGCCGGTCACTTGGGAGCAGATCTCCAACTCCCAACGGGAAGTGACCGAGGATTGGGAGAAGATGAAGAAGTACCGCGAGAAAATGGGAATTCACATTCACTGAGAACGTTCTGATGCATTGCGGGAGTGAAAGATGGCCTTGCTCATTCGAAATGGCGAGATTGTCACCGTGGGCTCACGCGTACAGGCGGACATCTACGCCGAAAACGAAACCATCACTCGCATTGGCAAGAATCTCGACGCGCCGCCGAACACCGAAATTATAGACGCGACCGGCAAGCTTGTCTTCCCCGGCTTCATCGACCCTCACGTGCACGTCTACCTTCCCTTCATGGCCACTTTCGCCAAGGACACCCATCAAACCGCCAGCATTGCCGCGCTCATCGGTGGTACCACAACGTACATCGAAATGTGCTGTCCCAACCGCAACGATGATGCGTTGGAAGGCTACCAGCTTTGGAAGTCGAAGGCCGACGGCAAAAGCGCGTGCGACTATGCATTTCATATGTCGGTTACCAAATTTGTGAAGGAAACCGAATCCCAGTTGCGCCAGATTGTTGCCGACGGCACGGCCTCCTTCAAAATCTTCCTAGCCTACAAGAACTTTTTTGGCGTCGATGACGGTGAAATGTACCAGACCCTGGAACTCGCCAAGCGCCTTGGCGTGATTGTCACCGCGCACTGCGAAAACGCGGAACTCGTGGCGCGCCTGCAGCAAAAACTGATCGCGGACGGGAAGACCGGCCCCGAATGGCACGAGCCCAGCCGCCCCGAATCCGTCGAAGCCGAGGGCACCGGCCGCTTCGCCACGTTCGTCGAAAATACGGGAGCAACAGGCTACGTTGTGCATCTCTCGTGCGAAAAAGCCTTGCATGCCGCGCTCACAGCGAAATCACGCGGCGTGAAACTCTCCGTGGAATCCGTGCTCCCGCATCTTCTGCTCGACAAGCCCTATGCCGAACGGCCGGGCGTCGAAGGCATGAAGCACGTCATGTCGCCACCCTTGCGCGCCAAGCACAATCAAGATGTGCTCTGGAATGCGCTGGCACACGGCTCCGTCGATACCATCGGGACCGACCATTGCCCGTTTGATATGGAGCAAAAGCTTCTGGGCAAAGACTCCTTCGTCACCATTCCCAACGGCATTCCCGGAATCGAAGATCGCGTCAATCTGCTGTACACGAATGGGGTGAAACGCGGGCGCTTGAATCTGGATCGCTTTGTCGACGCCGCGAGCACGCGCGCCGCAAAGCTTTTTGGACTTTTCCCGCGCAAGGGCACGATCGCAGTGGACAGCGACGCCGATATCGTGGTCTACGACACGAACTACCGTGGTGTGGTCTCCGCGAAGTCCCAGCACACCAACAACGATTACAATGGTTTCGAGGGAATGGAAATCGAAGGCCGCCCGTCGGTGGTAACCGTGCGTGGCAAAGTCCAGGTGCGCGAAGGCAAATTCGTCGGTGAGCGCGGCCGCGGGAAACTCTTGAAGCGCGAGCCAACTCATTTTTGAGCGTGTCTTATGAGCCTGAACCCCAAACGCACCGTTGACGAATTGAAAGAGCTTCGCGCCCTCACCGGCGACGAAAACGGCGCCCAGCGTGTCGCCTGGACAGATACCTGGCTGAAGGCCCGCGATTGGTTCGCCTCCAAGCTGAAGGAACTCCCCGTCGAACATCACTACGACGCAGCCGGAAACAATTGGGCCACGCTTCCTGGCGCATCCGAAAAATGCTTGTTGATCGGAGGGCATCTCGATTCCGTACCCAACGGCGGCTGGCTGGACGGCGCGCTGAACGTCCTCGCAGGCCTCGAAGTGCTGCGTCGCATCGCCACGGAATTCGCCGGTCGCCCCCCGGTCACCGTGCGCCTCGTCGATTGGGCCGATGAAGAAGGCGCGCGCTTTGGCCGCAGCTTGCTGGGCTCTTCGGCGTTTGCAGGAACGCACTCCATTGATGCGGACCGGGGCCGCACCGATCGCGATGGCGTGAAGTTGGAAGACGCCCTGCGCCGCTGCGGTGTCGCAATCGACAAATTCCCGGAGGCCCAAAAAGAACGGAAGAACGCCGCAGCGTATCTTGAACTGCACATCGAACAGGGCCCCGTCCTCGAACGCATGGGCCTGCCGCTCGGCGTGGTGTTGGGGACAAAAGGCGTTGAGCGCCACATCATCAACTTTCACGGCCAGGAAGCTCATTCCGGTTCCACGCCGATGAACGCCCGCCGCGATGCACTCGCGGCGGCCGCAAAGCTGGCGCTCGAAATCCGCACCATCGCTAAGAAGCACGAAGACGCCGTTTGCACCATGGGCAGCGTCAAGACTTTCCCAGGCATCGTCACTGCGGTCGTGGGCCGCTGCGAAGTCACGCTCGACCAGCGCGATTTGGACGCCAACATCCTCGCCGAGATGTACCGCGAAGCTCAGGAAGCCAGTCATCGCTTCGCCGCGGAGGAAAATTGCACGGTGGATTGGTCGCGCCTCTGGAATATCGAACCCGTGCCGTTTCATCCGCACTTACTCGATCTCTGCGAGCAGGCCGTTCGGGAAACCTCCGGCACCTCGCATCGCATGCCTTCCGGCCCGCTGCACGACGCCGCGGAAGTCTCGCGCGCGGGAATTCCCACGGTGATGATGTTCGTGCAGTCGCTAAACGGCATCAGTCATAATAAGATTGAAGATACAAAGGAAGAGCATCTCGAAATGTCCGTCGTGGCGCTCGACAAATTGGCGTCCAAAACGATGCACTGGATTCTGAAGCAGCAATAAAGCTCCCGGTCTTCCAAGGAAGGATAGGCAAGCTATGGACTCTCAGTCCCGCAAAGTAGTGCAAGAAAACCGCGATTACACCATGTTCTCCTGGTCCGTGCAGGGAACGTCGAATCCCATTCACATGAAACGCGGGCAGGGCGTGTGGTTTTGGGATGGTGACGACAACCGCTGGCTGGACTTCAGCTCGCAGCTCATCAACTTGAACGTCGGCCACCAGCACCCCAAAATGCTTGAGGCTATCAAGAAGCAGGTCGATGAGCTGTGCTTCGCGGGACCAAGCTTTGCCACGGAGCCGCGCGGCTTGCTCGGCAAGAAGCTGGCCGAAGTCACTGGCCTCGCAAAAGCCTTTTTCACCCTTGGCGGCGCGGAGGCCAACGAAAACGCCATCAAGATCGCGAAACTCTTCACCGGCCGCGACAAAATTATCACGCGCTATCGCTCCTACCACGGCGCCACGATGGGTTCGATGACCGCTTCCGGCGACCCGCGGCGCTGGCCTGTCGAGCCCGGCCTTCCCGGCATCGTTCGCGTCTTCGACCCTTACTGCTATCGCTGTCCTTTCGGGCAAAAAGTGGAAACCTGCCATCGCGAATGTGTTTCGCACATTGAAGAAGTCATCCAGATGGAAGGCCCAAACACCATTGCGGCAGTTCTCACGGAAGGCATCACCGGCTCAAACGGCTTGCTCGTTCCTCCCGACGATTACTATCCCAAGCTGCGCACCGTCTGCGATAAGTACGGCATCTTGATGATCGACGACGAAGTCATGAGCGGATTCGGCCGAACCGGCAAATGGCTTGCCACACAACACTACGGAATTCGTCCGGACATCGTCACCTGCGCCAAGGGATTGACCAGCGGCTATCTTCCTCTCGGTGCGGTCATCGTTTCCGACGCCATCGCCGCGCACTTTGAGACCAACATGCTTTGGGGCGGACTCACTTACAGCGGCCACCCGGTTTGTTGCGCCGCCGCTGTTGCCAATCTCAATCTCTACGAAGAGGAACACATCTTCGCCAACGTTGAGCGGCAAGGGCGCTATCTTGCTGCCCGCCTCGAAACCATGAAGCAGAAATATCGCTGTGTCGGCGACGTTCGCTACAAGGGACTCTTCAGCGTCCTCGAACTGGTGAAGGACAAAGCTACGCGCGAACCCTTAGCTCCCTTCAATGGCACGAGCCCGGAAATGACCAAGCTCGCCGCGCACCTCAAGAGCAAGCATCTCTACGCATTCAGCCGCTTCAATATGTTGTGGGTTTGCCCGCCGCTCATCATCAACGAGGAGGAACTTCGCCAAGGCCTGGACATCATCGAAGAAGGCTTGGCCCTGGTGGATGCCGCGCTATTCCCGGCTTCCGCGGCGCAACCGGCAGAGGTTCTAGCGCGCAAGTAGCGGAACTAGCTGGTCGTCATCGGCCGTTCGGGTCCTGGTTTCTCGCTGAATGACCGGCGCAAGAACCGGGAGTCACATCGCTCGCATCGAAATGGCCGCACAAAAATTGCCGCCAGCAAGACAGTTTCAACGATTCCCTTCCTCCTGGAACGATGAATCAGCCCACTCTGGCAATTCGGACACGTAATTTGCATTTAGCTTGCCTGCCTGCGGTCAGCTAGAAATCCTACTGTGACGGGCGCCCGTACAGGCTGCGGGGTGACTTGGGCGTGCGAGCGGCTCGATAGGATTCTGATTCGGCTGTGGTGATGACAAATTGAGTTTCCGCAGGATGATTCTCGTGCGCGGCCAGCTCTGCTTGGAGCCTTTCCGCACAGATCCCCGGTGCATCTTGATAGCGCGCGCGATGGGCGACAAAAGCCTCGTTCGCAATGTTCAATGTGAACTCGCGTTCTTCCCCCGCCCTGCGGACGTGAAAGGTGTACTCCCGCGAAAGTGGCTTCGCTTGGAAACCGACGTACTGAACGATGATTTCAGTGCTCATTTGGCACCGGGCACGAACACACGAGAAGCGATCGCGGGCGCGGCCTTAACCGGCTTGGTACGCTTGGCGCGGCGGCGCTTTGGCGGAGTTCCTTCAGCAGGCTCGACCACCATCAGGCTGGTGACAAATTTCTTGGTCCCATGCGCGTCGAAATCGATGGTAGTTCGGTCCATGCTGGATTCGGTGATGACCCCACAACCGTACTGAAAATGCTTCACGTACTGGCCTGCCGAAAGAATCGCCAAAACATCCTCCTGAACAACAAAACGCAAAGTCTATTGCTGGCCAACTGATTGAGACGCCGGCCAGCGGACGGACGCGGAGCGATTCCGTAACAGTCCCCGGGAATTCTAGGGCGCCGCTAGTAGCGATCCCGGCCGCCAGATCGACCGCCGCCATATCCGCCGCGGCCACCGGAACGATCTCCGCCACCGCGTGATTCCTGCGGGCGCGCTTCGTTCACTTGCAACTGCCGGCCTTCCACTTCCAGCCCGTTCAGCTCGCCGATGGCTTTGGTCGCATCGTCGCCCGCTCCAAGCTCCACAAAGCCAAATCCGCGCGAGCGCCCCGTTTCCCGGTCCGTGATGACCCGAGCCGAGGACACTTGGTATCCCTTTCCGACGAAAAGCTGCTGCAAACTTTCATCCGTCATGCCAAATGCGAGATTCCCTACATAGAGTTTTGTCATTGCGTTTTCTTTTCCTTTTCCTGGCTCTC
>Ga0187803_10000232_pt1 | contig 23054 bp, 18 predicted proteins | sample NC_wetland_sal_i_2_FD_132425 | JGI IMG/M metagenome (GOLD analysis project Ga0187803, IMG submission 132425) | Wetland sediment microbial communities from Neuse River Estuary, North Carolina, USA - Control_3 | ecosystem: Environmental > Aquatic > Freshwater > Wetlands > Sediment | place: USA...
GCTTCTGCCTGTCCCGTCGGCGCCTTCCACAAAACGGCGGCCGGCCCCGTTGTTTACGATGTCTGGAAATGCATCGGCTGCCGATATTGCATGGTTGCCTGTGCTTTCGCGCAACCCAAGTACGAATGGCATTCGCTCAATCCGCGGGTTCGCAAATGCATTATGTGCCCCGACCTCATCAAAGCGGGCCGGCAGACCGCCTGTGCGGAGGCTTGCCCCACCGGTGCCACGAAGTTTGGCGAGCGCGACGATCTAATCAACGAAGCGAACGAGCGAATTCGCCAAAATCCCTCGAACTATGTGCCTCACGTCTATGGCCTCAAGGAGGTGGGCGGAACCTCGGTTCTCCTCCTCTCTTCCGTCCCCTTCGAGCAATTCGGTTACCCCACAGAAGAGAAGATCGGAGATGTCGCGCTGCCCGAGTACACCGGCCAGGTGATGTCCAAGATGCCGGACTTCATCCCCTTCTGGGCCCTGGTTCTCGGAGGCACCTACTGGCTGGTGAACCGCCGCGAGGAAGTTGCAGCCGCTGAAGCAAAAGAAAGGGCCGGAGGTGCGCGATGAAAATCAAACTCACCTTCTGGCGAGTGCTGTTTGTCATCATCATGTGCCTTGGCGCGTACTCGGCCTATGTCCGCTACTTCCACGGTCTCGGCGCGGTTACCAATATGTCCGATCAGTTTCCTTGGGGACTCTGGATCGGCTTCGACTGCCTCTGCGGCATCATGCTGGCCGCCGGGGGATTCTGCATCACCGGCGCGGTCTACCTGTTCCGCATCGAACGCCTCCACAGCATCGTGCGCCCCACGGTGTTGACCGCCTTCTTGGGCTACTGCCTTTTCATCGTTGGCTTGCTGTTTGACTTGGGCCGGCCTTGGTTCATCTGGCACCAACTGATCTATATCAACCTGCATTCCGTCATGTTCGAAGTGGGCATGTGTGTCATGACCTACACCACGGTGCTCTTCTTCGAGTTTCTCCCGATGGTTCTAGAGCGTTTTCACCTGCACGCCCCGCTGAAGTGGGTGAAACACCTCATGCCCGTGCTGGTCGTTGCTGGTATTCTGCTTTCCACACTTCACCAGAGCTCTCTCGGATCGCTCTATCTTATTGTTCCGAGTAAGTTGCACCCCTTCTGGTACTCGCCCGCTCTGCCGTTCTTCTTCTTCGGTTCGGCAATCGCTGTCGGACTCGCCATGACCATCTTCGAGTCCACCCAGAGCGCCAAAGCTTTTGGCCGCCAGCTCGAACTTTCCGTTCTCGTCGAACTTGGAGGCGCCCTGCTGGTCGTGCTTTGGGTAAATGCCTTTCTGCGTTTCGAAGATTTTTTCCACCGGGGGATTCTCCGTCAGATCCTCAAGCCCAGCTACGAAGCCTACTTCCTTTGGTTGGAACTGACGCTGGCCTTTGTAATTCCTATCACCCTGTTGAGCTTTAAGAAAATCCGCCACTCGCCCAAGGGCCTCTACTTTGCCGCTGTTGCTTGCCTGCTTGGCTTTGTGACCAACCGACTCAACGTCAGCATCACTGGATTCGAGACTTGGGTTGGCCACCACTACCTGCCTAAGTGGACCGAAGTCATGATCACCCTCAGCATCATCGCGTTCGGCTTCTTTGTTTTCTCTCTGTGCGTCAAGTATTTGCCGATCTTCAAAGAGAAGGAGGCCTACGGGCCAATTCGCCAGCCGGAAGTTGTCCGGGACGAGATTCCGGAGCTTTCCAATGCCAGAACCTGAGGCCAATTCGACTGTCAACGCGCGCTGGACCAGGCTCGCAGGAAGCCTCAGTGGGAAATTGCTGGTCCTCCTGGTCTCCTCCATGGCGGTGATCTTCGGCGTACTCGGTTACCTCAACATTCGCCTGCATCGTCAGCATCTGGAGCGCACCGCGCTGGCGGACGCGGCGCGCATGGGCAGCGTGATCAAGCGCAACACCTCCTACTACATGTTGCGCAACCAACGCGACGGCCTCTATCACATCATCACCGACATGGCCAACGAGCCAGGCATGGCTCGCATTCGCATCATCAACGATCGCGGCACTATCAGCTTTTCCTCGGATCCTTCCGAAATGGGCAAGATCGTCGATCAGCACCTCCAGGTTTACGACGCCTTGCCCGCTGGCGTTCCCGCATTTCAACTCGCTGATGGCAAGCAGAGTTTTCGCACCTATTTCCTGCCTAACGGGGAACGCGCTCTCGGCGTGATCAACCCCATTGAGAATTCTCCCTCTTGTTCCGCCGCGGAATGTCACGCCCACCCCGCGGAGATTAAGACGCTTGGCGTTCTAGATACCAACATTTCGCTTGCCTCCACCGAGCAGAGCGTGGCGGAGAGCAGGCGCCAAGTGTTGCTCTACACCGTCCTGGCAATTCTGGGTGTCGCGGTACTGTGCGCGGCCTTCGTTCAGTACATGCTTGGTGGTCCTCTGCGCGCGTTGACCGTAGGGACCCATCGTCTGGGTTCGGGTGATCTTGGCTACCAGATTCACCTTCAGTCTAGCGGAGAGTTGCAGGAACTGGCCAATTCGTTCAATACCATGAGCTGCCAGATCGAGGAAGCCCATCAGGAAATCAATGCTTGGACGCGGACTCTGGAAGAACGCGTTGAACAAAAAACGCGTGAGTTGAGCGGGGCGCAGGAGGAGATGCTCCGGGTGGAGCGCATGGCCTCCATTGGCAAGCTCGCCGCCGTCGTAGCCCATGAGATTAACAATCCGCTGGCGGGAATTCTCACTTACGCGAAGCTGCTAAAGAAGAGGGAAAGTCGGGCGCCCCAGCCTAACGCGGAAATCATCAGCATGCTCGACTTGGTGGAGTCGGAAAGCCGCCGCTGCGGGGAGATTGTCAAAAACCTGATGACCTTTGCCCGCCCCACTTCGATGAATCTGGAGCCGTCCGATCTGAATGTCATAATCGACCGCTGTGTCCGCCTGGTTCAACATCAACTCAAATTGAAAAATATCGAGCTCCACCTGGACCTGAACAGGGAACTGAACCCGGTGCGTTGCGACTCCGGACAGATCGAGCAAGTCATCCTGGCGCTGGTCATGAACGCGATCGACGCTCTGCCAAATGGCGGGAATCTAACGGTGACGTCGCGAAAAGCACCAAGCTCCGGGAATATTCAAATTGAAGTCCGCGATGACGGTGTGGGCATGCCTCGCGACGTTCTCGCTAAAATGTTTGAACCCTTCTTTACCACCAAGGAACACGGACGAGGTCTGGGCCTGGGCTTGGCGATCAGCCGGAACATTGTCGACCGTCATGGGGGACGAATCGAAGTCGCCTCCGAGCCCGGCCACGGAACCATCTTTACGATCACTTTGCCCCTGCAGTCCAAAATTGTGCTGAACTCTCAACCTATCGTGCCGGCGGGACAAGGAGTATAAGTTATGACCACTAAAGCCAACCTGCTTGTTGTGGATGACGAATTAATCGTTCGGGACTCGCTTGACAAATGGTTTCGCGAAGAGGGCTACGACGTTACGGTTGCGGAAAGTGCCCACGACGCGTTGGCCAAAATGGCCGCGAAACGCTTTGACCTTGCGCTGGTGGACATCAAGATGCCCGGCACAGACGGTGTGGAACTTCAGCGCCGTATGCACGAGATCGACCCCGATATGCTGGTCATCATCATGACCGGTTATGCATCGGTGGAAACCGCCGTGGCCGCGTTGAAGAATGGCGCTTACGACTATGTTTCCAAACCTTTCGATCCGGATGACATTGCCCACACGGTTCACAATGCCCTCTCGCATCAGCGTGCCCAGCAGGAGAATGCCCGCCTGAGGGAAACCGTCGCCTACGTCGTTCGTCCGCAGGAAATTGTTGGCCAGAGTGCGCCCATGGTGCGCGTCTTCGAAGCGATTCAGACCGTGGGCCCCACGGACGCCACCGTACTCATCACCGGCGAGAGCGGCACCGGGAAAGAACTATGTGCGCGCGCCATTCACGCCGCCAGTCCGCGCCACTATAACCCCCTCGTGGTCATCCATTGTGGCGCGCTCACGGAAACGTTGCTGGAAAGCGAACTGTTCGGGCACGAAAAGGGCGCATTTACCGGTGCGCAGTACCGGAAAAAGGGCAGCTTCGAAGTCGCCGACGGCGGCACCGTGTTTCTCGATGAGATAGGCGACATCAGCCTGAAGACGCAGACCGACCTTCTGCGCGTCATGCAGGAAAGAGAAATCACCCGCGTGGGGAGCACCCACCCGATTCATGTAGATTTTCGCTGCATTGCCGCCACCAACAAGGATATTCAGAAGCTCGTAGATGAAGGGAATTTCCGGCCCGATCTTTTCTACCGGCTGAATGTTTTCCAGATTCAACTTCCTCCTCTCCGTGAGCGCAAGGGGGACATCCCGGTGCTCGTCGAGCATTTCATCCGCAAATTCTCGGCTTCCATGAACAAGCGGATCACGCGTGTCTCTCCGCCAGCGATGGCCCTGCTGGATCGTTATCTATGGCCCGGCAACGTTCGGGAACTCGAAAATGCCATTGAGCGCGCGATGGTTGTTGCGCAGGAGCCGGAAATCCGCGAGGAGGATTTTGCTTTGCGACTGCCCATTGCGGAACATGCTCCGCGCACGCTTGAGGATGTGGAGCGCGACCACATTCTTGCCGTCCTCCAGGAATGCAAAGGCAATCAGACTCTTGCCGCGGAAGTTCTCGATATTGACCGCGTGACGCTTCATAACAAGCTCAAGAAGTACGGTTGGAGGCGGGAGGCGGCGCAGGCGTTGTGAATGGGATTCAGCTCTTGCCGTTCGGTTCGGTCCCGCCGGAACTCCTTGCGGAACTCCGTGGCGGGCTGACCCGTGAATTTGCGGTGCCCTGCGAAATCCTGCCGCCCGAACCGGAACCGCGTTTCGCCCATAATGTAACTCGCCAGCAGTATCTTTCCACGGAGATCCTTGCAACCATGATCACGCGCGGAACGCCGGACTCCTGGCGTCTCTTGGGCGTAACCCTCGTTGATCTCTATATTCCGATCCTCACCTTTGTGTTCGGGGAGGCGCAGTTGAAGGGGAACTGCGCGCTGGTGTCTGCCCACAGGTTGCGTCAGGAGTTCTACGGCCTTCCCCCCAATCCCGCCTTGTTTCAGGAGCGCTTACTCAAGGAAGCCACTCATGAACTGGGGCACACCCTGGCGCTCTCGCACTGCAATGACTATCAGTGTGTGATGTCTCCCTCGCACGGCGTGGAATGGATCGATTTGAAGACCTACCGCTTTTGCAGCGCCTGCCGTTCTGTTGTGCAGGGTCGTGGAACGATCGAAGCTGCGCAGTAAATTTACAGTAGTTTCCTTGTGATATGCTCCGTTTCAGGCCCCAATTCCCAACGAAGGAGTTCCTCTATGAAGACCCTGGCGATATTCGTCGCTCTGTTCTTTGTGTGCCTGTCCGCTCACGCGCAAGCAGCAAAGCCCTGCGAAGAGCTGAAGTCTGAAATTGCCAAGAAAATGGACGACAAAGGCGTGAAGTCTTACTCGCTCGAAATCGTGGCCAAGGACAGCGGCGCGGAAGGTAAGGTGGTCGGCACTTGTGAGGGCGGGACGAAGAAGATCATATACCGCAGAACCTCAAGCCCAACGCAGACCCCGGCGCCCGAAGCAACCAAGCCTTAGTTTCCCACCTCCCCAGTCAGGCGCCCCACGATCGAAGTAAGACCCTGGGTCCTGGGTTTTGCGCAGCCGCACGCTCTCTGCTAAAGGTGCACTTGGAATCCGCCCGCGGCAGCCGATATAAAAAGAGAAAGGGCGTGTCGCAATCTGCTTGACCTATGCATTCACTTTGCGCGGGAAAATAGCTCGTACGGTTACATAAAGAATCGGAATAAAAATCAGGTTCAAACTCGTCGCTGCGATCATGCCCCCAAAAACCGTGGTGCCCACGGCTACTCGTCCGGCCGCTCCAGCGCCTTCAGCCAGCATGAGCGGTACCACGCCAAGGATGAAGGCCAGAGAGGTCATCAGGATCGGCCGCAAGCGGATGCGGGCTGCCTCGACCGCCGCCTCCAAACTCGAAAGTCCTTCCTCCTGCAGCTGTTCGGCAAATTCCACAATCAAAATGGCGTTCTTGCTTGCCAGGCCAATCAACATCACCAGGCCGATCTGACAATACACGTCGTTCGTCAAGCCGCGCAGTGCCAGCGCGCCCAACGCTCCCAACAAAGCTACGGGCACTCCCAGCAGAATAATGAACGGAAGAACGTAACTCTCGTACTGCGCCGCCAGCGTGAGGTACACAAAAACCAATCCTAGCGCGAACAAAATCCCAGCCTTCCCGGTTGAGCGAATCTCTTCCAGAGACAGGCCACTCCACTCATATGCCATCCCTTGCGGCAGCACCTTCTTCGCCACCTGCTCCATGGCCGCCAATCCTTGGCCGCTGCTTAGTCCTGCCGCGGCGCTCCCCGAGATCTCCGCGGAACGGAACAGATTGAAGTGCGAAATCACCTGTGGGTTTGCGGTCTGCTGGATCTCCACGACATTGTCGAGCGGGATCATCTTCCCGCTGTCCGAACGCAAATAATACGAGCGCATGTTCTTGGCTTCCGCCCGGTATTTCTGGTCGGCCTGCAAATAGACCCGGTAGGAACGATTGTTGAAGTCGAAATCATTCACATAAACTGAGCCCATGAACACCTGAAGCGCATCGGTGATCTGGCTGAGCGGAATCTGCAGGCTCTTGGCTTTGTCGCGATCGATCTTGACCAGGATTTGCGGATCATTTGCTGTGAAGCTGGTGAACAACCCTGCCAGGCTTTTATCCTGATTTCCGGCGGCAGCCACCTGGTTCGCCGTGTCGGCGAGTGTCTGCAGCGTGTTTCTCCCGAGATCCTGAAGCTCGAATGTGAATCCGCCCACTTCGCCGGCTCCTTCCACCGCGGGCGGGTTGAACGGTACAACCAATCCTCCCGGGAGCCCCGTCAATTTTCCGCGCAACCGTGCGACCACCGCCGCCCCGGAATGCTGTTTCCCCTTCCTTTCTCGAAAGTCCCGCAAATCGGCAAAAATCATCCCGCGGTTCGGCGCGTTTCCCGTGAAGCCGAAACCCACGATGGTGAATGCTCCGCGGATTTCCGGTTCGTTTGCCATCAGCGCTTCCGCCTGCGTGCAAAGGTTTCGGGTGTACTCGAGCGAAGCGCCTTGCGGCGCCTGAATTACTACGACGAAATAGCCCTGGTCATCTTCCGGGATGAATCCACGGGGCACGCGAATGTAGAGACCGTAAACGATGAACAAGCTAAGCGCAAAGGCGCTCAACGTCACCACTTTCCAACGGGCCGCGGCATGAACGGCACGCTGGTAAAAGTCCGAGCCTGCCTTGAAAACAGAGTTGAACAAATTAAAAAACGCACCCTTGGCCCGTTCGCGGTGATGGCCAAGGAAAATCGCGGAGAGCGCAGGTGTCAGCGTCAAGGCATTGAACGCAGAAATGGAAACTGAGAATGCGATGGTCAGCGCAAATTGCCGGAAGAGGATGCCGGTCGTGCCAGGAAACAGCGCCACGGGTACGAACACGGAAACCAGCACTAAAGAAGTCGCGATCACCGCTCCGGTCACTTCTTTCATGGCCACGCTGGCGGCATTGTGCGGCTCAGAAATGCCTTCGATAATGTGGCGCTCCACGTTCTCGATGACCACAATCGCGTCGTCGACGACAAGACCCGTGGCCAGCGTGATACCAAATAAAGTCAGCGTGTTGATCGAAAACCCGAGCACCTTGACGAAAACAAAAGTTCCGATGAGGGAAACTGGGATGGTAATCGCGGGGATGAACGTACTTCGCCAATCCTGAAGGAAAACATAAATGACCAGCACTACGAGGCAAATCGCTTCGAGCAGGGTGATTAGCACATCCCGTATAGACTCTCCGATTGCTTCCGTGGTGTCCCACGCGATGGCGTACTTTAACCCGGGTGGGAAACTCTTCGACAGTCGCTCCAGTTCGGCTTTCACAACGCGGTCCACATCCAGAGCGTTGGCGCCGGGAAGTTGTGTGACCCCCATGCCCATAGTGTCATGGCCGTTGAACCGGAGCATTGAACCGTAGTCTTCGGCTCCCAGCTCTGCCCGGCCCACCTCCTTCAAGCGCACCAGCGTCCCGTCGGCACCTGTCTTGAGGATGATGTTGTCAAATTCCTTCGCCTCCGAGAGTCGCCCTACGGCGCGCACGCTGATCTGATACTCCTGGCCGCTTTCCACTGGGGGGCGCCCTACCTGACCCGCCGCCACTTGGACGTTTTGCTCTTGCAAGGCGGCCAATACATTCGAGGCCGTCAATCCGCGTTCGGCCAGCCGTGCGGGGTCAAGCCACAGCCTCATGGCATATTTCCGCTCGCCGAAAATCTCCGCATCGCCAACGCCCGGAAGGCGCTTCAGCGAGTCTTTCACATAAATGTCCAGGTAGTTACTGATGAACAGGCTGTCGTACTGTCCGCTTTCGGAATAGAACCCCGCGCCCAGAACAAATCCCGAAAACTGCTTCGTAATGATGATGCCGGTATTCTTCACTTCATTTGGCAGGCGTCCGAGGGTTTGGTTCACGCGGTTCTGCACATCCACCGCCGCCAGATCCACGTCCCGGGTAGTTTCGAATGTAACCGTGATGGAGCTGCTTCCGTCGTTTCCGCTTGTGGACGAGATGTATCGCATTCCAGGAACGCCGTTGATGGCCTGCTCCAGAGGAATGGTGACTGCGGATTCCACCGTCTGTGCATTTGCCCCGATGTACACGCTCCGTACCAACACTTGCGGAGGTGCCAACGGCGGGAACTGAGCCACCGGCAAGGAGGGAATCGCGATCGCCCCGCCCAGAATAATCAGCAGGGCGCAAACAGTGGCGAACACGGGTCGCCGGATGAAGAAATCAACAAACAAGTCCCCTCGCTGCCTTTCTCGAATGAGGTGTGGTTTCGCCTTACGAAGCTCTATCTACTTCTGCTTTGCTTTGCCTGTAGTTTCGTGACTCGGCCCCGCTTTGTTCTCCTGAATCTGCTCCGCCACCGGCGCTCCGTCCTGAAGAAACTGCAATCCGGAAACAATAACGTGGTCTCCGGGATTAATGCCTTCGAGGACCGCATAGTCATTTCCCAGGATGTCGCCCAGCTTCAGGAGTTTCTGCCGCGCGAAAGTTCCCTTGTCCTCCTTCACCGCAACAAACGCGAAAAACTGTCCATTGATCCGCTGCACGGCCAGAACCGGTACGACTTGTCCCTGACGAGCGCCCCAAGTAATTTGCGTCCGCACCTGCTGCGCAATTCGAAGCTTAGTCTTGGAACTTCCCACGGCCGCTTTGGCCAGGACGGTTTGTGTCTCCGTGTCCACTTGAGGCGAGACAAACGTAATCTGCGTTTCCGCGAGTGGCGCCCCGTTCTCGTCCAATAACTTCACGGGCAGGCCGAGGTGGAGTTCACGCCCTCGCGCCGCCGGCACGTAGATGTACGCTTCCAGGGCCCCTGGTTCATCCACCGTTGTTAGAAGCGTCGATACCGTTACGCGGTCGCCGACCCGCACCGGGATGTCGCCCACGGTGCCCTCCATCGGAGCGCTCACGCCGTAATAGTGCAACTCTACCTTCTGCTGCTGGACCTGCTGATCGAGCGACTTCAATTGCGCCACCGCCGCATCGTAATTGGTTTGCGCGTTGTCGAAGTCCTGTTTGCTGATGACTCCTGCGTCGAACAGCTTTTGCGCCCTCTCCAGCGACACCTTGGCAAAGCGCACGTTGGCGTCTTGTGCGGCGCGCGATGCTTCCTGGCCACTGACCGCGGCTTCCTGTTTGAGCGGGTCGATTTGTAGCAGCGGGACTCCCGCTTTGACGCGGTCGCCGGATTTCACGAATATTTTTGTAATCTGGCCTTCCACTTGCGGGTTGATCGTGGCGGAATGTCTGGATTTGAGGATGGCCAGGTATTCCGTCGAATCCGCGATCTGCTGTGGTGCTGCAACAACCACCTGCACAGGCATCGCCTGGGGCGCTTCGCTGGCAGGTCCTCCCGCGTGCGACTTCGCTCCGCAGCTCATCAGCAGTAGGGCGCAAAGGTTTAGTGCGGACAAGGAAGTGAGAGGGAACAGGAACCTAACTCCCGGCATAAAACGCGAGGAACGACTCTGGTGTGTTTTTGCAGGCATGTCCAAGGCATTTATGTTACGACAAGCGGCGACCATCTGCACAGGCAACTGCACTTCTCAGAGCGGCCACTCTTGGAACCTTGCCAGCGCCGCGGGTCAGTACATGGTCGTGGGATCGATTTTCTTGCCGGTTAGGCCCAATTGCAGGATCTCGATGTTCTCAGGGCGGTCAAACACTTTCCCGGGCAGCCAATGTTTGATCAGAATGCGAAAGCCACCAAAGGCGATGCCAGTCACCGTGGCGACCACCAGGAATAGAGACGTGAACAGGAAAATCTTGTACAGAATGCGCACGAGCGGCGGATCCGTGGCCGTCTGGTGTGGCTCATTCCAGGTTATCTCTGTTTCGTAGTTCACCTCGTCGCGAATCGCTTGCGCGTGCATCGCCGAGGTGGCCGCGAAGACGATCGACAACAGCGAAGTCTTCCGCTCTACGGTGGCGCCCGCTTGTTTCGCAGCCGCTGGGAGGGCTTGCTCGAGATGGCGCAGGTGGTTTTCCGCCAGTTGCGGCGTGGGGTAGTCGATCAGCAAGAGGACGCCCGAGCCATGCTCTCCTTGAAACCTCGCCAGGATAGCTTCCGCGCCGCTTTGAAAGCCAACTTCTTTGGACAAATCGATATAGGCGCCTTGGTTCAGCGAATCCATCGCCGCGCGAAACGCTTCTGGGCCCAGGGCATACTTTTCCGTGCCAAAAACGCGCCATTTGGTCGGTAGATAGCTCTTCAACGGCGGAGGTGGCGTGCGGTCTGCCTTGGACTTTAGGGCAACAAGTAACTCGCGGAGACTCTCCGGCTTCGTGTTAGGCGGCACGGTGGCTTGCACAACCAGGTTGCCCACCTGGAAGCACCCATCGTTCTGTCCCAGTGCGGCATCCTCGCCGATTTCCCATTTCCGCATGCCTGGCGCCAGCAGGAAGGTATAAAACTCGTACGCGCTGCTGGGATCGCGCAGAATAAACACGCGCAAGGTAACTTCGTCCTGGCCGCTCCGGTAAGTCCGTTGCTCATTGCTCTTGAGCACGGACTCCTGAAGCACCTGCACCCCATTGCCCCATTGCGCCCAATGGTTTCCCAAATCCTGGACTTTGAGCGTTTTTGCCGGGCCTTCGGCTTCCCACGATCCAAAACGGTCGGGCAGGACAGGCGCTTGCGCAGCTATGCCGGCGCACAGCAAGAGAGCCAACACGGACGCAACAATCAGCTTTTGCATGCCATCCTGCTTATTAGACGCTACCAGATTACTTCTGGTTCCTGGATTGTTCAAATGTGGCAACGACGGGGATACGATTGGGCCGCACAGAAGTGTTCACCGCCACGCTGTTCATGCTCTGCAAATAGGCCGCGACCCCTTGGTACACGCCCTCGGCAATGTGCTGCCGGTGCTCCGGTTTCTTTAGCAGTTGTTCGTCCGACGGGTTGCTCAGGAAGGAAATCTCCGTAAGGATTGACGGCATGTCCGCGCCGATGAGAACCACGAACGGAGCTTTGCGCACTCCGCGATTCCGCACGGGCTTGGCGGTCCGCTGGATTCGTTTCGCCAGGGAATCCTGAACATCCACGGCCAGTTCCTTGGACTCATCGATCTTTTCGGTCCGCGCAATTTTCTTAACCAAATCTTCCAGGTCGTGAATGCCGTCCTGCGAAACGGCGTTCTCTCTCGCAGCCACTTCCATGGCCTCGGGCGATCCCTTCAAGTTAAGGTAATACGTTTCCACGCCGCGCGCCCCGTGATCGGAACTGGAGTTTGCATGGATGGAGATAAACAGGTCAGCCTTGGCCTCGTTCGCGATGTTCGTGCGTTCTTCCAGGGGAATGAATGTATCGTCGGAACGCGTATACACGACGTCCGCCCCGGGCAGTTTCTGCTCAATGAGCTTTCCAAGCCGCAGCGCCACATCCAGGCAGAGATCTTTCTCCATCAACCCCGTTGGACCGATCGTGCCGGTATCGTGCCCTCCGTGCCCCGGATCGATAACTATGCGGCTAATCTTTAATCCCAAAGCCCGCGTCAGCGTCGATTGTCCGTCGCGCGTGGGTTGCGGTGCGGCCACTGGCTGAACCAGGTCCGGTTTGTTCTTCGATTTCGCAGCCCCCGGCCGTACCAGTGACGTCTTGCTCGGCGCGGGCGCCGTTTTTGCAGGCGAAGTCGTGACGGGCGCATCCGTGGCCGCCTTTGAATCGCCCACTTGTGAATTTGCAACGATGTCGGGTGAAGCGGCCGCTTCCGGTGCAACAATCTCTTTCGCCACCGGCGTCGAGCCGGCCACGGCCTTATTGCTGGGGCTTGGAGAACTCTTCATTGCCTTGGCCGATTCCGTCGGCTCGGCCTGTGGTTGATTTGCGGAGGAATAGAGCTCAATGATCAGCCGCGTGGGCTTCTTGGTCAGCGAAGCCGAATAATCTTTCACCCCGTTGACGTCCAGCACAATGCGGACGATCCCAGCCTGATTCTGCGCAACGCGCACTTTGCTGAGCAGCTCGCCGCTCACGTGAACATTTCCGCGTGCCACCGTGGGGCTTAGACGTGCTGCGTGTAAATCGAAGTAGATGCGATCAGGATTTCCGATGCGCCCGGATGCATACTGCACCGAATCTTCAAGGTCGATGATGACTTCGGTGCTTGCGGCGGTCGCAATGGCGCGGATCTTCTGGACGCGCGGCACAGCCACGGATTTTCCTGCCTCACCGCCGCTGGTCGCTCTCCGCGTTTCGGTCGCAGGAGGTTCGGATTTGACCGGCGTGGCTGCCGGGGCCGCGGTGTTCTTTGCGGCTACCTCGCCCGTTTCCGTGCTCTTTCGCACTGCCAGTTCGGCCAGAGCTTCCTGCACTTCGCGTTTATGTGCTGACCGCGGATATTTTTTCGCGAATTCTTGATAGGTCTGGATTGCGGCATCGGGATCCCCAAGCTGATCTTTCTGCAGGTTCGCCAAACGCAGCATGGCGTCCTGCGCGTGCTTGCCGGCGGGATATTCCCGGATCAGGAAACCGTAGCTGTCCGCAGCCGTTTGATAGTAGCTCCGCCCGAAACGATCCCCCATTTCGCAGTTAAGTTCGGCGACGGCCAGCAACGCCTCGGGCACTTCACTGGCGTGCGGCGTGATCAGGTACACGCGCTGATAACCCGCAACCACTTTCTTGTACTCGGCAAGCGTGCGCTGGTCCGGAGCTTTGCTGTTCAGCAGCGCGCGCAACTCTTCGGCTCTCGCAAACTGGGAACTGGCCGCTCCGCGTTTAACGCTTGTATTGGTTGTGGCAGCGCTCAGGGGGCGGGGAAGAAAGCTGGCCGCCAAGGAGGCAAAACCCAGCGAAACGGCGGCGAAACTCCAGCAGAAGTATTTTGCGCCCCGATACATTCGAACTTCAGCCCCCAAACTAAATCTTTCCCCCGCGCACTATTCGTTCGTAAAGATAACTCTTCCGCTCGGCTCAACCACGCGATGGATCTGGCTCCTGCGCGTGTAAGCATTCTCGAGCCGTCCCGAGCCAGGCCGGAAATACGCATCCTGCACTCGCTGCACGTAATTCTTTGTTTCGCGAAACTCCGGGATTCCATGCGCCCGGTCCACCGCGCCCTCACCCGCGTTGTAGGCCGCCAACGCTAGATCGAGATTGCCGTTGTATCGCTCCAGCAACGTCTTCAAATATCGAACCCCGGCATCCACGTTTTGTTTCGGGTTGAACACATCGTTCACCCCGAAGCGCTGGGCGGTTGTCGGGATCAATTGCATCAAACCCGTCGCGCCCTTGCGCGAAACTGCCCCCGGATTCCAGTTCGATTCCGTCTCAATCACTGCTCGAACGAGCGCCGGATCCACGTTGTGCCGCTCCGCCGCCTCTCGAACCAGCTTTTCCACGCCATCCCGATCCATGTCCACCGCCGGACGATTCTTCCCCAGAAATGTGGTTTCTCCCGGCATGTAAATTGTTGTGCGTGGCTTGGCCGGGCTTAGCCTGATTGCAGGCGGGTTCGCATTCACAAACATGCGGCGACCGGACTCATCGGTCAGAGTAGCAATCTGTGCCTTTGAGGGCCGTGGCAAACCCAGAAGGGCTGATAGAGCGACAGAGAACAAGACTCCTCCACGCACTAATATTTGATGACGGTTTTGGTTCATCCGCCTAGGGGAAGGCTTGGCTAGTACACCTAAACCGCGGCCGCGGTCCGCATTGGAACGAGCGAGCAGGCCCAGCAAGGTTTTCTCCTAAAGCCATGTCCTTTGACAAGTGTCGCATAATGCGCTACTTGCGGGACATAGTCTCGGCGCTAGGTCCAATTATAGCAGCGGTTCGAGCAGGGAGGGGACGCTTTCCAAGGCACTTTTTAGGGCCGATGTGTCTTTTCCGCCAGCCTCGGCCAAATCGGGCCGTCCACCCCCGGAACCCCCTACTTTCCGGGCCAAAGCCTGTATCAGCTTGCCAGCATGGACTTTAGCGGTAAGGTCCTTGGTAACCCCTACAATCAGGGCCACCTTGCCGTCTTCGGGCATGCCGAGCGCCACCACGCCTGAGCCGAGCTTCTGCCTTAGGGTGTCCACCAGTAGACGCAGACCGTCGCGATCCACATTTGCGACCTGTCCGAAGATTACCTCCACACCCTTGATCGTGATCGCCTGGCTGAAGAGCACGTCCAGTTGTGCAAGCGCGCCCCTGCGCTTGTGCTCTCCCAATTCCTTCTCCAGGTTGCGGGCAGTGTGCGCCAACTTCTCTACCTGGGCCAGGATCCCGTCCTCTCCCACATTGAGCTTGCCGGTCACTTGGCGCAAGATTTCGGCCTGGTTTTGAAAATACTCCAGCGCACCAATTCCGGTGACCGCCTCAACGCGCCTCACTCCCGCCGCCACGGATTCTTCGCTTACGATTATCAGCACGCCGATGTCCCCTACCCGGTGAACGTGCGTCCCGCCACACAACTCCTTCGAATAAAAACCTCGCGGCGAGCGCGGATCGGGAATCGTCACGACCCGTACGTTGCTCTCCGGATATTTGTCCCCAAAAAACGCCAGCGCACCGGAATTCAACGCCTCTTCCAGGGACATCACGCCGGTTTCCATCTGCGTGTTCAGCCGAATTTCGTCATTCACCTGTTGCTCGATGTCGCGCAATTCTTCCTGGCCAACGGGCGCAAAATGCAAGAAGTCAAACCGCAGCCGCTCCGGCGCATTGAGCGATCCCGCCTGCTTCACGTGCGTCCCCAGAATGTTACGCAGCGCCGCATGAACCAGGTGCGTCCCAGTGTGATTCCGCATAATCCGCGCGCGCCGATCTGCATCGGCAATCACCGTCACGCGGTCGCCCACACGCAGCGTTTCCTTGGCAACCACCTTGTGCGTGATGAGTCCAGCTACGGGGTAAAACGCCCCTGTCACTTCGGCAAGTTGCAGCGTCTCGGAATTGTCGTAGAAGCCCCCGTTGTCGGCCATCTGCCCGCCGGACTCGGCGTAGATCACCGTGCGGTCCAGCACCACTTCACCGCATTCCCCGGCTTTCAGCTCGCGAACTGAGCCATTCTTGGTGATGATCGCCTCGATCCGGCAATCCTTCGCCGCCGTCTGGAAATAAAAGTCTGGCTCCGTCCGAAACGTCTCTGCCAATTTTGCATACGCCGGATTCGCCGCCTCTTTGTGCACGCCCTTCCATGAAGCCCGCGCCCGCGTCCGCTGCTCCTGCATTGCCTTTTCGAATCCTGATTCATCAAGTGCCAAGCCATCGTCGCGCAATGAGTCACGGATAAAGTCCAACGGCAGCCCGTAAGTATCGTAGAGCTTGAAAGCCTCTTCTCCTGGGAAAATCGGGGGAACTTGGATAAGACGCTGCTTTAGATAAGCTCTGAGCTTGGAGGCATCTGCCTCCCCAACTAGCATTTTCGCTGCATTGAGAACTTCTTCTTCCGGAGTTCCCGGAATGAGGTTAGGTAGTTGACGGTGGAACTCCTTCTCAACACTGACGTAGGACCTGTCAGAGAAACTGCGCACTGCCTCGCCCGCCCAGTTGATCAGCACTAGCAACTGGACAGTTTTTCGCTGCTCTTCTCCAAGACCCAGCACATGAGCGAATCGCTGCTCTTCTGCTTTGACTATCTCTTGCAGCTGTGGCGCTGACGTCGCCGAAATCTCCGGGTATGGGGCATCCATGACTTCTCGGACCGCGTCGACCATTCTGTAAAGAAACGGTTCTCTTGCGCCTAGGAGCGTTCCATGTCTAAGGCCGCGGCGAATAATTTTGCGCAGGACATAGCCGCGTCCGTCATTTGACGGAAGGACTCCATCGGCGATGAGAAACGTTGCAGCGCGAGTGTGGTCGGCAATCACACGTAGGGATGCTGCTCCTCCCTTGCCTTCCTCGAGTTTTTCTTCCCGGCTAAGGTCAACGCCGCAAAGCTCGGCGGCGCGCTTCAGTAGGGGAACAAAGAGATCCGTCTCGTAGTTGGACACAACGCCCTGAAGAACAGCCGCGGTGCGCTCCAACCCCATGCCCGTATCCACGCATGGTTTGGGAAGCGGCGTCAGCGTTCCGCTGGCATCGCGGTTGAACTGCATGAACACCAAATTCCAAATCTCAACGTACCGCCCGCAATCGCAAGGGAATTTGCAATCCGTGTGCCCCTCATCCGAAGCCGACGCGCCCATGTCGAAATGAATTTCGCTGCACGGCCCGCACGGCCCGGTATCACCCATCGCCCAGAAATTATCCTTGAGTCCCGGAATCGCAAAAATGCGATCCGCAGGGACTTTCTGCTCCAGCCAGAAGCCTTTCGCTTCCTCATCCACACCTAGTTGACTGCCCGGAGCAACTTCCGCTCCTCCAAACACGGTCACGTACAGCTTGTCCTTCGGAATTCCGTACCACTCCGTCGAAGTAATCAGCTCCCACGCGTACGCGATGGCATCTTTCTTGAAATAATCGCCAAACGAAAAATTCCCCAGCATTTCGAAAAACGTGTGATGTCTCTTCGTGAATCCCACATTTTCCAAGTCGTTGTGCTTCCCGCCTGCTCGCACGCACTTCTGCGCCGTCGTCGCCCGCGCGTACTCGCGCTTTTCCAGCCCAAGAAACACGTCCTTGAACTGGTTCATCCCGGCATTCGTGAACAGCAGCGTGGGATCTCCATGCGGGACCAGCGAAGAGCTGCGCACGCGGCGGTGCCCTTTGCTCTCGAAAAATTCCAGGAATTTTTCGCGCACCTCATTGCCGCTTAATTTCTTGATCCCGCTCTCCGTCACTTCAGCCTCTTCTCTTTGCTCGCAACCGACACCCGATTATCGCAGAGGCGCTAACCACCGGCAATTCCTACACTCCCCGCCGCCTGAGACTAAAGTCACAGCCACGCCCCGCTTTGCCCCTCTATGCTGAATACATCGTAAAGCGATATATTGGAGGCGCTGCATGGCCAGGATGCCGATGGACCCACAAACCAAACCGCAGTGGCTCGACGACGCGACCCAATCCCTGATGGACCGTGCCATTGCCCGTGAAAAGTCCCTTTCCGCCGTATTAATGACGTACATCGTCAGCGGCCTGATCTTCATGCTCTTGCCCGGCACGTTTCTGGGCGTTTGGAACTTGCTTTCCATCAGCCGCCTCCAGGCGGCCGAAGCCATTTCGCCCGGCTGGATTCAAGCCCACGGCCACGCGCAAATCTTTGGCTGGGTCGCCACCTTCATCCTCGGCATCGGTTTCTACTCCATTCCGAAGCTGCGCAAAATGAAACCCTTTGCACTGTGGCGCGCTTGGACCTGCTGGAGCGTCTGGACCGCCGGCGTGCTCCTGCGTTGGGCCATGACCATTTGGCCTTGGCACTGGCGCGTAGGCCTGCCGATATCAGCCGTGCTCGAATTCGCCGCCTTCCTGCTTTTCTTTGTCACCATTGGCCCCGCCCATTCTTCTCCCGATTCTGGTAAGAAACCGTGGGAACCGTGGATTTTCTCCGTGTTGTTGGGCACCAGCGGCTTGCTCCTTGGCTTGCTCATGCAACTTTATGAGACCTTCTGGCTGGGCTTGCACGCCGATTCGCCCTCCTTCCCCCATTCCTTCGACCAGAAATACCTTTTCGTTCTGGCCTGGGGATTTCTGGCGCCATTCGTGTGGGGCTTCAGCGCACGCTGGCTTCCCGTCTTCGTCGGGTTGCGTGCCACTCGTCAGCGGCTCTTCCTCGCAGCGATTGCCCTCGATGCTCTCGGGGTCGTCGCGGCGCTTCTGTCCTTCGTCGTGCCCGCAACCGTTCTCCTCCTCGCCGCTGCCATTCTCTCCGGCTCGGCCCTGCGCTTCTTTGAACCCTCCCTCAAGAAGCCAAAAGTGGCGAACATCCACCCGAGCTTTTCCGTCTTCGTTCGCATTGCCTACGGCTGGTTGATCGTCGCTGCGGCTCTCGGTGTGTGGGCCGCCTTAAGCGGTGCGCCTAGCCCCGGCATTTGGGGCGCCTCGCGGCACGCCCTAACCGTTGGGTTCATAGCTGCGATGGTGTTCAGCGTCGGCCAGCGGGTCTTGCCCTCTTTCTGCGGCATGCGCATCCTCGCGAGTCCCCGGCTGATGTTCACCTGCCTCTCACTCTTGATGCTTGGCTGCACTCTGCGCGTCAGTTCAGAGGTCCTGGCCTATCAGAGCTACGCCGCCTGGGCCTGGAATGTACTGCCCATCTCCGCGGTCATAGAAATGACCGCCGTCTCAGTTTTCGCCGTGAACTTGATTTGGACTTTTCTCCGGCCACCTGTCGTGGCACCAAGTCCCCTTCAAATGTATGTGGAATAGTTTGCCTCGCCGCCCCGACGGCTCACTCACCGACGCCAAGACTCATTCGGTCTCTGCTTCCACCTCGGGCACTTCCTCATGCGTCAGCCGGTGCAACTCCCGGCGAATCAGGTCGCTCGGGAATCCAGCGCCGATCAGCGATCGGTAAAGCGAAGCCAATTTCTTTTGGTCGATTTCGCCGCGATACAGTTTCAGCTTCCGTTCGATCCTTTGCCGGACGATTGCCGCCGGATCGGTCTGTGTGCCGGCATCCTTCAACGCGGCTTCAATATGTTTATCAGGCACGCCGCGCGCACGAAGTTCGCGGGCAATACGGAACTGCCCTTGCTTCCGAGCCTCCGTGCGATTCCGAGCAAATTGGCGGGCGTATCGCGCATCGTCAATCAAGTTCTCGCGCTTGAGCCGCTCGACCACCGCTTTGACCAGCTTTTCATCTTCGCAGCGCCGCCCCAGGGCCTTCTTCATCTCGGAAACGGAATGAGCCCGGCGCATCAGGATCTTGATTGCCGCTTCGTAGACTTCGGCTTCTGTTTCAAGTTGGCGAGGCTTGCCAAACATGAGGGAAGCATAGTGGAAGAATCGGCGCGTGGCCAGCTTGCATTTTCCAATGCAGAATCTGCACCAAGTGCGTTCAGCCGCGCTGCCTCCATAAAATACCTTCCCTCGCCCTTCGCAAGCTGCTAGCTTAATCCCGTATGCCGCATGAAGAGATCAGCGCGCGAGACCTCCTCCGCCATTCTCTGGCCACGATTGCCTATCGCGCTGGCAAAATCATCCGCGATGCTCCACAAGGCTACGTCGATTTCCAGGCAGGCAAGAATTGCCGCACCCCGCTCCAGATCCTTGCGCACATCGGCGATCTTTTCGACTGGGGCCTCAGCATGGCCAAAGGTCAGCAGGCTTGGCATGATTCTCCGCCCCTGCCTTGGCCCGACGAAGTTCAGCGCTTTTTCGATTCCCTCAAGAGCTTTGATGACTACCTTGCTGGCCCCGGGCAACTTCATGCATCGCCCGAAAAACTCTTCCAGGGCCCCCTCGCCGATGTTCTGAATCACGTCGGCCAACTCGCCATCCTTCGCCGCCTTTCCGGCGCCCCCATCCGCGGCGAGAATTATTACAAGGCGGATATCGCGGCTGGCCGTATCGGCAAGGATCAGCCGTCTCCCAAATTCGAATTTGACTGAGTTTTTGCTGGACCACCCCCGACCTTAGCGCTAGACTCGCTTCCCTCTACAGGCGCCCTGATGTTCGCTCCCGATCAGCGGCGTTATCCGCGAGTCAAACCCCCCAAAACTGTGGTTGTGGCTTGGCAGGCTGGCACCCGGCGCGGTGTATCCTTTGTGGACAACCTCGGCGTTGGCGGGCTATTTGTTCGCACCAAGGAGCGGATTCCTGTCCGCTGTCTCGTTCAAATTTTGCTGGACCTTCCCGTTGGGCAAGTGCGCTGCCGTGCCATCGTTCGCCGTGTCCGCGAAGGACACGGTATGGCCGTCCAGTTCATCGCCATGGACCCCACCGACCGCGCCCGCCTCTTCCAGCAAATGAAGTCTCTTCTCGCCGCTTGAAGCGAATTCTCTTTCACGTAGCAATCGGTGTCGCAATCACCGTCGCTCTTCCTTCTCCCATTTCCAAAACTGTCCCTGCTGCGGATTTTTCTCTGCGCACATATCCCATCCCAATCCACGCATTCGTCGCCGGCGAGAATCCGCTCCGTGTCACAAATCCCGCTTCTTTTCCTTCCGCCAGCAACGGTGCATTCGCCGCGGGCTCCACGGACCCTTCAAACTCCAAGCTCACCCGGACTCGATTCACCTGCCCGCGTGAGCGCACGCGTTCCACGATCTCCTGCCCGGTGTAGCAGCCCTTCGTGTACGAAATATGCGAATCCTGCAATCCCGCCTCGTGCGGAATCTGCTTCTCCCCGAAGTCGTACCCAAACCACGGGATTCCTTGCTCCAGTCGCACGGAGTTCAGTGCCTCGTATCCCGCCGGTCCGCCGCCGTGCTCCTTCGCAGCGTCCACCAAAACGTGCCACATCTGCTCCAAGTCCTTGCGATGCAAAAGAAACTCACCGCTTGGCTCCTTACCGGGACTTCGCCGCACGATTCGGCACTCGATCCCCTTGAAGGAGACCTCTCGCGATTCCAATTCCTCCAACCCATTCAAATCCAGCCGCGCCAATTCTGCGATCGCAGGGGCGGCTTTCGGACCCTCGAGCGCCAATGAAGCAATCTCATCTGTCCTGTCCGTTAGCGTGACGTCGTCCATGATGATGTATTTGTCCATTGCCGGTATCAGCCGCTCTCGGGTCATGGCGTACGAAACGCAGAGCAACTTGTCCGGGAGCGCGTGCGTCTCGATCTCCGCTTGAATGTGTCCTTGCGGACTCAGAAATAACGACACGGTTCCGTGGTTTTCCTTCAGGGTTTTGATGTCGTTTGTCAGGATGGCATTCAGGTAGCGCACCCGGTCCGGCCCGGTGAATTTCAAGTACGCGCGGTAATTCTTGTCCACCAGTCCCACGCTTTCGCGCAGCCGGCGGTATTCCCTCTGCCAGTCGCCAAAATTAGCTGGCAGCGCGCACCCGAACCACACACCCATCTCCGCACCGCTGTCTCGGTGCATTTGATCCAAGGTTGTTGTCCGCTTCGCCGCGTCCGGCTCCACTTGTCTCCCCCCAAAGACTTTTCCTCTAACTCGAACCTACTGTCGACTACCAACTACTGACTACCGACTACCTACTCCGATGCTTCTCCATCGCAATGATATACTCTCCGTGTGAACGAATTGCACCCAGCTTACCGGATGCCTGACGCCGCCAATGGGGAGATGATCTATCTCAAGATCCCCGTCGGAATGCTTCAGTGCAACTGCTCCATCATCGGCGATCCCGGCACACTCGAGTCCATCGTGGTGGATCCCGGCGACGAAGTCGAACGCATCCTCAGCCTCATCGGCCGGTACAAACTCAAAGTCAAAGCGATCGTCAGTACCCACGCTCACATCGACCACGTCGGTGGCCTCGCCAAGCTATATCAGTACACCGGCGCGCCCGTCATGATGCACAGCGATGATCTCCCGCTCTACCGCGGCATGGAGGTCCAGGCCGCCTTCCTGGGCATGCGCCCGCCGGAGTTGGTCGAGATTCACCAACTCCTCAAAGAAGGTGACGTTCTTCAATGGGGCAAGTTCCTCGCCCATATCATCCACACTCCCGGCCATACGCCCGGCAGTGTTGCCCTCTACCTGCCCGCTGAAGCCGAAAAAACCGACAACGTCGACAGGACCGACAACGCCTCTCTCACTCAGCCGCAGCTCTTTTCAGGAGACACTCTTTTCGCCGGCAGCATCGGCCGCACCGATCTCTGGGGCGGCTCTCTCGACCATATTCTCGCATCCATCCATGACAAGCTCCTGCAGCTTCCCGATTCCACCGTTGTTCATCCCGGCCACGGTGCCAGCACCACCATCGGCCACGAGCGCGACACCAATCCCTTCCTCAAGTAGCTTCGTCGATCCCATTTGCTAGGACTCTGTTGCGGTCACAACTTCTTGGAATAAACAGAAGAGACAAGCCAGTTGTCATCCTGAACCCGCGTCTTCCGCGGGTGAAGGATCTCAACGTAAACTGCAGGGACGATCCTTAATTCGCACTGTCCACGCCTCTCCGCGCCTTCCGCATCTCCTCCATCACGGATTGAATCAATTCCTTCGCGTGCGTTAGTTCCTGCGAAATCATTCGCAGATCCATCGCCGGCACGGTTGGATTCCTCTGGCTCGTGCAATACACCCCGTGTTGCCCCGCCAACACCAGCGCGTTCGTGATCCGGTCGAGCGACACTGCCAGCCTCCCTCGCTCTTTGCCGAACATCTGCTCATAGCGCTCCAACTCTTCCTGATGTTCCTCAAATGCGGACATGGGCCTCTTCCTTCCAAGTCTCTCCCGATTCCACTTTTCCTGCCGGTTGCACTTCGGGCACAGGCTTCCGGCGCCAAACTTTACGCTACCCCATCCCCATCGCATAATCCATTCCAGCACCAGCAGAAAGCGGTTTCCGACCATGAGCCTTCTCGAGCAGGCGGCCAGTCAGTACATCCCTTTTGGTGAGATGCCGGAAGGGAATTGGGAGCACCGAACCATGCGACGTTCTGATTTAGTGCAGTACAAGGA
>Ga0187803_10000233_pt1 | contig 23054 bp, 19 predicted proteins | sample NC_wetland_sal_i_2_FD_132425 | JGI IMG/M metagenome (GOLD analysis project Ga0187803, IMG submission 132425) | Wetland sediment microbial communities from Neuse River Estuary, North Carolina, USA - Control_3 | ecosystem: Environmental > Aquatic > Freshwater > Wetlands > Sediment | place: USA...
ACTTGCGCTAACCCTAGACCCGTGGACGAGGCAGGACCAACCCGTCACTACCCTGCGCTACAAGAAAGCAAAAGGATGACTTCGATTTATAACATTTCGCTTATAGCGGGTCAAACGCTTTGGGGGATGACGGGGCTCAACTAAAGGATAGCGAGGTGCAGGCCTATTAAGTGAAGGGTTTCGAAGAGTAAGTCAAGCTCGGATCACTGCAGCTTGGCGTATTCCGCCTTTGCTTGTTTGAAGACCGGAATGTCAGGGTCGGCGTCTTTCCAAAGGGTTAGGAAGTCTTGATAGGCGGCCTTGGCTTTGGCGGTGTCGCCCTGCATGGCATACGCCCTGCCGATTTGGAGATGCGCCAGTGCGCCGACGGGATCGGCCAAGACGAGTCCGCGATGGTCGAGGATTTTCTGGAATTCCGTGGCAGCTGCTGCACCTTGATGCAACGCTAGATACGCCTCTCCACGCACGTAGGTAGGATAAAGACTCCCGAAGAACGCAAAGAAGGCTATCCCGGGCACGGCGAACTCGTAGGGGCCGTTGCTTTGCAGGAGTTCCAATGCCTTTTGAGGTTCGCCATGGCGCAGCGCAAAAACTCCACGGAGCGCCGGTAGGTAATTGAATCGGACTGAGGTGTCCTCTGGAAAACGTTTTTCGAGATCATCGGCGAGCGCTTGGGAACGGGAAAAATCCCCCGACAGTGCCAGCGCGAAGGCTGCGCTGTATGCCACGTCCCGGCCTTTCGAAATCTCCAGTGCTGCCATGGCATCCCGCCTCGACTCGGGCGCATTCCCGTAGAAGGCCTCCCATACTGCTTTCCCGGTGATGTAGGTAGCCGCTCTTTCCTGCTGACCCGCTTGCTCAGCGAGATCGACAGCACGCTGCGACATTGTCCTAGCCTTTTGCAACTGACCGGACCGTGCCAACACCAAGGCTTCGGAATGAGTGACCCAGTCCTCCGCTCCGGGTTCTGCTCGGCTCAGCGCCATTTCCCGCTCCATCGCCGGCCTATCACCTCTTAAGAAAGCGATGTGGAAACGCAAGAGCAAGAGGTCGGGGAGCTCCAGTTTTCGCTCGGTGGCTCGCTGAATGCTCTTCTCCGCTTCATCCAGGCGGTCCAGATAGAAATCGCCGTAGGCCCAATTGGCGTAGGCAAACGGTTGGTCTGGATCGAGCGCGATCGTTTTATTGGCTTCCTCGATGGCTCGCTCGTAATTGGCGGTGCCTTGAGAAGTGAATCCCGAGAGCAAGGAGTGGGCCCCCACATCCCGAGGATAGGTTTGGGCCCACGATTCCAGGGCCTCGCGCGCCTTTGGTAAGTTGCCCGTGACCTGCCGATGATAGGTCACGATGATAAAAAACCTTTCTCTTTCGCTGGTGCGGTCCCGCAGCTGATAGGCTCTGGTGGTGCTCTCCGCGGACAAGACAGACTCCCCAATATCGCCATACATGCGGCCCAGATACGCGTACGCCATTGCGAATTGGGGGTCGATTTCAATGGCGCGTTTCAAAAAGGGCACCGCGGCGGCGCTGCCATTCGAGAAGTTAACCCTGCAGCCCGTGCTGTAGGCTTTCAGGGCCTCGAGTGACGGCGTCGTAGCCTCGGCCAGCGGAGTGTCGTGCTTTGCGACCGTGACGAGCGATTCACCGGCGCGGGTTCTAAATTTGCTGGCGATCTGTGTCAGCGAGTTCAACACGTCTTCTTTTCGCGCCGTTTGCACCTGCTCGTCATCGACCACACTTCCGGTGCGGCAATCTCTCGCGCGCAACCCCAGAACGTATTGACTCCCAAGGCTGGCAATCGAACCTTCCAAGACAGCCGCACTTGCGGTTCGTTCGCAGACTTCCCGTGCGACCTCAGGTGTAAGCTTTGCCTCGGGTGGCTGACCCATGAGGCGCAAGGTTTTCTGGATACCAGCCTCGGAAATGAGACTGAGAAATGGCGATTGCTCCAGTTGCACCGCCAGCCCTTGTCGGAGCGTGCCGTCGAAAACTGGGTCACCCGTGGTATTGGCGAAGTCGGCCAGGACAATGGTGTCTTTCTCTGTGAGTTTCGGAGCGCGGTGAAAGTAATAGTAGCCGATCGCGGACAGCGCGAGTGCAGCTGCGGCAGCGGAAACGGGCCACTTCCAGCGGCGGGGCTTCGCTGTGGCAATTGCGTTTGGGGTCTTAACAGTCTCCTTTGGCGACGGAGCAGCCGTTTCAGTTCTTATGCGTTCGAGATCGGCGCGCATTTCAGCAGCGCTTTGGTAGCGAAGGTTGCGGTCAACCTGAGTGGCCTTGGCGATGATGTTGCCGAGGCCCGGCGGCAAAGTGTGGGCGGAGACCACCGCGCCTTGCTGGCTGCCGACCGCATCGTGAATGACGGCGGCAACTTTATCCGAAAAGCTGTGCCAGCCGGTGGCCATGTCATAGAGCAGAAGGCCGAAACTAAATAAGTCGGAGCGCGCATCGAGTTCTTCGCCGTGCTCCTACTCTGGAGACATGTACGCGAAAGTGCCGATCTGTGCTCCCGGAGCGGTGAACAACCTGTCGACGGTGGTGGGCGGTTTGCCGGTAGATCCAGACACGCCACCGTGGAGGTCACGAGTGAGTTTGGCAACGCCGAAATCCAGAATTTTGGGGTGGCCGCGCTTGGTAATGTAAATGTTCGATGGCTTTATGTCGCGGTGAATGATCCCCATGGCGTGCACCGCTTCCAGCGCATCGGCGATTTGAATGCCCATGGAGATGACCTGATCGAGCGGGAGCGGCTTGTCGGCGATGAGCCGGTCCAAAGTTTGGCCTTCCAGATACTGCATGGCGATGAACGGCAAGCCGGCGTGCTGGCCGATCTCATAAATGGTGCAAATGTTCGGGTGGTCGGGTGCCGAGGCGGCGCGGGCCTCCCGCTGGAAACGTTGTAACGAGCCACTATCGCCCGCAAGCGGTTCGGAGAGAAACTTCAAGGCCACGAGACGTCCGAGCTGAATGTCTTCTGCTTTGAAGACCACGCCCATGCCGCCGCCACCCAGCTTCTCGATGATGCGGTAGTGAGAAACGATCCTGCCCGGGCGGGAGTTCGTAGAACCACCTGTTTGACTGGAAGCGTTCACAGCCGAAGCGAGTTCCTGGGCAGCAACTTCCACGGCCGGGGACTCAAGAAAGGTCGCCGCTTCTTTGTGATGAGCGAGTAGAGATTCAACTTTCAAACGAAGTTCCTGGTCGTCTCCGCAGTTTTCCTGGAGAAAGGAGGAACGGCGGCTCTCTTCGACGTTGAGGGCGGAGTGAAATAGTTGCTCGATCTTCTGCCAGCGTTCGGGTTCCATACGATGTCAACCGGTAAGCTCGCTCAGCAACCAGGCCTTGGCCAGTTTCCAGTCGCGCATTACCGTTTCGGGGGACACCTTGAGCACCTCAGCCGTTTCCTTTACGCTGAGACCGCCAAAAAAACGGAACTCCACCACCTGACTTTTGCGTTCATCGACGGCGGCGAGGCGGTTGAGGGCCTCGTCAATGGCCAGCAAATCGCGGCTGGCCTCGCGCGACACCACCGCTGATTCGTCGAGCGAGACTCGCTCTGCCCCTCCGCCCCGCTTCTGATATTGCTTCGAGCGATAGAGGTCGGTGAGGATCCAACGCATCTGGCGGGCGCAAATGGCAAAGAAATGGGCGCGATTCTGCCAGCTCACCCGCCGCAAATCAATCGCGCGGAGATAGAGTTCGTTGATGAGCGCGGCGGTTTGCAGGGTTTGATTATGACGGCCACGGGCGATGCAGCGCTTGGCAGCGCGGTATAGCTCCTCGTAAACCAGAGGGGTGAGTCGCTCGAGGGCCTGCTCGTCGCCGCGGTTCCAGGCCTGAAGCAACTCGGTAATTTCGTGTTTGGTAGGCGCAACCATAGCCCCTCGCGTTGCGGAACCTGGCTCCTCCCGAGTGGAGGCGATTCTAGCATAAGTGCCAGGACTAGCTTTCGTTAGCGTCTCGCGACGGCTCTCCGCGAGAAATCTCACCGTGGCATTGCAGTTCTTACCACCAGATCTCGATATACGAAGTGGAGGCCAAGTGAGGCCGGAAAGCCACGCGCCACTTCCAGCCCGCTCATAAATCGCTCCGGCGGTCGGCCGCCCATGGTTTTCGAGCACAAAAGCAAAAGGAGGCAACATGAAATTCACAAGACTCATTCCCGCGTTAGCAACGGCTCTAGTTTTTGCGCTGGCGATGGCAGTCCCGGTGAATGCGCAGCTGCAACTCACAAGCCCTGCCAGCTACACCATCAGAGACCTGGGTCCAGTGGGTGGACCTCCTGGCCAGCCATTCGTCTTAAAGAATGACGGCTTGGTAAGTGGTTCGGCGGCCGTCGCTAGTGGTGCCGAGAACGCCGTGCTCTGGCTAAACGGAGCGATGGCCGACATCGGCAATCCCGGCCTGAAAGGCAGGAACAGCATAGCGTTTGGCGTGAACGAGATCGGCCAAGCCGTGGGGGAAGCGGAAACCTCCGCGTCAGATCCAACTGGGGAAGACTTTTGTGGCTTCCAAGCGCTTGGGTTTTCCTCCTCGGCTACGACATGCTTGCCTTTCCTGTGGCAGAACGGCGTGATGACGCCACTCCAAACGCTTGGGGGTACCAACGGCTTCGCCAACCAGATCAATAATCGAAGCGTTGCGGCGGGAGGTGCGGAGAATACCACGCTGGACTCTGGCTGCCCCGCGCCACAAAAATACCAGTTCAAACCTGTGATCTGGCAGCAAGGCCAGGTTCATGAGCTCTCTACGAATGGCGATCCCGACGGAATCGCGTTTGCCATCAACGACAAAGGTCAGGTTGTCGGCGCATCCGGGCAATGCACAACCTTCAATCCCGTCAGCTTCGTTTATCTCTTGCCTGTTCATGCCTTGCTTTGGCAGAACGGCACAACAACAGACCTCGGCACCCTGGGCGGATCATTTGGGAACATCGCCTTTAGCGTGAATAACCAGGGCCAGGTGGTTGGCCCTTCAGACTTGGCGGGCGACCTGACCTTTCATGGGTTCCTGTGGACCCAGGCCACCGGTATGCAGGACCTGGGCACCGTTCAGGATGATGTTGCGAGCGCTGCTCTCGCCATTAACGACGGTGGCGTCGTGGTTGGCGCGTCGTTGGACGCGAACTTCAATTCGCGCGCTTTCGTACGGCAAAACGGCAACCTGGTCGACCTCAATGCCCTCATTGCCGGCGACTCGCCCTTGTATCTTCTGCTCGCGTGTTCTATCAATTCGAGTGGCCAAATCGTCGGACTTGCCTTCGATACCAGCACGGGCGACCTGCACGGTTATCTGGCCTCCCCAAGCAGCCGTGTGGCCGAAGGTCGGCCAAAGCTGGCCAGCCTTCCCATCAGCGTACAAATGCTAGTTCAGCGAATGCGATTTGGCCGATTTGCCGCTCGGCACACTGGAGTGCAATGACGATCCGCACTATCCCTAACGTCACAGACGAACTAGCGCGAAGAGCCAAAGAATAGGGGCCAAGATCGAGAGGGTGGGGAATCCCCACCCTCTTTTTTTTGTTTCACGGCACCGGAATCAGAAATGATTGGGGAAAGCGACAGCCGAGTTTGCCCAACCCACATCGTGGAGAAATGGGGTGAAAAATGGCCCGAAGAGAGTGGCAATGATAGTATGAAGGGCTTGCGAAGTGGGTGCAGTGAACTGCGGGACGGGTGAACAGGCAGAATGGACAGGGGAACCGAAGTGTTGGCGGAGACGAAGAGCACCGGGGTGTTGCGGTACGACTGGAAAAAGACCGAAGTACAGGCGATCTATGCGACACCGCTTCCGGAACTGTTATACCGCGCGCAGACGGTGCACCGGGAATTTCATGAGCCGGACCGGGTGCAGACCTGCCAACTGATTTCGATCAAAACGGGGGGATGCCCGGAGGACTGCGCATACTGCCCGCAGAGTGCGCACTACGATGCGGGCGTGGAGCGGCAAGGGCTGCTGGATCCGGAGCATGTGGTGAGCGTGGCGCGAGAAGCGGTGGGGCGCGGGGTCACGCGAATGTGCATGGGGGCGGCGTGGCGCGAGGCTCCACAAGGCAGGGAATTCGAGAAAGTGCTGGAGATGGTACGCGGCGTATCGGCGCTGGGGATGGAAGTATGCTGCACGCTGGGGATGTTGACGGAAGCACAAGCGGTGCAACTGAAGGAAGCGGGGCTGACGGCGTATAACCACAACCTGGATACGTCGCCGGAATTTTACGGGTCAATTATTACGACGCGAGTGTATGACGAGCGATTGAAGACACTGGCGGCGGTGCGCAAGGCGGGGATTACGGTGTGCTGCGGCGGGATACTGGGAATGGGAGAAAGCGCGAGCGATCGGGTAGGATTGCTGCTCCAATTGGCGACATTGCGGCCGCATCCGGAGAGCGTGCCGATCAATATGCTGGTGCGGGTGGAGGGCACACCACTGGCGTCAGTCCCAGCGCTGGATCCATTGGAAATGGTAAGAGCGATTGCGACGGCGCGCATTCTGATGCCGCGCTCGCGGGTACGATTGGCGGCCGGCCGGAAACAATTGTCGCCAGAAGCAGTGACCTTGTGCTTTTTGGCGGGAGCGAACTCGATTTTTGTTGGTGAGAAACTGTTGACGACGCCAAATCCAGGCACGGACGAAGATGAGCAGTTGCTGCAAAGCCTGGGGATGAAGCCGCTGGAGTCGCATGCCGGGTGACGTTCTATCCACGTGGAAGGCAAAGCTGGGAAACGGGCTGCGCGCCCTTGAGGAGCAGCACCAGCGGCGCAGCCTTGCCGAGATTCACGGAGTAAATTTTTGTTCGAACGATTATTTAGGTCTGGCGGAACACCCGGCGCTGCGCGAAGCGACGGTGCGTGCGGTGAAGAACGCGGTTCGGGTAGGTGGAACCGGGTCGCGGCTGCTATCGGGGCAGACGGAAGGCTGGAGCCGGCTGGAAGAAGAGTTCGCGAGATTCGCGGGGACGGAAGCGGCGCTGTATTTTAGCAGCGGGTATGCGGCAAATCTGGGGTTGCTGTCGGCGCTGGTCGGGCCGGACGATGTGGTGTATTCCGACGTGTTGAATCATGCGAGCCTGATTGACGGAATGCGCTTGTCTGGAGCGAGGAAAGTCATCTATCCTCACGTCAACCTCAGTGCGCTGGAAGAATCGCTCCGGCAGGACGCGGGCGCGCCGTGGCGGAGAATCATCGTAACCGAGAGCGTATTCAGCATGAATGGCGATACCGCGCCGTTGAAAGCGATGGCCGCCCTGGCGGAGAAGTTTGGCGCGGCGATGATTGTGGATGAGGCGCACGCAACGGGCGTTCACGGCGAGGGCGGCCGCGGCCTGGCAGCGCAAGCGACGGTTCTTCCACAGACTTTGGCAACGATTCATACTTGCGGGAAGGCGCTGGGCTCGGCGGGAGCGTTTGTGTGCGGGCCGGCGGAGTTGAAAGACCATTTGATCAATCACGCCAGGACATTCATTTTCAGCACAGCGCCTCCGCCGTATTTCGCGGAGCAGATTGGTGCGGCGCTGAAGTTGGCTGCTGGGATGGATCGAGAGCGTCAGACTCTGTTGAGCCGGGCACAGGGGCTGATTCAAGCGTTCCGAGATGAGGGATTCGATACCGAGGGCAGCGCCAGCCAGATTGTGCCGGTGGTTTTGGGGAAGAATGAAGATGCGCTGCAGGCCGCCGAGCATTTGCAGCGCGAGGGATTTGCGGTTCGAGCGATCCGGCCGCCGACTGTGCCCGCGGGCCGCGCGCGATTGCGTTTGTCGTTGACGACGCGGATCGCGGAGGAAGAGTTGGTGCGGCTAGTGGAATCGCTGGTGAGCTGGCGAGAGCGACACTCGGCCGGGCTGGTGATGAGAGAAGCATGAGACGCCACTTTTTTATTACGGGTACGGACACGAGCGTGGGAAAGACCACGCTGGCGTCGCTGCTGTGCGCTGCGCTCGATGCTGTGTACTGGAAGCCGATCCAAACCGGGACGCTGGAAGGTTCCGACCGCGCGACGGTGATGCGGTTGGCGGGCATCGGAACGGACCGGACGCTGGAAGAAGTTTACAAATTTGTCCCGCCGGTATCGCCGGACCTCGCGGCGCGCTGGGCGGGCGTGGAAATCGATCTGAACAAGATCAATCCGCCGACGAGCCTGGTGAATGATTGGTTGATCGTGGAAGGCGCCGGTGGAGTGCTGGTCCCGATCAATGGCAAGCAGTTCATGCTGGACTTGATGGTGAAGTTCAAGATGCCGGTGATCCTGGCGGCACGAAGCGGGCTTGGCACGATCAATCACACGCTCCTGACACTTGCTGCGCTGCACGCGGCGGAATTGCCGGTACACGGCGTGGTGCTGATCGGCGACCAGAACCGGGAGAATCGGGAAACCATCGAGAAATTCGGGCACGTGCGGGTGATCGGCGAGATTCCCAAGCTTCCCAACCTCCACCGCACAGCGCTCATGCAGGTCTTCCTGAACCACTTCGACCGATCCGCATTTTCTCAATGAAGTCTCCGCTGCTCATCTGGCACCCATTTACGAATGGTGCGCTCGATCCCGCACAGCTGCTGGTGCAGAGGGCGGAGGGGGTGTATCTCCACACGGCAGACGGGCGCAAGATCGTTGATGCCATTTCCTCGTGGTGGGTGAATCTGCACGGCCACGGCAACCCGCGGATTGCTGCGGCGATTGCAGAGCAAGCACGGAAGCTCGAACACGTAATCCTGGCGGGTTTCACGCACGAGGCGGCGGAGGAACTGGCAGCGCGATTGAGCAAGTGGTTGCCGAGGGAACTGACGCACATGTTTTTCTCGGATGATGGCTCGACAGCGGTGGAAGTAGCGCTGAAGCTGGCCGTGCAGCATTTTCAGAATTTGTCGCGGCCGGAAAAAATCGAAATTGTGGCGCTAGCGCATGGCTACCACGGAGATACGGCGGGGGCGATGTCGGTGAGCGACGAGTCACCGTTCACGCAACCGTTCCGGGCGATGCGATATCCGGTGCATCGGGTGAATTCGGCGTATTGCTACAAGTGCCCGGTGGGGTTGAAGCGGGAAAGCTGCGATATTGAATGCGCGCAGCAACTGGAAGTGCTACTGGCCGAGCGGGGAGAACGGATTGCCGCGGTGATCGTGGAGCCGCTGCTGCAGGGCGCAGGCGGGATGATCGTGCACCCGGTGGAATTTCTGCAAGAGGTGCGGGCGCTGTGCACGAAACATGATGTGCTGTTGATTGCGGACGAAGTGCTGACGGGATTCGGACGGACTGGGAAGATGTTCGCGTGCGGACTGGCGAATGTCGTGCCAGACCTGATGTGTATTTCGAAGGGATTGACCGGTGGATTCATGACCATCGGCGCGACACTGTGTACCGACCGCGTGGAATCAGCATTCCACAGCGAAAGCCGAATGCACACGTTTTACCACGGTCATTCGTACACAGGAAACGCGCTGGCGTGCGCCGCGGCGAATGCAAACCTGCAGATTTTTGAGGACGAGCCGGTGTTTGACCGCATTGCAACGATTGCGAAAATTCATGCGGAGCGCTTGGCGCAGTTGCGGGGGATGCATCAGGTGGGAGATACGCGGCAAATCGGGACGATGGGCGCAATCGAACTGGTGGCCGAAGATGCGGGTTATCTATCGTCGCTGCGACCTAAACTGTATGGATTTTTCCTGGAGCATGGCGTGCTACTGCGGCCGCTGGGGAATGTGGTGTATGTACTTCCACCGTATGTGATTGAGCCGGAGGAATTGCACCATGTTTACGATGTGATGGTAGATGCGATTGAGACACTGCTCTAAGCGCGCTGGCGTAGAAGCCGGCGGATCATGGAGGAATATTCAGTGACCGGGTCCTTGAGCGGTTGGAAACAGAAGATCGTAACGTTTGCGGGGACGTTGGGAGCGCCCGGCCTGTTCCTCATTTCCTTCCTGGACTCATCCGTATTGACGTTTCCGGTGATCAACGACCTGCTCTTGATTGAGCTCTCGATTCAGAAGCCCTTGCGCATGCCGTTGTATGCCGCGATGGCGATGATTGGTTCCCTGCTGGGGTGCGTGCTGCTTTATTTCATCGCGAAGAAGGGCGGGGAAGCGTTTTTTCACAAGAAGGCTGGGGAGCGCGGGCATGCCATCCGGCATTGGGTGGAAAAGAATGGATTTGGAGGCATGTTGATTGCGGCGCTGCTGCCGCCGCCAACGCCATTCAAGATTTTTGTATTTGCCGCAGGAGTATTTGAGGTGCCGCTGGCCAGTTTTGTGTCGGCGATCACGTTGGCACGAGCGATCCGTTATTTTGGGATTGGATATTTGGCCATTCGGTACGGAGACCAGGCCATGCCATTCCTGAAGCAGCATAAGCTAGGGGTGAGCGCAGGGGTGATTGTGTTCGCGGTTGTGAGCTACGGATTGTCGCGGCTGATTTTGCGGGAGAAGCCCGAGGACGCAGCGGCAAAGTAGTCGAAGTTCAGCGCAAGCGGATGTCGCTGAGCCAGACCAGGCCTTCACTGGAAATTCCAAACTTCGAATCCAGAAGAATGCGAGCAGCAATACGGTGGCGGGTCTCGCCTTCGGCGCGATCCCGCATGGAGCGGAGCACGACTTCGTAGCCGTCCTGTGTTTTGGCAACCGTGGCCCTGGGGAATGGGGTTGCTTGCAAGTACTCGCGTGCGACGTCGGTTTTTTGCGCGGAGTCCAACTCCGGGGAGGCTTCCGGCTTATGCAGGCAGTCGGCGCTGTCTGGGTCGAACTGTTTTCCGGGGCCGCTTGGGATATCAACCTGACAGAGTAACGACTGTGTTTCGACGACGCCGTGCCACATGAATATCGAAAGGGCATCGGGGAATGCGCCAACACTTCGGGCGGATTCGCCGCGGAAGGAGTGTGGTTCGAGCGAGGCAAGGCTGCCGGCGTGGAGGATAGCGCGCGCACTGATATACACGGTGAGTAAGGCTAATGCCACTACTGCGCCATTGCGGCCGCGCGGGGCTTGATTCTTTACGCCGATTTCCGAGCTCACCATACGGAAGAGTTCCGGGACAAGGATTCCAGCGATGAGGGTGGCGAGAATCCAAGGATCGATGTTGGGAAGCCAATCCATTGCGAATCGCGTGGGGTGGAAGGGCCAGAGCAGCGCGACGCCTTCGGACTGAAAGAGATCGAGGACGATATGTAGGGCGGCGACAAATGCGATGGGTGGGAAGAGCGCCGAAAGCGGCTCGACTTGTATTTTGCTGAGATGGCGCGTGAAAAGTACGGCGAGGGCAATTATTAAAAGCGTGCCGAGGGCAGAATGAGTGAAAGTACGCCGAGCGGCAAAATAGGCCGCGGGGCCGAAGAGCGCGCTTAATTGGTCTATATCGGCGATTGTTCCGGCGAAAAGCATGCCGAGCACAACGGGCCAGCGGCGACGCGGGAAGAAGGCGCGCGCGGCTGCGAAGGAGGCGAGAGCATGCGAAGCGATGTCCACGGGTAGAGCTTATCTCATTCCGAAATTTAAAGTGGAAGAGGGATTCCTCACTCCGCGGACTCCGTTCGGAATGACGAATGATTGCGATTATTCCGTGGCGGACTGCGAATCGCGAGGGACGAGCAGCTTGAGGGCCCGCGGGGCAATGGAGAACTCGATGGGCAGGCGGGCGAGAGGCTCGCCGTCCACCTCAGCGTAGACGGGATTGGCGTCGAGAGGTTCGCAGATAAGCGAATCAGCCTTCCAGAAGTGGACGTCTTCTTCCTTGCGGAGATTGCCCATCCAGAGAGTCGGCAAGTAACTGAGATAGCGGAAGCCGCTCTGAGTGGTGAGCGCCATGACTTCGAACTGGTCTTCGAAGAGGTCGGCCTGATCCGTGATTTTGAAGGGGCCACCGTAATTTTTTGTGCGGCCGACGATGACGAGAGTCGCTTCCATCTGACGGTCACCGGTGCGCACGCGAAAGCGCGGGAAGGTGTAGCGGAGAACTTCGCGGGCGCCCTGCCACCAGTAAGCGAGAATGCCGACGCGGGCTTTGAGGCCGAGGTCGACGGAATAGACAATCATGCCGTCGGGGCCGGCGCCGGAGACGGAGAGGAAGTAACGCTTGCGCTGCGGCTCTTCGAGAGGGGTGGCTAGGCCGAGAGCGATCTCGCGGACTTCGCCGTTCACGAGGCGTTTGGCGGCACGAGGGATGTCCCAGGGAAGATCAAGTTCCTTGGCGAGAATGTTGGCGGTACCGCCGGGGAGGAGAGCGAGCGGTACGCGGTGTCCATTGGAGAAATTGGCGAGGCCATTGACGACTTCGTTGAGAGTGCCATCGCCGCCGCAGGTGATGACGAGCTGGCGGTGATCGCGAACGGCCTGCTGGGCAATTTCGGTGGCGTGGCCGGGGCCGGTGGTTTCGGCGAGTTCGGCTTCGATGCCATTGGAGGCCAGAATGCGGCGGGCTTGGTCGACGAGACGGCGGCGGCCATCGCCACCGTTACCCGCGTTGGGGTTGTGGATGAGAAGCGCGTTGTGGAACTGAGTTTCCATGTTCTCCCGTGTCAGGCACAAACCCTCATTCTATATGAAAAGAACGGGCCGGAAACAGATGAGCAAGGTGACATGTTCCGAGAAACGAGGGAGCAAGTGACGTGCCAAATGAAGGAATGACGCAACGAAGCAAAGAATCAACGAAATGTAGAGAATGAGATCGCCAACCATAAGGGGGCGGCCCGCCTCGGAAGGCGGGCCCTACAAAGACAGCCCCAAGAACAGACGCAGTAGTGCCTTTGCCACTGCGGGGTCGCATATAATACGAGGCGGTTTCGACACTCGCTGAGATGAGGCGTGCATGGTAAAGGCGCAAATGGCGAAGGCCAACGGAAAAGTGAAGAAGGAAGTCGAGAAGCTGCGTGAGGAGATCCGGCGGCACGAGTATTTATATTACGTGGCGGATGAGCCGGAGATTTCGGACGCAGCGTACGACCGATTGATGGAGCGGCTGAAGGAGTTGGAGACGGCGTACCCGAGCCTGGTGACGCCGGATTCGCCAACTGTGCGAGTGGGCGGCGCGCCGCGCGAGGGTTTTACAACCGTGAAGCATGCGCGGGCGATGCTGAGCCTGGACAATGCGTTTGGCTACGACGCGCTGCGGGATTGGGACCGTCGCGTGAGGGAGGGCACCGGGCGGCTGGTGAACGAATACATCGCCGAGCACAAATTTGATGGGCTGAGCATTTCGCTGCAGTACGAAGATGGTGTGCTGGTGCGCGGAGTGACGCGCGGAGATGGGACGACCGGAGAAGACGTCACGCCCAATGTGAAGACGATTCGGTCAATTCCCTTGCGGGTGGATGCGGGGACGCTGAAGAAGGTGAAGCTGGCGAAGAGCTTTGAAGTGCGCGGCGAAATCATGATGACGCGGAAATCGTTCGAGGCGCTGAACCGTCAGCAGGAACGGATTGGCGGGAAGATCTTTGTGAATGCGCGGAACTCGGCCGCAGGCGCGGTGCGGGTGCTGGATCCGGCGATCACGGCGCAGCGGCGACTGGATTTTTTCGCGTACTACCTGTACGTGGACGGCAAGGTGCCCTTCGCGAAACATTCGGACTCCTTGCAGGCATTGAAGCAATTAAGGTTCCGCGCTTCGGATGACTGGAAATTGTGCGACGGGATTGACGCGGTGATCGCATACTGCGACGCGTGGGACACGAAGCGGGAGAAGCTGGCGTACGAAATCGATGGCGTGGTGATCAAGCTGAACTCGACGGCGCTGCAAAATGAGCTGGGATTTACGGCCAAGGCGCCACGATGGGCGATTGCGTACAAATATCCGGCGCGACAGGAACAGACGGTGGTGAACGACATTATCGTGCAAGTGGGGCGGACGGGGACGCTGACGCCGGTGGCGGTGCTGGAGCCAGTGCAAGTCGGAGGCGTCACTGTCAGCCGTTCCACACTCCACAATATGGACGAAATCGAGCGGCTGGGGCTGCACATTGGGGATACCGTGCTGGTCGAGCGGGCGGGGGAAGTGATCCCGCACGTGCTGAAGGTGGTGAAGGAAGGGAAAAATCGACGGGCGTTTAAGATGCCGGCGAAGTGCCCGGTGTGCGGGAGCGCGGTGCATCGCGCGGAAGGGGAAGTGGCGTACCGGTGCGTGAATGCGGCGTGCCCGGCGAAGCTGAAGGAGACACTGCAGCACTTCGCGGGGCGGCACGCGATGAATATTGATGGGCTGGGAGAAAAGATTGTGGACCAGTTGGTGGAGAAGGGGCTGGTGAAAGATGTCGCGGACTTGTATTCCTTGAAGCTGGAGGAAGTGGCGGAACTGGAACGGATGGGGGAGAAGTCCGCGCAGAATTTGCTGGATGAGATTGCGGCTAGTAAAAAGAGCCCACTATCGCGGTTGATTTTCGCGTTGGGGATTCAATTTGTGGGCGAACGCACGGGACAATTGCTGGCCGAACATTTTTCGACGCTGGAGGAATTTGCCTCGGCGAAGACGGAAGAGTTGGAAAATGTGCCGGAAGTGGGGCCGAAGGTGGCCGCGAGCATTACGGAGTTTTTCTCCGAGGCGTCGAATCGCAATTTGATCAAAAAATTGCACAAGGCGGGAGTGCGGCCAACGGCGGAGAAACGGGAAGTGAAGAGCCAGAGGCTGGCGGGAAAGAGTTTCGTGTTTACAGGCGGGCTAGCGAACCGTTCGCGCGAAGAGGCGGGGGAATTGGTGCTGCAGCATGGCGGGAAGGTGAGCGGGTCGGTGAGTAAAAAGACGGATTACGTGGTGGTGGGCACGGACCCAGGGTCGAAGTACGAAAAGGCAAAAGAGTTGGGAGTGGCGATATTGACGGAGGGGGAGTTTGAGAAACTCCTAGGCTTGAAGTAGCTTTCTAACGGTTAGGGATTCCTCACATATAAAGTATCTTCGTAACTTGCAGGTTATGTGATAATTCCGTACGTGCATCCCGTACCTCACCGGTTTCGGCTGGCTAAGTCTCTGCGGAAGCTTCTTCCTGATAACCCCATTCAGATCATCTTCTTGGTGTCTGCAGTCTGTTTGTCTGCCTGCATCGGCCGAAGCTGGTTGGTTCTACCTAGCATGCCAACTCTCGATGCAATCGGACCCCTCTCGAGCGAAGAGATAGCGCGCTGGGTTAGAGTGACGCAGTTCTTTGCATTGCCGCTTTTAGTTGCAGGCGTTGGTGCGTATTCTAGATGTTTTTTGCGCCGAGAGAAGGTCATGGAATCTTGGCGTGGCCTGGTTATTGCCCCGGCAATATTTGGAATTACTGGCGGTTTCTTTGTCCCTGCTCTGATCTTACGTCCCAGATCAGTTTTGGAAAGGACTAATGGAAGTCCTTTTCATGCGTTTCGATTTCCGATCGGAACACTGATCTTAAATCATGGCGTTGGGTTTCAGTTGGCGCTGGTAGGTCTGCTTCTTGCCCTTCTCGGCGGATGGTTACTCAGAAGGGGAGTGGTTTCTCTTCCCGTGCAGTTTGGCCCTCCCTCCTTCCCAACTGCTACCGGCGTGTGCGATCAAGATATCGCCCGCCAGAGGCTTTTTGCGATTTATGTGCTCTCACTTTTCGGGGTTGTAGGTGGATTACTTTCCTTGCCACTTTCACCACTCTTGATCCAATTGTTCAGTCATACGTCGTCCAACGAGTTGAGATACTCCTTCAGTCTGTGGTTCTATGCGGCTCATTCCTTTTTGTACGCCTTACCAATGTTCGTGCTCGCAGTGTGGACTCTTGGTGACCATAGACGAAAGAAGCTCCTCGAATGGGCACGTCTTCGTTCGATGAGGATTCTCGGATTCGCGATTCTACTTCCGATTGCTGTCTTTTGGCTGCCGCATGTCATCGCCTATGCGATCGATCGAGTTCAGTGGGCACAACGATGGAGCGTCTCGCCCGAAGCCCCACTGCCAATTTTGTATCTGCATATCCCCCGATGGGGCCACACCTCTTAATCTATGTTCTTACGGCGATCTTGAGCGAATGGTGCTGGCGGGGTTGCATTCAACCCCAGTTCATTCGGTCATTCGGACTGCTTCGCGGGATCTTTTTGGTGGGGATCCTCTACGGTTCTGCTCAGGAGCTTGTGTTCCCAGTAGCGTTCGGTGGTTTGCCGGATTTCTTTCTGCACCTTGCATTGCAACTAATCTGGGGTATCGTCTGGTCCACTATTTTGGGGTGGCTGGCGCTCTCTGCGGCTTCTGTCTGGCCGGCTGTCGTCTGCGCTTCGATGATCAGCGTGCTTACGCACGCCGCCATGAGCGATGGACAGGAGATCATTCCACGTCAATTCCTGCGGCTTAGCTTACTCGGATCGGGCTGTGCCATCGCGTTCATATTGATGCGTTACCTGCCGCTGCCTAAGAACGCAGTTCCAGCGGGTGATTCAATCGCCCTAACTTCTTGAATCCCTATCTGCAGTCAGTGGTGAACGCGGTATAATGCTTGTGGCGGGTGAGCCGGATGATCGCTGGTCTGGCCTACGAGAGTAGGCTGGGCGGGAGGAAAGTCCGGACACCACTTTGTGAATGGAGATGCCGGGTTAAAGCTCGGCCGCTACAAGAGCAGAGTAGGGCAACGCGCCTGGTAACGCCAGGGGGCGAGGTTGCGGAAGGCGGCGTAAAGCCGCGCCTACAACAGCGCCACGGAAAGTGCCACAGAGAATATACCGCCAGCGGAGCGTATCCCGGTGATAGCCCGGAGGAAAACCTTCGGGATGTCTTCGAATGGAGCGCAACGAAGGTAAGGGTGAAAAGGTGGGGTAAGAGCCCACCGCCCCGGTGGTAACATCGGGGGCACGGCAAACCCCGCGCGGTGCAAGACCAAATAGGAGGGGAGAGCTGGCCCGGCTCACTGAGTTCGTTCGAGAGAGCGAGCTCCCTTTGGTGCGGCGCAAGCGGCACGGAAGGATGAACCCTCGGGTAGGTCGCTGGATCCCGGCCGCGAGGCCGGGGCTAGAGGAATGATCGTCACGGGGCAGGCTCGAAAGAGAATGCACCGTACAAAATCCGGCTTACAGGCTCATCCGCCAATTTTCTTGAGCCATCACACCTTTTCTCTGCACATCTCCACGAGCTTTCGTTTCCCCCGTGCGAGTCGTGCCTCCGGAAACACCTTGCAAGTTTTTGTGGTTGAGATTCTTCGACGATCCTCATTGGATCGCCTCAGAATGACAAGGCCTTTTAAGCTTGAGCAAGGAATAGTGACAGCATGTCCTGGTGTTTGAATAACAGACGAAATTGGATCTCGCGTGAAATGCGGATTAGGCTTACGTGCAGACGGCAAATTGGCTGGCCACACGCCCGGTAGGGGTGTGAGAAGATTGCGGCGGTGAACGAGAAGGCGAGTGGCAACGAGGACAAAATGGCACCCACATTGCCGACGATCGTCGAAGTGAAACAAGCTACCGAGCTGGTGTACCGGGTGATGCAGGCCACGCCGCAATACTGCTGGCCGTTGTTGTGCGAACGGCTGGGAGCGGAAGTTTGGGTAAAGCACGAAAACCAGACGCCCACGGGGTCGTTCAAGGCGCGGACGGCGGTGGTGTATGTGGACGAGTTGATGAAGCGGGCGCCTGGGACGCACGGATTGATTTCCGCGACGCGGGGAAATCATGGGCAATCCGTGGCGCTGGCGGGGAAACGGTTCGGCTTGCCGGTGGTGATTGTAGTGCCACAGGGAAACAGCGTAGAGAAAAATGCCGCGATGCGCGCGCAAGGGGCGCGGCTGATCGAATATGGCCACGATTACCAGTCAGCGCGGGAACACGCGGCCGGACTGGAATCGGAGATGGGTTTTCATTTTGTGCCGCCGTACCACCGCGACATTGCAAAGGGAGTGGCGACCTACTGGTTGGAGATGTTTACCGCCGTGGCAGACATTGAAGTGGCGTATGTTCCGATTGGCATGGGGTCGGGAGCATGTTCCGGAGCGGCGGTGAGGAATGGGTTGAACTTGAAGACGAAGATCGTTGGCGTGGTTTCCGAACTCGCGCCGGCTTATGCGCTTTCGTTCGAGCAGGGGAAATGCGTGGAAGCGGCGGCGGAGACCAAACTGGCGGACGGAATGTCTTGCCGGTGTCCGGACGAGGAAGCGCTCCGACTCCTGATCGAAAATGTCGACCACATGGTGCGCGTATCCGAGGCAGAGGTTGCTGACGCGATGCGGTTCATGTTCACCGATACGCACAACGTCGTAGAAGGAGCCGGAGCAGGGGCGCTGGCGGCGGCGTTGAAGGAAAGAGAGAAGCTTCGAGGGAAGAAGGTCGCGTTGATCGCGAGCGGTGCGAATGTGGATCATGATGTGTTCGCGCGCGTATTGCAGGGGGCGGCGGGGGATTAGTTCACGTGTATCCGTAAAAGCGGCGGCAGGGCTGCCGCATTCCAAAGAAAATTCATTGCCACGATTGGCTGCCTTGTATAGAACAGAGACTCGATTGAGAAGTCGGGGTGAAGAACTGTGGAGGCAGGTGCGTCATGGCGCAAGAGGAAGCTACAAAATCGGGGAGCGGCACAAAGCTGGTAATTCGCAATATCGGGCTGCTGCTGAGCGGGGATTTGAGCAAGCCGATACTGGATGCGGATACCGTGGTGGTGAAAAACGGACGGATCAGCGCGATTGGAAAAGAGAAGGAACTGGATTGCGAAGGAGCAACGGGGATCATCGATGCGAACGGGACCGCGCTGGCGCCGGGGCTGATTGACAGTCACGTGCATCCTGTGGCGGGCGATTGGACGCCGCGGCAAAACCAATTGGGCTGGATCGATAGTTGCCTGCACGGCGGCGTGACCACGATGATTTCGGCGGGCGAAGTGCACATGCCGGGGCGGCCGAAGGATGTGGTGGGCTTGAAGGCGCTGGCGATTACAGCGCAACGCTCGTTTGCGGCGCTGCGGCCAAGCGGCGTGAAGGTTCTGGCCGGAGCGCCGGTTATTGAGCACGGAATGGTAGAGGAAGATTTCAAGGCTCTGGCGGAAGCGGGGGTGAAGTTGCTGGGCGAAGTGGGGCTGGGCAGCGTGAAGGACGGACCGACAGCGCGGCAGATGGTGAGTTGGGCGCGGAAACACGGGATACAGAGCACGATTCACACGGGCGGGCCATCGATTCCGGGCTCGAGCCTCATTGACAAGGATGTGGTGTTGACGGCCGATGCAGAGGTGATCGGGCATATCAACGGCGGGCACACGGCGCTGCCAGACACGCAGATTCGCGCGCTGTGCGAAGAATCGCAACGGGCGCTGGAGATCGTGCACAACGGAAACGAGCGCGCGGCGTTATTTACGCTGCGAACAGCGAAAGAGTTGAACCAGTTGCACCGCGTAATTTTGGGGACAGATGCGCCGGCGGGGTCGGGCGTGCAGCCGCTGGGGATACTTCGCGTGATCGCGGCGCTCTCATCGCTAGGAGAGATTCCCGCTGAGACAGTGTTCTGCTTCGCCACGGGGAATACCGCGCGGATGCGGAAACTGGATAGCGGATTGATGGAAGTGGGGCGCCCGGCGGATTTTGTGTTTATGGATGCAGCGCAACACTCGGCGGGAAAGACGTTGTTGGAGAGCGTGCGGCTAGGCGATCTACCGGGGATTGGGATGACTGTGATTGATGGAGTGGTGCGGAGTGAGCGCAGCAGGAATACACCGCCGGCGACGCGGGTGCCGAAGATTTTGAAATGAGTCTACCGACGAGCTTGGGAAAAGCGACCAGCGACCAGTGATCAGCGACCAGGAAAGCAGAAGATTAACGGAGGCCGTCTTCACCCTGGATCTGGTCTTTGGTCAGGCCGCCGACGCGGGGCAGTGGCCGGCCGCTATCGGTGACGGCGACGGCGACGAGAATTTCGTTGGCGCGCGGGGCGTCGTTCACGCGAATTTCCATGCCATCGAAATGGCTGCGGACGAAGGCGGCATCCTTGTGGCCAAGTGGGATATCGAGCGGGACGCCGGGACCACCTCGTTTTTTGGAGGAGGGAATCAGCGCGGCGCCTTTGCCGAGGACTTTTCGCACCGGAGTGCCGAGCTTGGGGTGAAGAATCGCGGCGGCGTGTTCGAGTTCGCCGTTTTCGCCGACTGCTGCGGCTTTGCCGTAGCTTTCCGCTGAAGGCCCAGCGATGCCGAGAGCCGCGACGGCCCGTTCCGAGAGCAAGGTGCCCAATTCCTCGCCGATCTCCATAAGCGCGGTCAGGTCTTGAACGTATTGGCCGGCAAAAGGATTTTCAATCACCGCAGCGGCAGCGGCACGGCGCGTTGGTGGATTCACGGGCTGGCCCATTTCTGTGCGCGTTTCTTCCACGAAGGTAACGATTTTGCGGATTTTGGATTTCATCGCAGGCCGTCCTCACCTTTAATTTCCGAAGCCTTTAAACCGCCGACACGGGCATGGACGCGTGGGCCGGTGGTCATGACCAGCGCCAGAAGTATTTCATCGGCGCGCGGGGCATCGGCGATGCCCACTTCCATGGAGTCAAAGTGGCTGCGGACGTAGGAGGCGTTGATGTGGGTGATGGGGACGTCGAGGCGCGTGCCAGGGCCGCCGACTTTTTTTGTTGAAGGGACGATGGCTTTTGCGCCGCCGAGGATTTCGCGCATCGCATAGCCGCCGGGAACGTGCCATAGCGCGCCGTGTTCAAGTTCGCCGGCCTGGCCGACAATGGCTCCTTTGCCATAGCCTTCGACGACTTTTGGATCGCCACCGAGCGCGGCAACGAGCGACTTAGCCATTTCCAGCCCGAGAGGATTTAGATTTTCCATGAAGGCCGCGATTTCCGGAGCGTATTTGCCCGCGAATGGATTGTGAATGACTGATAGCGCGGCGGCGCGGCGCGGTGGCTTGGCGGCGATGGGGCCGCCTTCATGGAAGATTTCTTCGACGATGATGACGCGTTTGCGCAGTTGGACCTCAGGCATGCTGGGGGCTCCTTTGAGTGAAGTGCAAGGGCATTTCAGCTTCCTCGGTTTCGAGAAAAGCTTGTCTCATGATTGAATTCCGCAAAAGAGAGGAAAGGATTCATCGCACGAAATGCGTGCGATGGAGAAGAGGTCCTCAGGGGCTGAAGCCCGGTCTTTTTGGCCGCTTGATGTCGGAGCTGAAGCGCCGACCCCCTAAGGAGAAAATTTGATACAGGTACCAGGCGGATGTACCCCTGGAGGCAGAGAGCGGCCGCATGGATCAGCCCTTGTGCGCGAAGTTCTTGGGCGACACTCTCGCCGGAATCGAGAGCTTGTTCGATTTCATGCGGCGAGAGGGGGCCGACAGAGCGGGTGATAGGAAGATCGAGGAGATCAGAATCCGGTGCGATTTCGCGCGCGGGAACGCGCAGGATCGCGGGATGTGCGGGCAGATCGATGGCATTGGCGATGATAGTGGCAGCAGCATCGGCATCCGCCGCGTGTTCGGCAAGAACGGTGACCGCGTCGGCTATGCCGAGGGAAAAACTGCGGCCGCGCCAGCCGCTGGTGGCTACGCCGCGAACGGGCAGGGACGCGGAAATTTCCATGGAACCGAAGAGTGAAGGATGGTCGGGGCGTTCGACCATGCCGATGGTGAAGAATTGCCCGGCCGCGAGATGTAAAGCGATGTCGCCGCCGTTGTTGACGTAGGCGCGAGCAAGATCGGCTGCTTCGGTCATGGCGGCGAGAACGGCTTCAGCGACAGCGCCAGCGACGGCGGCCATGGGCGTGATGAAGCAATGATGGCGATATGGGGAAACAGCATCAAACATGCGCCGGGCGATGGGGCCTGTCGGGAGTGGAGAAGTAGAAGCGATGCGGCTACGCAATACAGGCAGCTCGGAGCAAAGTTCATCGAGAATGGTGAAGAACCGCGTAGAGGCTGCTTCATAGGCGCCGCGGATTTCACCCGGCGCGGCATCCGCACCGATGATGAGGTCAATGGGGCCATCATTCAGGTGCAGGCGGCGCCCATCCGGCAAAAGGCGAATTGTGGCGGGATCTCTCATTTGCGGGGATCGCTTTCGGGCGGAGGCTTGAGCGGCCAGGGATTTTCCGGAAGGGAAGCGAGCTGACGCTGGCGCTGTTTTTCACGCATGATTTCCTCAAGCGGCCGGACGAAATCCATGTGACCGCCGAGCGCCGCGTAATCCGTTTTCTTCAGCGTGAACTCGATGGGCGCGACGAGCGCAGGCGTGGGCACATAGCCGAAGGCGTTTTCCGGCATGCGGGAAACGTCCACCATGAAGGTTATGCCCCCGCCGGGCCAGACGTAGGCCGGGGCACCACCTGCAGTGACGCGTGCCAGGCTCCGTTTCACGGAGTTAGTGAGCTTGACGGGATTTTCGGTGGCGCCAGCACGAAGCGAACCGCCGGCTCCCGCCATGAACAGCACCGTGGTGAGCGCAGGCTCACAGTTTTCGCGAATGCGAGCGACGGATTCCTGCAACTGCTGGGGCAAATCCTTTTCGATAGGACGCAAAGATTCGTCGAGTTCGTAGTAGGCGAAGTGTTCGCCGGTGGTGCTGACCATAAGAAGACGCAGGTGTGGCCAGGCAAGTTTGGTTTTGAAAGGTTTTAGGATCGTGAGGGGATCGGAAATATCTGTCCCGCCCCAACCGGTGCCCGGTTGCGCCACTTGGAAATAGCGGCCCGGGGTGGAACGGCGCCCGCGAACGGCGATGCCGGTTTCGCGCACACCGAGCATTTTACCGGCTTGGTGTTCGGAAAGAACGCCGGTGATGTGATCATCGACGACGACCACTTCGTCCGCTTTGCCAAACCACTGCTTGGCGAACATGCCGATCGTGGCGGAGCCGCAGCCGACGCGCATGCGCTCTTCCTGCTGGCCATTCACGACGGGAGGTTTTCCGGCAGCGACGGTGATGCGGGCACCCTCGTCGATGGCAAGAGCCACTTCCTTGCCGTTGCACAGATCAAGGAGCGTCTCGCAGGTGACTCGGCCTTCGCTCTTGGTGCCGCCGGTAAGGTGATGAACGCCGCCGATGGAAAGCATCTGGGAGCCGTACTCGGCGGTGGTGACGTGGCCGACGGGCTCGCCTTGCGCGCGAACGAGATTGCGCTCGGGGCCGAGGTGGCGGTCGGTGTCGATTTTCAGTTTCACACCACAGTAGCTGAAGATGCCCTC
>Ga0187803_10000234_pt1 | contig 23050 bp, 22 predicted proteins | sample NC_wetland_sal_i_2_FD_132425 | JGI IMG/M metagenome (GOLD analysis project Ga0187803, IMG submission 132425) | Wetland sediment microbial communities from Neuse River Estuary, North Carolina, USA - Control_3 | ecosystem: Environmental > Aquatic > Freshwater > Wetlands > Sediment | place: USA...
CCCCCAAGACCTCCATAGAAATCAATGCGACGGTGGAAATGAAGGGGAAGTTCGCGAGCTTGGGGAGGAGGCTTGTCGAATGGAAGTCGAAGGGGATGATGGAAGAGTTCGTGAAGAACCTGAGGAGCCTCCCTGCGTAGAGATGGTGGATCGAATGCCCCTCATCGGAGAGCCGACCCCCCGCATCGACGGCGCCCAGAAGGTGACTGGAGGGCTGACCTACGTGTCTGACATCGAAGTGCCCCGAATGGCCTATGGGAAGATTCTCAGGAGCCCCATAGCCCATGGCAGGATAAGGAGGATCGACACGTCGAAAGCGGAGGCGATTGAGGGAGTCTACGCCGTGGCGACAGCCGAGGACACGCCGAAGCGGAAGTTCAGCTTCAGCGGGGGAGTGGTCCCAGACCAGCCTGACAAGCTGATCCTTTGCGACGACAAAGTGAGGTACATCGGGGACGAGGTCGCAGCTGTGGCTGCCGAAACTAGGGAGATCGCAGAGGAGGCAATCCAGGCGATAGAGGTGGAATACGACGAGCTCAAGCCTGTTTTCGACCCCGAAGAAGCACTCAAGGAAGGGGCTCCCCAAATACACGAGAAGGGGAACCTCTCGTACACGAAGGTGTACCGCGTTGGGAACGTGGAGGTGGCATTCAAGCAACCAGGTCTGATATTCGTCGAAGGGACGTTCAGTACGCAGAAGGCCGCCCATGTGTGTTTCGAGCCGAGGGGGTGCGTAGCAGACTGGAAGGAAGCTACCGGGGAGCTCCACATCATAGCCACAACCCAGGCGCCGCACACACTCAAGCAAGAACTCGGAAGGGCCCTTGACATGCCGGCGCACAAGGTCCACGTGATTTACCCTCCCACCGGGGGAGGCTTCGGATCGAAGCTCGTGATGAGCCCCATCGAGCCCATAGCGGCAGTCCTATCGAGGAAGGCAGGGAGGCCGGTGAAGATAGTCCACACAAGGGAGGAGGAGTTCACGGTCTCGCGTACCGATTACCCATTCAGGATCAGGGCAAGGCTTGGGCTCACCAAGGAGGGGAAGATGGTAGGGATCGAGTCTAACATAGTGGGGGACAACGGTGCCTACAACGACAAAGGGCCGGCAGTTCTGCTCAGGTCGACACTCGGCCACGCTGCACACTACGACATCCCGAACATCAAGGTCACGAGCTCCCTCGTGTACACCAACAAGCAGTACTGCACCGCCTTCAGAGGTTTCGGGAAACCTCAGGCCGTTTTCGCCATCGAGTCGCTGGTGGACATGGCAGCAGAGAAGGTGGGGATGGACCCGGTGAAGTTCAGAGAATTCAACTCCACGAAGGTCGGTACCAAGACGCCCAGCGGTGTCCCGATATACACGAACGGGCTGGAACAGTGCGTCGCGGAGGCTGCCAAGAGAATAGGGTGGTGGGGGAGGGAGAAGGGCCGGCGTGACCTTTCCAAGCGATACCTCAGGGGATTCGGCTTTGGGGTAGATGCGGGGACAGCCGCAGGGAACAGGAAGTACGGTTTCAACGCTACCGACGCGTTCGTGATGATCTCCGAGGAGGGGAGGGCGAGGCTTGTCAGCGGTGCCGTCGAGATCGGGACAGGGACGGCCACCGCCCTCTGCCAGATAGTCGCAGACACCCTGGGCCTTGGCGTCTCTGACATAGACTTCGTGGGATACGACACGGACGTGACCGCCTACGACCTCGGAATATTCGCGAACAGGACTCTCTTTGTGCACGGCAACGCGGCAGTTTCCGCGGCCAAGTACGCCAGGGAGGAAATCCTCAAGGTTGCATCCCTGATGCTCGGCTGCGACAAGGAAGACCTGACCATCGGCGGGGGTTTCGTCTCAACCAAGACGAACCCTGCCAAGAAGGCTGAAGTGAAGGACGTGGCCAAGTACTCCTTCTCGAAGCTCGGTCGGCCCATTTCAGCCATCGGGCAGTATGTGGACGTTGACGCCCCATTCGCCCCCGACGGGAAGGTGCCCATCGACCCCACCTACTCGTTTTCCGCCCACGCAACGGAGGTCGAAGTGGACACGGAGACTGGGATAGTCAGGATCCTGAAGTACGTGGCGGCCCATGACAGTGGCACAATAATCAACCCCCTGACCGCAAAAGGAGTGGTGATAGGCGGGACCATCCAGGGGGTCGCCTACACCCTGATGGAAGACCTGTTAGTGGAGGACGGCGCCGTCGTGAACCCCAACTTCCTCGACTATAAGATTCCCACAATGTCAGACTACCCCTTCGACATCGAGGTCGTTTTCGTAACACCACCCGACCCGCTGGGACCCTTCGGGGCCAAGGGGCTCGGGGAGAACGCAGTTGCGCCCCCCGTCGCCGCAGTGACGAACGCCATTTACGATGCCACTGGGATCAGATTCTACCAGCTTCCCATAACTCCCGTAAGGGTGCTCGAGGCGATCAACAAGGCGAAGGGAGGCCGGCTGGTAGAGGCGCAGGTCCAGTAGACCATCGGGGACATCGAAGACAGGCTCACTTTGGGCCCAGGTTCTTCGAGCGACGAAACCAACCCGTAACCCTATTATAACCAAAAGGGGTCAAAATTCATGATGGCTGCTAAGAGGAAAATTGCAATAAGCAGTACCGTCACAACAATCGTCGTCATCGTCGTCCTTATAGTCGGCGCGGGAGCTGGCTACTTTATTGGAGCGTCAGGCACAAGCGGCACCACAATCACAGCGACCACCACTGTTGGTGGGGGGGCGGCCACTACAACCACGTTAACAAGCACTACAACACTTACGACGGGCGGGGGCCCGCCAGCCGTAGACTCGACTCTGGTGACACAATGCGCTGCCCAGGGTAACAGCGTAACCGTGTACGGAGTCATGGATACAGGCGACTGGCAGAAGACAATGTCCCCGATTTGGAGCCACGAGTTCCCTCAGATAACGGTGAACTACGTGGGTCTATCCCCAAGTGACATAGCCACAAGGGGCCTGACCGAGTTCCAAGCAGGACATGTGCAGGCTGACGTCTTCTACGACACCCTGGGGCCAGTTACCCAGCTAATCACTGCCAACGCCGTACAACCATTCAAGAACTACGTTGAGAGTTTCGAGAACTACAGTGCCACTGACGCGAATAATAATTGGCACCCAGGCTTCGGACTCCCAATTGTCATCATCTACAACAAGAACCTGGTGACCAACACAGCTACGCTGCCAACAACCTGGGAGCAGCTCAACTCAAGCACCTGGGCGGGGGGGAAGCTGGTGATTGACAAGCCAGGAATCCTTAACGTCGCCGGCACACTCTTCGCCTCGCTCTACGTGACAGACTTCAACAGCAACAACGCAACCTGGACCAAGTGGATGAACTCGGTGGCTGCAGGCCACCCGACCTACACGACCAGCGGCGGAGATGTGTACACAGCGGTGTCCTCCGGGGCCAATCCTATTGGCGTCGGCCTGCTGAACGACTACCTCAGCGGGAAAAACCCGGCGGTCGGCGTCGCCTGGCTTCCGAAGACGTACACACTGCCCGTCATGAGCGCCCTCGCGAAGAATGCACCTCATCCATTCTGTGGAGAGCTCTTCATCCAGTGGTCTTCTTCCTTCACTGGCCAGTCGGCCCTTGCTCTCACTGGCAGGACGCCTCTCATGGGCATCGCTGCCGGAAAGTACTTCACCATAATCCCATCGACCACGGCCCTCATCCCTGGAGGTACGGGTAGCTCATACTACTCGAAACCCAACGGATGGGCCAGCTACTTCGACAGCATATTCGGTGCCTAGACGAGACTGTGACATGCACAGAATCTTGGTTGGACCAGCCAAACCCGAATGAGAAGCGGGTGAAAGTTGGCCTCCAAGATTCCCCTCATTGTGTTCCTGCTTGTATCGATACTCTTCATTCTCCCACTTGCCATAATGGTCTACGGGAGCCTCATCCCCAGTTTCGCCGTCGCTGACAGGCTCAAGATTTCGACGACGTTCATCGTCAAGGCATTTACGGCGAAGGACACACTTCCGCTGCTCTGGAACACCATCCTGTACGGTGCCGGGGGCTCCCTGCTGGCCATAGCCCTTGGGGGAACCTTTGCCTGGCTCATGGAGAGGACTGACATTCCGGGGAAGAAGTACCTGAGCTTCATGCCCATACTTTCCCTCACGCTCCCACTCGCGGTAAAGGGGTTCGCATGGATTTTCCTGTTCCACCCCAGGATAGGGCTTGTCAACATCGGACTGGAGCAGCTCTTCAACCTTGGAGGGCCTCCTTTCAACATCTACTCCATCTGGGGGATGATATTCGCCTGGGGGACCGGGGGCATTCCCCTGTCCTACCTGCTCATTCAAACGGCCCTGAGGTCCATGGACCCGACGCTGGAGGAGGCGTCCCGGGCCGCAGGCAATGGCATACTTTCCACGCTTAGGAAGGTGACAATCCCGGTTATCGCACCGGCGATTCTCTCGGCTTATCTGCTGCTGACAATCATGGGGACTGAGAACTTCGACTATCCGTTCCTCCTCGGAACCCCGGCGGGAGTGAACACCCTCGCCACGAAGATGTACGACCTGGTCGAAACGAGACTGCAGATCAGCGCCGCATCGGCCTACGGCATAATCTACATCGCCATCACTTTCATCCTCATGGGGATATACGTCTGGAGCGTCAGGAAGTCGTTCAGGTTCGTGGTCGTGACAGGAAAAGCAGCCCGCCTCAGCTTTTTCAAGCTGGGCCGATGGAGATGGGCTGCGTTCGCCTTCTGCGTAATCATACTTGCCCTTTCGTTCGGCCTCCAGATGGGGATGGTCGTCCTCGTCTCACTGGTGCCCTACTATACTGTCGGCGGCGGCTACAATCCCTTTTCCGTGCTTACCCTCGACAATTATGCGAAAGCTATTGCGCTTCCCCAGTTCTGGCTCTCTGTTCTGAATAGCTTCGAGCTTTCCCTGGCGGCCGCCGTAATCGCGACTCTCCTCGGCTCAGTCATGACATACGCGATGGTCAAAGGGAAGACTAGGGGGAGGAAGGTCCTCGAATTCATGAGCACCCTGCCTCTGGCTTTTCCCGGAATCCTTTACGCCATTGGCCTCATCTGGACTGCCTTCCTCGTTCCGGGCCTTGTCTTCATCTATGGGACCACCTGGATCATGTTGCTCGCGCTTGTAGTTGTTTGGCTCCCCTTCTCGATTAGGTACATCTCAGCCAACCTGGTGCAGATCTCTAACGAGCTGGAGGAAGCTTCGGCCGTGTCAGGTTCCCGTTGGAGCAGGACTTTCTTCTGGGTCACCATGCCTCTGTTGAAGGGAGGGATGGTCAATTCTTTCATCTACGTGTTCGTTAACTCGTTCAGGGAACTGGGGGCCGTGGTAATCCTATCTAATGCCTCAACGATAGTCATGATAGTCCTGTTGCTCAACCTGTTCGAGCAGCAGGCGGGCGCATACCCTGTCGTGGCAGCCATGTCCGTAATCATGGTGCTGATGCTGACCGCGACCATAGTGCTCACACGGATAATAACGCGAACAAGCGTAAGGTCCTGACACTGGCTTCGCGTTTGAACCTGCGGTGACCCCCCTCGGACCCCTCGAGCCTCGGAATAGCATTCGCAGTCACTAGCACCTTCATGCTTGGGGCCAACAAGCTCGCTGTCAGGAAATCGCTGCTGAACATGGACGAGTCCTTTGCGTCATTCATAGCGATACTACTGGCGATCCCGGTGTTCGGCGTCCCAATTATCGTCTACGGCTGGGGCTCCGTTCCCCTCACCTGGCAGGTGGTGGCCATATTCGCAGCCGCAGGCGTGCTGAACTACTCAGTGGGGCGATATTTCGTGTGGAAGAGCATAGCGCTGATTGGTGCGAACAGGGCAAACGTGGTCGCGTCGACTCAGGTGATCTATGCCCTGGCCATCGCGATTCTGGTCCTGGGCCAATCCGTAGACGCTCTCCAGGGGAGCGGCATAATCCTGGTGCTCCTGGGGATCGGCTTCATCTCCCTAGGTGACTTCGGTTCTGCGACTCTGGACCCTAGGGTGAGGCGCATGGGTATCCTGTGGGGCATCCTTGGGGCGGCCCTGTGGGGAATCTCACAGGTTCTCATGCAGATCGGCATCGCCATGTACTCTAACGCCAACACCGCGACTTTCCTCACGTCGGCGGCGTCCCTTGTAGGGGTCGTTCCAGTCCTTCTTCTCGTCCGGAAGTATCAGGTGAAGAGTCCGTTCAGAATGGACAGAAAGAGCCTGGGCATGATTGTCATCGCGGGGCTGCTGGCCAACTTCGGCCTCTACTTCAGGTACGCCGCCCTGCAGAACACGACCCTCGCCATAGTCGCAACAGTCAACTCTACGAACCCAATGATTACTCTCGTGCTTTCGTACCTGCTCATCAGAGAACTGGAGTTCATCAACAGAAGGACAGTGCTGGCGATTCTTGCCTCCGTCGTCGGTGTACTGCTGATGTCCCTCTAGCTGCAGCGAAGCCCCGAAGCCCTAGGCGGCAGGGGGCGAGCCTGAAAGCGATTCAAGCGCCCTGATTACCAGGGCGTTGACAATCCTGAGCTTGTACCTGTTGAGCCTGAGCGGACGCGCGTGCTCCGCAAGGCGTGCCCGCAGCTCAGACTTCGCCGCTTGAGTAATGCCATGGGAGACGATGTCATCGACCCCGGCGACGATGTGGGGCCGGGGGGCAACCCCGCCGAGAACTACGGTGACGGACGAGAGCATTCCCCCCTCCACTCGGGCGGACGCGGCCGCACTCACCAGTGCGAAGTCCCAGTTGTTCCTCACCCGCTGCTTGATGTAGACACACTTCTTCCCCTGATTTGGAATGAGGACCCTGACAAGGATTTCGTCATCACTCACCACATGGTCCCGGGGTTCTCTTGGGCTCAGAAAGAATTCGGCCAATGGGACCTGTCTGACGCCCCCAGGGCCCGCAATCTCCGCCTTTGCGTCGAGGCAGGTGAGCGCGGGGGCGGTGTCCGACGGGTGGGCCATGACGCAGACTCCTAGGTCGTAGACAGAGAAGTAAGTCGAGTTGTCTCCCGTAATCGCGAAACACTGCTTCCCCCCCTTCTTGAAGCAGTCGTAGGCTGGATGCCTGAAGTACCAGCACCACGGGCGCTGGCATAGGTTCCCTCCCAGGGTGCCCATGTTTCTAATCTGGTTGGTCCCCACCGAATCCGCGCCCTGGGCCAAGGCGGGAAACCTCTCGGAAAGGACCCGGTCGGAGGAAATCTCCGCAAGCGTTACCATCGCCCCTACAGAAGAGAATGAGTTTGTATGGGAAACCGCCCTGAGAGCGTCGATCCTCTTGAGGTTGACAAGCACCTCTGGAATAGGCATGAGTGAGCCCTGTATCCTGTCCTTCATCAGCCCCAGAAGGTCGGTCCCCCCCGCCAGGAGCTTGGCCCTCCCCCGATGGTCACGCAATATCTCGAGAGCCTCATCGAGTGTAGAGGGCTCGAAGAGTTCGAATTCAGGAAGCTCATGCAGCAAGCTCTCAGCCTCCCTGGGAACCCTCTGCCAACTCCAGCGCCTCGATGACCCTGTCCGGAGTCATCGGAGTCGAATTGACCTTGGCCTTCGTGGCGTGGAGAATCGCATTTCTTATTGCGGCCGCCACGGGGACAAGAGGTGCCTCTCCGACTCCTTTGGCGGAGTAGGCGAAATAGGGATCTTCTGCCTCGACATTGAAGGTCACAATTTCAGGGACTTCCAGGGAAGAGACGGTCCTGTACTGGTGGAGGTCTGTGTTCAGGATTATACCAGTCTTGGCGTCCACGGAGGGGCTTTCGTATAGAGCAAACCCGAGCCCCATTGTGATGGCGCCCCGCTGCTGAGAATGGCAGAGCTTGGGATTCAACGCCCTTCCCAGCTCGTGGGCCGAGGTCATCCTTACTACCCTGACCGCGCCGGTCTCCGTGTCCACCTCCACCTCAGCAACCTGGGCTCCGAAAGTCTTGAAGGCGACATCCTTGGGGTTTGGCACCCTGCTTCCTTTCCCGACCAGCACCTCCCCTTCGGAAAGCCCTTCGCATACCTCGGAGAAGGTGCTCCGCTTGGAAGGGTCGTTCCTGCTGCGTATCACGCTTAGCTCGGAGACCAGGTCTTCCGGCGGGACGCCTAGGAGCTTCGACGCCAGGGCAAACACCTGCTTCCTGGCCCTGTAGGACGCCTGCAGGAGGGCGGGCCCCATCTCTGCCGTCATGCGTGAAGCGTGCGTCCCCGGCGAGTAGTCGGTGTGGTCCGTGTCCCCCCAGTGGACCCGAACGTCCTCCAGCTTCATTCCTAGTTCTTCGGCGACGAGCATCGTCGCCATGGTGGCCTGGCCGCCCCCGATGTCAACGAAACCTGCATACACGGTTGCTTTGCCTGAGTGGTCAACCTCCACCGTCGCTTTGGCGTTGTATGGAGCAAGGCCCACCCCCTCGTAGAGATATGTGGCCATTCCGATGCCCTTCTTAATCGGGTTCCCCTCCTTCGCATTGTCGGCCGAGTACAAGGCACGCTTCTCCGCCCACCCCGACTCCTTCACCACCCTGTCTATGCACAAGTCCAGGTTCTTGGCAGAGTATCTCACCTTCCGCTCCTGTTCGCCGAAGGGAGTGTAGTTCTTCAGACGAAGCTCGGTCGGGTCCATTCTCAGCTTCGTTGCGAGGTCATCAATCACGCACTCGAGCGGGAAGTTCCCTATCACCCTCATGACGGACCTCATGTAGCCTGTCAGGGGCGTGTCGGTGTATACCCCGTACTGCTCGCAGTGAGCGTTGGGACAGTCGTAGAGCTCGAACGCGTGCTCCACCCCCTTGTTCCCCTGGGCTCCGTAGGTGCTCCCCAGGCCGAGGTTCAGCACTATCCTCTCTTGAATGGCACATATCTTGCCGTCCCGCTTGGCGCCCACCCTGATCCACGTCTTCGACGCCTGCCTGTGGGGGTGGGCTAGGAACTCTTCAGGGCGGGTGAGTTCGAGCCTTACAGGTCTGCCTGTGAGCATCGAGAGCTTGCTGGCGTAGTGCAGGAACCTCTGCGCCCCGGCCTTCGAGCCGAATCCTCCCCCCATGTACTTCGTTAAGATTCTCACCTTCTCCAGGGGGACGCCTAGAGAGCGCGAGAGGTCATCCCTGACCTGCCACACCCCCTGAGAGGAGTCGTGCACTGTAAGCATCTTTCCGTCCCAGGACGCGACGCAGCACCTAGTCTCCAGTGTTGCGTGGAACTGGAAGTTGGTCGAGAAATTCCCTTCGGCAATCACTTCAGCCTCGGCGAGGCCCCTCCTAACGTCCCCCCTCTCCAGGACGGTGGGGGCTCCTTCGAATACGTTCTGGACCGGCCCGGCGTGAGGTGCCCTCGAGACGGCCAAGTCGACCTGGTCGAGGGCCGGAACTATTGGCGCCCCCGGCTTCATGGCCTCCTCTGGGTCGAAGACGGCCGGAAGCACTTCGTACTCGACCCTGATCAGCCGGAGAGCCTTGTCTGCAATGTCTATGGAGTCTGCCGCAACAGCTGCGACCTCCTGACCGTAGTATCCCAGCTCTTCTGTGAAGGCGGGCTGCTGTATCGTGTACCAAAAGGTGTTCCATCCAAGGCAGTTGCTCCCCGAGATGACCGCCCTAACTCCGGGTAGATTCTCGGCCTCACTGGTGTCGATGGATGCTATCCTTGCATGGGCGTGGGGGGACCGGAGGATCTTGGCGTGAAGCATCCCTTTGAGCTTGACGTCTCCGGCGTACTTTGCTTCCCCCGTCACCTTCTCAAGACCATCGATTCTGTCGACCTCCTTTCCGACGACCGTGAAGGGCCGGCCGAGGCTCGGGGGGACATCCCCATCAACCAATAGGTGAGGCTCTGCTTCTGTCACGAAGGACGCCCACCTACCCTGGCAGCCTCCAGCGCAGCCTCGAAAATGTTGAGGTAGGCACCGCACCTGCAGTAGTTGCCCGCGATCGCCTTCTTCACGTCTTCGATGGTCGGCTTCGGGTTTGTGGCAAACAGTGCGTTCAGGACTACTACTATCCCTGGTGTGCAGAAGCCACATTGGAGTCCGTCCTGTCTCAGAAGCGCGGCCTGGAGAGCGTTCTTCTCCTTCGCGAACCCCTCCACGGTCTCAACCTTTCTGCCATCGATCTCCGTGGCGAGAACGGTGCAGGAGAAGACAGGCTTTCCGTCAAGGAGGACGGTGCAGGCCCCGCACTCGGCCCTGTTGCACCCAAGTTTCGTACCCGTGAGGCCCATTTCCTCCCTGAGCAGCTCGGCGAGGGTGTACCAGACCGGGACTTCGAACTCCGTTGGCGCTCCATTGACTTCGGTGCTAATCCTTGCTTTCCGGAAACCGGAGGTCACTGCAAGCATATGAAAAAGGCCCTTACGCTAATTAAAGCCATCGAAGGGAAAAGGACGACAGGTCATTCGCAGGACGAATCCCGCCTGTCTTGAGTTGTAACGCGCGGAACCTTGATAAATCATAACCCTCCTCTTCGGTGCGTGAAGGCAGTTGTTGGCCTAGCGGCGGTTCTAGTCGTCGGCCTCATCCTCGGGGCAGGTGCCGGTTACCTCGCAGGAAGGCAAGGCGGAGCCACCACCACAACGGTAACGAGCGCTACCACGGTTTTCTCGATGGTGACGCTGTCGGCAACCCTTTCGACGACAACCGCTTCAGGAGTTAACCTTCAGGCCGCCCTGAACAACACGGTTTATCCAGACCTCGCAATCACTTCCTACTCGTTCGGCAAAGGGACGCTGACAGCCTGGGTGTTGAACAACGGAAGCGAGCCCTTCGTGATCACGACCCACGTGCCGTTCCTCAACGGTTCTACCGACAGCGTAGCGTCGGTGATATCGCTGCAGCAGAGCGTCGTTCACATAGGGAGCTACCTGTATGTTCCCCCTGGCAGCACGATAATAGTGAGCTTGGACGCCGGGAGCTACTTGCCCGGGCAGACCGGGGTGCTCACCATCTACGGCGACCACTGGGCCTTCGTCTACGGTACGCAGAAAGACTGAAGAGTACAGAGCTGCGTTATTCTTTTAAGAGCCAGAGCATTCATTCGAAGCTATGCCGCGATACATCCTCCTGATTAGCTGGACGGAGCAGGGCATAACGACCGTGAAGGACTCCTACAGGCGGGCCATGGCAGCCAACAAGATGTTCGAAAAGGCGGGGGGCAAGTGGGTGCACAGGTACTACACCATGGGGCCATACGACCTCGTTGGGGTCGTCGAAGCCCCGGATGATGATGCCATCTTCAAGTTGTGCATGAAGATGGGGACAAAGGGGAACATCAGGACCACGACTATGAGGGCCTGGTCAGACAAGGAAGCGTCAGAAATATTCAACAGCCTCTGAGCTTCGCGAAGAAACACCTCCACTGCTTGAGGCTCCGGTCGCCAGCACGCACGTCCACGTGGGACCTTTGGTCACGTGGAGTCCGCGTTGAAGTCCTGGCCTGTGATGAACCCTCCTTCCTTCGAAATGAGGAAGGAGATGAGGGCCGCGACCTCATCCGGCGTGGAGAATCTAAGAAGGGACGAAGCACCAAGCCACCGCTTCCTGACATCTTCAGGGGTGACCCGGGCGACTTCGGCCGTTCTCTTGGCGATCTCCTCTACCCTTTCCCCCTCGATGAGCCCCGGCGAAACAGCGTTGACGGTGACGCCGTAGCTCCCCAGCTCTTTTGAAAGGGCCCGGGTGAACCCAACTATTCCTGCCTTCGACGCAGAGTAGGATGTCCTGAACGCGGTCGCCTTCTTCCAACCCATGGACGAGATGTTAACGACCCTGCCGCCCACTCCCGACTTGATGATGTGAGGGACAGCGTACTTGCAGCAAAGGAAGGCTCCTGTCAGGTTGACTTCCAGGGTCCGCCCCCAATCCTCGGGGCGGATGCCCTGCACCGGGCCGATTGGGCCTGAGATTCCCGCGTTGTTGACCAGGACGTCTAGCCTCCCGTAGTTCTTCAGAACTGCCGACACCCCCCTTCGCACCTGCGCGCTATCCGTCACGTCGACCCGGAGCGAAAGCGGTTCTCCTTCTCGAATGTCGACTCCCAGACGAGCGCTCCTGGCGAAGACGGCTACATTCAGCCCGTCCGAAAGAAGTCTATTGGCAATTGCACTCCCCAGTCCCTTCGCCCCTCCTGTGACAACAGCTACCCTGTTCTCCCTTGAGTCTGCTGCCATGATAGTCCAGAGATCACCTCTTGCCCTTGGACAGCGGGGTGAACTCCCAGTATGGCTTTCCGTCGACCAGTTTCGCACCTGCGAACCTGACGGCCATACCCTCCTCGAGGGAATCGAAGCTGGCCCCTGTTATCCTGCTTAGGAGTCTGATCCCACCCGGGAGATGGACGGCTCCTACCACGATTGGGCTTGGCTCGCCTTGAGTACCCCCTATGTAGGCGCGAGCAAAGGCCACCAGCTTCCCCCTTTTGGGGAGGGCCACCCACCGAAGCTCGAGGGAGAGGCACTTCGAACAGACGCTCCTCGGCGGCCACTGCAACGTAGAGCACCGTCTGCACTTCGTGGTCTCTATCTTGGACCTCGACAACGAGGTTAGAAACCTAGCTGTCCTGTTCATCTCCGGGTCCCCCCACGGATAGTGCCATGCGTCTTCGACTTTCAGGTCGGCGGACCCGCTCAAAGCGCCCTCACTTTCTGTCACGATAGACTATCACGCTCGCAGTTGAGACAGACGCGGACAGATTGAGGATGATTCCGTTCTTGGCGTCCTTCACCTGACGCTTGCCTGCTTCGTTCCTCAGCTGCTGGATCACCTCTATCGACTGCGCGACGCCCGTCGCGCCTATGGGATGGCCCGCGCCTATCAGACCCCCGTTGGTGTTCACAGCAATCTTCCCCCCTATCTCTGACTGGCCGCTCCTGATGAACTCGGCCCCCTTCCCTTTCGTGACGAAGCCCATGTCCTCGTATTCGATGATTTCGTTTATCGTGAAGGCGTCGTGCAACTCGGCGACCTGCATGTCTCTTGGGAGGAGACGAGAGGAGGAGTAGGCGTCCCGCGATGCCCGAGTTACTGCAGGCCAAGAGGTGTATTCAGGGTTGACGTTTCCGAAGGTCGCCCCTGAGGAAGATTGCCCTGTCCCCGCTATCCAGACCGGCGAGTCCGTGTACTTCCTGGCCAGGTCCTCGCTGGCCAAGATCACGCCAGCCGAGCCATCAGTTTTGGCGCTGCAGTCGAAAAGCTTCAGAGGGGTGACAATCGGCTTCGAACCTAACACTTCAGCGACAGTCACAGGCTTCTGGAAGTGGGCGAATGGGTTCATCGAGGAATTCCTGTGGTTCTTGACCGAAACCAAGGCCAGGTCTTCTTCCCTGGTCCCGAACTCGGCCATGTGTTTCTGGGCGTAAATGGCCCCCCAGACTGCTGGGGGCATGATTCCTCCTCTGGTGAAATCCCATTCCATCGGCGGGGCCATTCTGAGATGGGACATTTTCTCGGCTCCCAGGATCATGCATGTATCTACAAGGCCGGCGGATATGGCCGCGTAGGCCACGGTGATCCCCATCCCCCCCGAAGCGCACAGGTTCTCGATTTTCGAAGAAAGCGTAGGGCGCAAGCCGAGACTTTCCGCCACTGAAGCTGTCAGGTAGGGCTCTCCATCAGTGGTGGTCAAGAAGAATCCCTGAATCTCCTTTCTGTCGAGGTTTGGTACAGACTCGATTGTTGCCTTGCCAGCCTCAGCCGCCAGGTCTCGCAGGCTTCCGTCTCTCTTGCCGAACTTGGTCAGACCGTATCCTATGGCGGCTACTCTTCTCGTCACGCTGAATCAGGTGCCTTTCGTCTCGCTGCCTCCTAGTTATTTGAAGGTTAAGGGGATCAAAGGCCCTTGGGAAGGGAGGAGAACAGATCCAGGGACTCGGGAAGGCCTCTCTCCCCGGCATTGAACTGCAGGCCGAGCATCTCCAATCCTCTGACCCTTGAATACGCCTCGATGGCCCTCCCACAGTGAGAAGGAGTGCCGTGTATCGCGACCTCGCTTAGGAGCCCCTCCGGAACTTGCCTTGCAGCCTCTTCCCTCCTTCCCTTCAGCCAATGGTTCTTGACAGAAGCTGTTGCCTCCCGGACCTCACCAGAGCTGTCCAGCTCATCCACCAGCCGCCGGTACGACCCTCCGTAGGTAAGATAGAACGCGACCGTCTTCCTCGCCCTTGCCTCGGCCGCCTTGGCGTCTCTTGAGATACAAGTGACTACGTTCGCGCAGACCTTGAAGGTGCTGGAGGCGAGCTGTTGACACTGCGCATCCACACTGGACAGGGGCCTCATGAAGAAAAGGACCCCGTCGGCCTTCTGCTTGGCCAGCCGCACCATCCTGTCCCCAACCCCGGCGATGTATACGGGGATGTCATTGCGGACAGAGGGGAAGGGTGCAGGCAGGTCCTCTCTCCCCTTCTTCAACTTCAGGTTCAACACGTCGGCGTACTCCCCCACTCTCTTCAATTGCCCGCTGAAGTCGAGGCCGTGCCACCTCTGGACCACGTCGGCCGAACTTGCGCCGATTCCGAGTATGAACCGCCCCGGCGAAAGCACTTCGATGGTGGCTGCCGCCATGGCGAGCTGGACCGCGCTCCTCGAGTAGACATTCACGACGCCCGTCCCGAAGCCGATTCTTCCAGTCTGGGTGCCAATGGCTCCTAGGATGGGGATTGAATCGAACCCGACACTCTCTGAGACCCAGACGAAGTCGAAGCCGAAGTGCTCGAACTTCCGGGCAGCACCGACCACTTCGGAAGGAGTGAGACCGTGGCCCAGCGAGACTGCGAGCTTCAATCGGATCTCATCCCTTTGCCGTCCTCTTCACCAGAAGGACCCGTTCAAATTCGAGCACCGCTTTTCCATCTTCGCCGGACACAGAGTCCTTGAGGGTCACGATGCCCGCCTCCGGCCATGACTTCGAGAGCCGTCTCGACTTGACTTTCGAAACTAGTCGGAGTTTGTCACCGGGTCGGACGGGAGCCCTGAAAGCCACCTTGTCTATTCCTAGCAGAGCGACAAGAGAGTCCCGAGTCAAATCCATTCTGAACCAGAGGCCCAGCGCCACGGCCAGGACGAAGAGGCCATGGGCTATCCTCCCCTGGAAGATCGTCTTCCTTGCATATGAATCACTGATATGTAACCGGTTCAGGTCTCCCGTGAGCTTTGCAAAGTTGAGGATTTCATCTTGGCTCAAAGACCTCGTATCGGAGACGAACTCCCTGCCGACGCGCATGTCTTCGTAAAAGATGGTCATCTGTCCCTCTGGTGGGAATCTGTATGACCGGGATTAAATTGATATCCCCCCTTCCATCCCACGAGTCCACCTAGAGGATCGAGAACTTCAAGTCAAAGGTAATGCCCATCGAAGAGGCCGTCTCGCGATTTGTGAAGGACGGCAGCACGGTTGCGTTTGCGAGTTCCGCGGGGAGAATGTCCATCGCCTACGCCTACGAGACAATCAAGCAGAAGAAAAGGAACCTCAAGTTTGCTTCCGCAGGGACAGGGGCTCCGTGCCTTGACCTCCTTGTGGGGGCGAGGGCAGTGGCTCGGGCCGAGGCTTCGTTCACCATGGTCAGCTGTTACAACATCAGGCGAGCCATGGAATGCAACAGCGGACCAAGGGAGAAGGGGTACAGGTTCGAGTTTGAGGACTACTCCAACCTGGCGATGACACTGCGCTTTGCAGCCGCTTCCATGGGGATCCCCTTTATCCCGATTCGCTCGCTCAGAGGGAGCGACATCGAACGCGTGAGGTCTTTCAAAGGAAAAGAGAAACTCGCGGTAATGAAGTCACCGTTCAAGGACGGAAGCAGAGTGGTCGTCCTTCCTCCTTGCAGACCAGACGTGGCTGTCATGCACGGACAATTCGCTGACGAGAATGGCAACGTCCTTGCCTACGGGCCTGCAGGGTCGGATGGCTGGGCCCTAAAGGCAGCAAGCAAAAGAGTTGTCACAGTGGAGAAGATCGTGACGGACAAGTTCGTGAAGGAGAACTCCATCCGCACATTTCTGCCGGGATTCATGGTTGATGCCGTCTGCGAGGTGCCCTACGGCGCGCATCCCTACGGGCTCTTTGGTTTCTACGATCTTGACGAGCCCTTCCAGAAGGAGTACGCTCGCATGTCGAAGACCCAGGAGGGGTTCGACGCCTGGGCCCGGGAGTGGATATTCCAGCTTGGGGGGAGGGATGATTATCTGAAGAAGGTGGGGCACGCGAGGTTGAGGGAAATCTCCACCGGGAAGCTGTTAGCACTTGTCTGAACACCTCGCACCAAGGTTCAACTCCAGGGAGGCAGCGGTCATCGCCGCAGCCAGGTTCATCAAGGATGGGGACGTCATCGTTGTCGGCCAGGGCCTGCCTGTGCTCGTAGCGCTATTTGCGAAGAAGACCCACGCGAAGAGGTGCGTGATAATGCATGAGTATGGGGTGGTCGACATGAATCCTCCTCGCGCCGTGGAACTCGCCCACCCTCTCCTGGCTGAGACGGCGACTTACCTATGCGACATGCTGGACGCGCTGACTTCCCTCCTCTACAGAGTTGACCGAGCCTTCCTCGGCGCAGCTCAGGTCGACAGGTATGGGAACCTGAATACAACAACGATAGGGGACTACTTTAGGCCGAAGGTCAGGATATCGGGGAGCGGGGGTGCCAACGACATAGGCTCCATAGCACCGAGTTCGGTGATAATCATGGATGGCCAGGACAAATCGAAGTTTCCAGAAGCCGTCGACTACAACACTACCCCCGGCTTTTTCAGGGGATCGAGGAGAGACCGGGAGAGGTTCGGTCTTCCGGGGCGGGGACCAGAGGCAGTCGTGACAGACCTGGGAATCTACAGGTTCGCTCCAAAGACGGGAGAGATGTACCTGAGCGCCCTGCAGCCCGGTGCAGTGGCCGAAAATGCCATGGCGAGAACGGGATGGAAGCTGAAGGTGGCCAAGGGAATCAGGGCTGTCAAGCCCCCCACCCAAGAAGAGACAAGGTTGCTCCGAGCTCTCGACCCCAGAAGGGTCTATCTCCGATAGAGGAATCCACCCCCAACTGGACGAAACAGGCTGTCTTCGAGTTTGCCGATCATAGCCTACCCCCTTTGTGGTGACCTGACTAGATCTCTGTGAGCTTCCTGCGAAGGCCCTGTGGTATGGGGACTGACTTCGCGTCTTTGTCAATGTAGGCGTGAACAGTGTGACCGGTGCAAAGCAACTCCTCATCTGGAAGCCTGACGATTTCATTTTCGAACTTGATGCTCTTCTGCCAACCATGGCGACCCTGGTCTTCACCAACACCTCGTTGTCGAAGCGCGCGAAGGCCTTGTGGTCGGCGTGGGCCTGCACTACAGGGATATGCCTCCCTCTCCTTACGAGATCGCTGTAGGCGATACCAACGTCCCTGAGCAGATTGATCCTTCCGACTTCCATCCAGACGAGGAATTTCGAGTAGTACACGACCCCAATGGTGTCAGTTTCTTCGAATCTCACTCGGAGCCTAGGCTCGTGCCAGTTCCCCCTGGCCCCCGAAAGCATTCGTCAGTTCTCTAACGTGACGAGCACAGGAGCATTTATCAAAATCACGACCCGGCCTTGGCCACATGCAATACGAGACACTCCTGACCGCGAAAGAAGGGCTGCTTGGGATAATCACGCTGAACCGTCCGCAGGCGATGAACGCCTTGAGCGCCAAGCTCGTCACCGAGCTGATCTCGGCCCTGAACGAGTTCGAGAAGGACGACGAGGTGAGATGCCTCGTTATCACTGGAAGCGAGAGGGCGTTCTCCGCGGGTGCAGACATCAAGGAGATGTCGGCCATGACAGCAGTCCAGATGGCCATGACGGGGCACTTCTTCCCCCTGTGGGAAAAGGTGGGAAGGTATCCAAAGCCCATCGTGGGTGCCCTCAGCGGATACGTCCTGGGCGGGGGGCTCGAGCTCGCGATGAGCCTCGACGTGCTTGTCGCTTCGGAGACGACCCAGCTGGGCCAGCCGGAAATAGACATAGGGGTGATGCCCGGGGGAGGCGGGACACAGAGGCTGACCAGGGCTGTGGGGAAGGCCAAGGCGATGGAGATGATCCTGACGGGGAAGAGGATCGGCGCCGAAGAGGCGAAGACCCTGGGGCTCGTGAGCAGGGTGGTCCCGAAGGAAGCTTACCTGGAAGAGGCGAAGAAGGTCGCCCACGAGATAGCGTCGAAATCGCCCGTCGCCATCAGGTTGGCGAAGATGGCGGTGAACAAGGCCTTCGAGATGGGCCTGAGCGAGGGCATCGACTTCGAGAGGGAAGTCTTCTACCTCCTTTTCTCGTCCGAGGACAAGGACGAAGGGATGAAGGCGTTCTTGGAGAAGCGCAAGCCTGAATTCAAGGGGAAGTAGATGGAGTACGAGACTGTCAAGGCGACAGAGAGCAACGGAGTCCTCTGGATAGCCCTCAACAGGCCGGACAAGCTCAACGCGTTCAACGAGAAGATGGGCGTCGACCTGCTTGAGGCCCTGAAAGAGGGGGAGAAGTCGCCGGAGGTCAGGTGCCTTGTGCTTACGGGCGAAGGGAGAGCCTTCTCGGTGGGAGAGGACCTGAGCACGAACAAGGCCATGATCGAGAGCGGGAAGCCAGTGCTGCTGGGGGAGGTTCTGAAGACGAAGTACAACCCCATCGTCCAGAGGATAAGGAGGATGGAGAAGCCAGTCCTGGCTGCAGTCAACGGGATAACTGCGGGGGCCGGGCTCGGGCTTGCGCTTGCCTGCGACCTCAGGGCTGCTTCGGACAGGGCGACATTCCATGAGGCGTTCATCAAGGCAGGCCTGGTCCCTGATTCAGGCACGAGTTTCTGGCTGACCCGGATACTCGGCCTGGGGAAAGCGATGGAGGTGGGCCTCCTGGGTGAGCCCATTGACGCGGCGAAGGCGCTGAGCCTGGGGCTAGTCAACTGGGTCTTCCCTGACGCGACCTTCAGGGGTGACGCTGCGAGGATAGCGGAAAGGCTGGCCAGCGGACCCACCAAGGCCCTGGGGCTCACGAAGCGGGCACTGAACAGGGCGGTGGTCGTCGACATGGATTCGGCGCTCGAGTATGAGATGTACCTCCAGGACATCGCGGGAAGGACGCGGGACCACGTCGAAGCGGTAAAGGCGTTCTTCGACAAGCGGGACCCGAGCTTCACGGGTCAGTAGAGACAGTCACACTGGGCGTCATATCATGACCTAGCAAAGAACATAAGCTGCTGACTGCGCGCCGACCGCGTGAACGACGCAGTCGTCGTGGACGCCGTGCGGACCCCCATAGGGAAATACGGGGGCATCTTGAGATCAGTACGCCCCGACGACCTCGGCGCACTTGTGCTGAAGGCGGCGCTGGGCAGATCGAGGGTGGACCCCGCCTCGATCGACGACGTCTATTTCGGGTGTTCGAACCAGGCAGGGGAGGACAACAGGAACGTTGCGAGGATGGCGACGCTGATGGCAGGGCTTCCCTACTCCGTGCCCGGGGCCACGGTGAACAGGCTCTGCGGTTCCGGCCTCGAGGCCTTCAATTCGGCGGCCAGGGTCATAATGGCGGGGGAGGGACAGGTGCTGCTTGCCGGGGGGGTCGAAAGCATGACCCGGGCCCCCCTCGTCATGCTCAAACCCGAGACGGCATTCAAGAGGGGAGCTTCAACCCTCGTTGACTCGACTATAGGGTGGCGCTTCGTGAACCCTGCCTTCCCCCAGGAGTACCCTCCGCTGTCAATGGGCGAAACTGCCGAGAACCTTGCCGAGAAATACAGTATCAGCAGAAGCGCCCAGGACGAATTCGCGCTGGCCAGCCACAGGAAAGCCGTGGACGCTACGAAGAGCGGGAGGTTCAGAGACGAGCTCATTCCTGTCGAGACCCCAGAGAAGCCCGAAGGAGTAACAGAAGACGAGGGGCCCAGGGGAGACACGACCATGGAGAAGCTCGCAGCGCTGAAGCCTGCGTTCAAGAAAGGGGGGACTGTCACCGCCGGGAACTCCTCGGGCATCAACGACGGGGCGGCGGCTCTGGTTCTAATGGCAAAAAGCAGGGCAGAAGCCCTTGGGGTCAAGCCCATCGCGAAGGTCCTCGGTTCTGCGACGGCGGGAGTCCATCCGAGCTTCATGGGCATAGGGCCCGTCTACGCCACCCGCAAACTCCTTTCCCGCCTGAACATGAGCTTGGGAGAGTTCGGGATAGTGGAGCTCAACGAGGCGTTCGCCGCCCAGGTGCTCGCATGCACGGCCGAGATGCCCGAGTTCGACACCGGCAGGATGAACCCCAACGGGGGGGCCATTGCCCTGGGACACCCTCTGGGGTGCAGCGGAGCCCGTCTTGCCACCACCCTTCTGCATCAGATGAAGAGGACAGGGACGAGGTACGGCTTGGCCACCATGTGCATAGGGGTGGGCCAGGGCATTTCAACGGCGTTCGAGCTCCTGAAGTGAGAGTTACGACCTGGCAGCGGCCAGCAGAGCAGGATTTGCCATGGGTTGCATCCTACGTCGGAGTGAGGTACGTCTCGATGAATCCCGACTAGCCTCTCCAGACGTCTTCCTTCTTCCCCTCTATCTTGTTAGCCCACCGGGAGAGGTTGAAGAGGTAGGAGGAGAGCCTGTTGAAGAAGGGAAGGAGCTCGGGGTTCATCTTCTGCGATTTCGACGCTGTCACCAGCCGCCTTTCGGCCCGCCTGCAGACCGTCCTTGCAAGCTGGAGCCTGGCCCCCGTCGGGGACCCTCCTGGGAGGATGAAGTTGGCGAGCTTGGGGAGCTTGGCCAGAAGGTCGTCTGTCATCTTTTCCAGTCTCCGAGTGTGTGACTGGTCTATCCGGAGGACCTTCTGCGGAGAGCTGAGCTCCGTGGACGCATCTGCGCCCGCAACGAAGAGCATGCGCTGAACCTCCTTCAGCGATCGGGCAAGCGCCCTGCCTTTCGGGCCTGCGATGACGATGCCGATCAGGCTGTTCAGCTCGTCGATTGTTCCGTAGGCCTCAACTCTGGGGTCGTCCTTCTGGACCCGCTTCGGACCGTAGAGGGAGGTGTCCCCCCTGTCTCCCCTCCTGGTGTACAACGTGGGGCTGCCGTGACCTCGAACTATTAACGATAACCAGCCCGTCCTCAGGTCGCGGCCCTTCCCGACATCAATGGGAATTCTTTGGGTCAATCGAATTAGCATTTTTGGTCACCTATTTTCCAGTCGGAACTTTCTTATGGCAAAAAACGAGCATGGCGGAGGCGAGCTAGAGAACGACGTTCGAAGATCAGGAGGTCCATCTGTTCACGCCGCAGGAAGCTTCCAAGCTCCTCCCTGACATCAAGCCAAAGGTCAAGGAACTGATAGAGCGCAAAAAGACTGTCGCGAGGCTCCACGGCGAGATAGAGAAGTACAATCTGCTCGGGTTCAGGCCTGCGGAGGTCGCGGAGAAGGCCGCCCAGCTCGACGCCCTCGTCGAGGAGATGACGAGGAAGATCTCAGAGCTGGAGGACCTCGGCGTGGAGGTGAAGGACCTCGACTTCGGACTTGTGGACTTCCCTGCCGAGAGGTACGGCGAGAGTGTTGTGCTCTGCTGGCGGTACGGCGAGCCGGAGGTGGCGTTCTGGCACAAGCCGGATGAGGGTTACAACGGCAGGAAGTCGCTGAAGCTGCAGCTGATCCAGCCTTAGTCGCCAAGCAGCGTTTTTGCGTTCCCTGAGAGCAGCTTCTCAGCCACACCCGGCTTTAGCTTCGGCGCAACATTTGCCCTGAAGTCGTCCAACCACTCCTTCTGGCGGAGCATGGGATAGTCGGTGCCGAACAGGAACCTGTCCTGAAGGATCCCGTTGAGGTAAGGAAGCACGCTCTGCGGGATGTACCTCGGTTTCCAGCCGGAAACGTCCACGAAAACGTTCGGATTCCTGAGCGCGATGGCCATTGCGACCTCCGGCCAGGGCCACCCGAAATGGGCCATGATCACCTTCAGGTCGGGGAAGCTCTGACAGACCTCGTCGAGGAGCTCTGTCTTGCTATACTTGATTTCGCAGTCCCCCAAACCGGTCGTGCCTGTGTGGAATAGTATTGGAATCGATTCCTCCTGGCAGAACTCGTAGATGGGGTACATGAGCTTCCTGTCGTTCAGGTAGACCGAGTTGGCGCTGCTATGCACCTTAAGCCCGCGCATCCCGAGCTTCTTTACGGCACGCCTCAGCTCAGTCACGGCGGCCTTGCCAGCGTTGGGGTCCACGCCAGCGAAAGGAAGCAGCTTCCCTTTCGATTTCGACGCGATGCTGGCTATCTCATCGTTCCTGAGAGTGTAGCTCTTGAAGGCGGGATTCCTGGTGGCGTGGGTGTCCTGCCCCAGGATGACCGCCCCCGAAACCCCTGCCTCCTCCATCTCGTCCAGGAGCTGGTCTGTGGTAGAGGGGAGCCTTGAAACGTCCAGTTTGAAGAAGGCGCACGCTTTCATGATTGGCCCGTTCTTCTTCATGAATGCTCGGGTCCAAGGGTGGACGTGAACGTCGAATGACAAGCTTTCGGGGCTGCGCCCCTGACAATCATTAACTTTTGGCTGGGCCTACGTACAGCGTGATCAAGTGGCTGAATGCAAAGACAAGACAGCTTCTAGCGACGTTGTTGCGGAGAGACTCGCCGGCAAACGGGTTCTATTCTGATTCTAACGCTGAACTCGGGAGGAAGTCCCGCACCCGCACTACGTGCAGTTCTCAAGGCGCCGAGCTCGTTGAGGCCGAGCCGAGAAACCGGGTTCAAATCCCGGCGACCGCACAGGAATTCGCTCTCTCTCTTCAGTAGGAAGGAAGGTTAACTGCTGCAGAATTTTTCAGAAAGAAATACAGCAGTTGGCTGGGGGAAGGCCCAGCCTACTGCGAACGGGAGGGCGCGCCTTCAAGTGTCACCCTCCATTGACTTGGCTTTTGCATCAAGCATCTTCACGATTTCGTCTAGCGCCTTCTCAATGACAGATTTCCACGCCCCTTTTGCAAGGAAACCAAGCGCTCCGAACTCCATTGCAGAAGTATAGTGGAGTTCGGTTCCGTTTGACAATTCTTTGAGCGAATGGGTCATCTTACTCCCTTTTCCTGTTCCCTCTATAGTCTCTTCAACGGCAG
>Ga0187803_10000235_pt1 | contig 22896 bp, 23 predicted proteins | sample NC_wetland_sal_i_2_FD_132425 | JGI IMG/M metagenome (GOLD analysis project Ga0187803, IMG submission 132425) | Wetland sediment microbial communities from Neuse River Estuary, North Carolina, USA - Control_3 | ecosystem: Environmental > Aquatic > Freshwater > Wetlands > Sediment | place: USA...
CGCATCATGGTGCAAGTGCAGAGCACCTGGTTCCCGCTATACGACCGCAACCCACAGAAATTTGTGCCGAATATTTTCGAGGCGAACGAATCCGATTACCAGAAAGCGACCCAGAAGATCTACCGCTCCAAGGACTATCCCTCGAGCGTGGAGATTTCCGTGGTGCCGGAAAGCGCGGGGCACTAAGCGAGAGAGCGACGGCGAGCAGACGCATTCCCCATGGCGGTCTACTTCACCGCCCCGGCAGCTTCTCCCGAGCGGAAGAACGTCCACGGCCCGGCCTTCATGTCGCGGAGGTACGGCTCCTGCCAGGCGTAGTCCGGGTGAGCAGCAAGAAACGGCTTGGCGGAGAAATCCTCTCCGCATGGGTGGCCCATGCGAGCGACCAGGCGCATGTCCTTCGCCATCGTCGAGTCCGTCGCTTTACCTTGAACGGCGCCACCCGGATAGTTTGCTCCCCAGCCCCAAAGAGAAACGCCTCGCGTCGTAGTCTCGACGTGGCCGCACAGCGTGCGCTCATTCGCCGCAGCTTTCTTCTCAAAGGAATCGACATGGTCGGCAAGCATCTGCTGCGCCAGCGAAACATCGATCTTGCCCTTGTTTTCATTCAGCAACTGTTCCCAGCGCACACGCCGTGCATTGGGTGAAGTTTCCAAATTGTCGGGGTCAAACTGAGGGGTGTCCAGCTTGATCACCTTGGGATCGCGGGCCCAGTTGGAGCCGGCAAAAACACCATCCTTGGTGCGCCAAAGTTTGTAGGCTTTCAGTCCCAACTCGAGTTGCGCGATTTCGCCCGTTTTGCGGTCGCCAAGCAGCCAGTCATTGGCATACCCGCCATTGTTGCCGTCGAGCATGATGCGCGTGTACTCGTCGATGGAGCCGGCGTATTGCAACGCCTTGCGCGCGCGCACGAATTCCGGCTTGCCGTTGGAATCCCAACCTTCAAACTGAGTGATGGTGGTCTCCGTAACCATCAGGCCATCGCTGTTAATTCCGAAATCGTCGTCGCTGGCGATTACGCCGGGAAAGCCGTCCATCAGGATGCGATGACCACGCGCCGGCTGAATGTCGAAAATGATGCGCCAGCGCTCCCCGTTCATGTAGCTGGTCCAATTATTGTGCGCGATGACGATCTGGCCGTCCTTGGTCCAGCTTCCGGTGGCGACGAAGGCGCTGCAGTTGCCGGGGCTCTTTAGATCCGGCGCGTTCGCCGTCTTTTCCTTCTTATCGAGCCAGGGCACGTAATAGTCCGGAAGTTCCTCGAAGGCATTGAACGCGACAATGTCGTAGACGTCCAGCGTTGACCCTGTCCTTGCGTTGAGCCCTTCCGCGATGCCCTGGAGTTCCTGCTGATATTCAGGATCGATCTTGGGCCAGAGCATTTCGCGCGCAACCTGGCGGAAGAAGGGCCAGCCGCGCTTGGTGGAATGCATCATGCCGTGGGTGACGGCAGGAAATGCATCCTCGATTTCCTTGGCGAGCATGTAGCCATGCTGGAAACCTATCGTGGCGGGGTCGCCCTCGAGATGGACGTAAACCCAGCCACCGCGCTCGAAGCTGTAAGTCCCCTTCAGCCGTGGATCGCTGGCGGCCGCGCGCTCGCGAGCATCCGCGATGGTGGCTTCCATTTCATTCTTGGCGTCTTGAGCATCCGTATCAGAGCGTCTGCCAGCCCAAAGAAGCCCTGCACCAATAATGAGGATCGAGAGAGCAATAATCTTGCGCACCATGTCGGACATGGCCAAAAGCTCCTTTTGCTCGCAGAAAGAAGACGTTTGGAGTCTACCGAGATTTGTGACCACCGACAACCGGGGTTTATTCGCAAGTTCGGACGCCCGTGCCCAGCGGCTGCGTTCTCTGATACATTCAAAAAATGCTTACGGCTATCACACGAAACGTAAGTTCCGCGCTCGCCCATTGCGAACTGAGCTTCATTGCACGCCAACCGATTGACTTGGAGAAAGCTCGCGCGCAACACCGCGCCTACGAAGAACTTTTGCGCAAGCTCGGCGCGCAGGTCATTTCCTTGCCAGAGGAGCCGGACCTGCCGGATGCAATGTTTGTCGAGGACCCCGCCATCGTGCTTGATGAACTGGCAGTGATCTGCACGCTGGGCACGGAGACGCGCAGGAAAGAGGCGCCCACCCTTGCCGCGGCTCTGGAGAAATACCGCAGGTTAGCCCACATCAAGCTGCCGGGAACACTAGAAGGCGGTGATGTTTTGCGCGTAGGGAAGAAAGTGTACGTGGGAATTACGGCCCGGTCCAATCCGGAGGGCATCCGGCAATTGGCGGTGATCCTGGAAAGATATCGCTACTCCGTCACGGCGGTGCCAGTGACCGGGTGCCTGCACCTGAAGTCCGCGGTAACGCTTCTCGGCCGGAATACTCTGCTTGGGAATCGCGCGTGGTTCGACTGCAAAAGATTCGAGGGATTTGACTGGGTGGACGTGGATCCGGCGGAACCCCACGCCGGGAATGCCCTGGCGCTCGGCGACTCGGTGATCTTCCCGGCGTCTTTCCCGAAGACACGCGAAAAAATCGAAGCGCGCGGTTTCAAAGTCTTACCGTTGGATATCAGCGAGTTGCAAAAAGCGGAGTCGGGGCTGACGTGTTCCAGCCTGCTCTTTGACGCATAGGGGCAACATGGCCCTTTCCGGATGGTTCTTTCCACCTGAAACATCCGGGCAATTTTCCCTTAAATTTCGATTGGCATTTTGGAATGGCATGCTATCCTTTATGCATGTTGGCTACTGCCACGAAGCGAATGATCTCTCCGTCGACGAAGTCCTCTACGTCGACTACGACTATTATTATGCGCACTACCATCGCTTCGGGCGCGGGGAGAAACAGCTAGCCAGCTAGAAAAAGTTTCCAAACCCACCGCCAGAAGCGAACCTGGCGGTGGGTTTTTTACTTTCAGCCCCCTCCAGAGACGCTCCAGCGGAACAGACTAAGGAGCGGTTGCCATGAGCCCGGAACAGTTGGAAGTCAGCCCCAGCGCGGAGGGTGAGTTAGGCGCTTACGAACGCGGGGCCGGCTTGGAGAGGGTGCTTGCTCTGTCGGCCGAGTATCCCGTACAAGAGAACGTCATCGCCTTCAAATTTGGCGGCAGCTCGTTGCTGGGAGAGGAACGTTTGCTCCACTCGGCGCGGCTGGTCCAGGATGCGGCGCAGACACATGCGGTAACGGTGGTCGTCTCGGCCATGAAGGGCGTGACCGACCGGTTGCTTCGCGTCGGGGAATGGCTCGGGCAGGGGCGAAACGCGCAGGCGCGCAAGGAAGCCGAAGCCATCGCCGATTTGCATCTGGCGACTTTACAAGACCTGCAGCTCGCGCCCAAGGAGCACCAGCGGGTGGAGCAAGAACTTAAGCTCCTGGGCCGCGATCTCCTGCACGAGACCCCGCTACGCGGCCACGTCGAAGTCAACGGCCCTTTGCTTGACCGCTTGGCCTCGTTTGGTGAACGCTATGCCTCGCGGCTATTTGCCGCGGCGCTTGGCAAAATCGGCGTTCCGGCGGTGCCGGTTGCCTCTTCGGATTTTGTGCTGACGTGCGACAATTTCCGTGACGCCAGGCCCCACCTGGAGCACACGCGGCGGCGCGGCCGGGAAGTTCTGTTGCCATTGTTGCAAGCGGGAATCGTTCCGGTGGTGACAGGCTTTATCGGCGCCACGCAGGATGGTCGAATCACAACTCTGGGACGCAACAGTTCGGACTTTTCCGGCGCGCTCATAGCGCACATCGTGGATGCGGAGGAACTGGTGATCTGGACCGATGTGGACGGCATTTATACGGCGAATCCGCACGACTCGGCGGAAGCAAAACTTTTGCACGAGCTGAGCTATGATGAGGCACATGCGCTGGCGGCAAGTGGCGCAAAGGTTCTTCACCCCCATGTTCTGCCGCTGGCGGCTCAGACGGAAATGACCGTATGGGTGAAGAACACTTTCAATCCTTACGCGCGCGGCACACGCATTGGCGCTCAACAAGACGGAGGTGTGGCATGAACGCTCGAATGAGCACAAAAAAATGGCGCGCGGGCGTTTTGGGCGCTACGGGAATGGTTGGGCAACGGATTGTGAAGCTGGTATCCGATCACCCGTGGTTCGAACTGACCGCCGTGGCGGCTTCGGAACGTTCCACTGGAAAAACTTACGAAGAGGCGACGCGCTGGCACCTGGAAGGCCCGGTGCCAGAAGTGGCTCGCGGACTCATCGTGAAAGATCTGGAGCCGAATCTGGATTGCGATTTCGTCTTTTCGGCGTTGGATGCTTCCGTGGCCGGCGAAGCCGAAGAACAGTTTGCTCGCGCGGGCTATCCCGTGGTGAGTAACTCAAAGAACCATCGCATGGACCCGGATGTGCCGCTGCTGATTCCGGAGGTGAATGCGGCGCATGTGGATTGTATTCCCGTGCAGCAAAAGAATCGTGGCTACGATTCTGGCTTCATCGTGACCAACCCAAATTGCTCGACGGCGGGCTTGGTGCTAGTGCTGAAACCGCTGGCCGACGCATTTGGACTTGAAAAATTATTCGTCGTGACGTTGCAGGCAGTTTCCGGCGCGGGGTATCCCGGCGTTCCTTCTCTGGATGCTCTGGGCAACGTAATTCCGTTCATCGGCGGCGAAGAAGAGAAGATGGAGGCGGAACCTCAGAAGCTCCTGGGCAAGTGGGACGGTCACCGGTTCATCGATGCCGGCCTGGGAATCAGCGCGCACTGCAATCGCGTGCCGGTGGTTGATGGACACCTCGAATGTCTTTCCGTCCGCCTGAAGAAGACGGCGACCATCGCAGAGGTGGAAGAGGCGCTGCGAAACTTTGAGGTTTCCGAGGAACTGGCGTCCCTGCCAACGGCGTTGAAACATCCGGTTGTCGTGCACGACGGCGAAGACCGGCCGCAACCCCGCAAAGACGCGAACACCGGGCACGGCATGGCTGCCGTGGTCGGGCGGGTCCGGGAATGTCCGCTGCTCGATGTGAAGCTGACGCTGCTTTCACACAACCTCGTGCGAGGCGCAGCAGGCGCGGCATTGCTGAACGCAGAACTGCTGGCCGCGCGTGGATTTCTGAAATCACGTAAAAATGTGGGATCACCAGCGGTGGAGCAGGTTTCTCGCTAAGCGCGGCCTCACATTAGCGCACAAAATAGTAGCGAACCAGGTGGAAGAAGATTGGCGCGGCGAAGCACAGCGAATCCATGCGATCGAGGATGCCGCCGTGTCCCTCGATCACCACGCCGAAGTCCTTGATGCCGATGTCGCGCTTGATCGCGCTCATCACCAATCCCCCGGCAAAACCAAGGATACAAATCGTGAACGACATGCCCGCGGACTGCAGCGGCGTGAACGGCGTGGCCCACCATAGCGCGGTGCCCAGGGCGGTAGCGCTGATCACGCCGCCCACGAAGCCCTCCCACGTCTTGTTTGGGCTCACACGCCAGGCAATTTTTCTCTTTCCGATGAGCTTGCCCCACACGTACTGCAACACGTCGCTCATCTGGTCCACAATCACCAGATACAGAAGGAGCCGGGCGTCGCGGCCTTCGAATCCGGGAATCTTCAGCAGAAGCAGCGCTGGGGCGTGGCTCAGGCAGTACGCGCAAACCATGATTCCGAACTGAATCTTCGCGGCACGCTCCAAGAAATGTTCGGTGTCTCCTGCAATCGCAATACTCGTAGGAATGAAAACAAACGCCAGCGCGGGAATCATGATGGCGAAGAAGCCGTACCATTGGATGCCGATGAGGTAATACTGCAGCGGCATGATGACGAAGAAGCTCCAGAACAGCGTGCGGTGATCGCCGCGACGAGTGGGCACCAGGGTCATGTATTCGCGCATCGCGAGGAAGGAGATGATGCCGAACAGAATCAGCGAGCCAACGCGCCCAATCAGGATGGCGATGGCAAAAATCGCGCACATCTTCCACCACGCGCGGATGCGGGCGTTGAGATTGTCAATGGTGGTGCGGCTGGAATCGGTTTTGTGGCGGCTCTTCAGGATCCTGCCGATCAGTGTCGAAACGATGAGCAGGAACAGCACGCCGCCATACAGCCAGACGAGCTCCGCGTCGCGAATGGCTTCAAGCATCAGCCGTTTCCAATCCGGCGGAGGCTGGCGACGGCCTCGCGCGCGCGTTCGAGAAAACTATCTTTCTCTTCATCTGCCTCCACCTGCAGGGGCTTGCCAAACGTGAGCAGGCTTAGCATGGGCACGGGCAGAACCTCCCCTTTGGGCAGAATGCGGTTGAGATTTTCGAGATAGGCAGGAACAAGCTCCACGTCCGGACGCCGCAAAGCTAAATGGTATAAGCCGGAGCGGAAAGGGCCGATTTTTTCCCCCGTGCCTCGTGTGCCTTCCGGAAAAAGAATCAGAGAATTTTCCGTGCCCAGTGCCGCTGCCATTTCCTCGATCAGATGCCGCCCGGCGAAATGCGCTTCTTCCGGGTTCTTCGCCTTGGCCATGGCCCCGCGCTCGAGCAGCACGGCGCGAAAAACGTTTTTCGTTACATAGCGGCGCAGGGGAGTTTCGTCCCAGTAGTCCTTGGCGGCGATAGGGCGGGTCTTGGCGCGTATTTCCGAGGGGAGCGCCGACCAGAGCACAACAAAATCCAGGTGGCTGCTGTGATTGGCGAAGTAAATGCGCTGTCGTTCATCCGGCTCGCATCCCGCCCATTGCACCTGCACGCCGCTAATCCCGCGCGCGACGGCGGCCAGAAGGCTGGCGATGGGATGAATATTGTTGCTCATTGTGAAGCACGGCCCCGGAGTTCGGCGAGCGCACCGCGCGCGCGATTGACAATGGTCACGAGCAACAACGCAAGTACAAGCCACAGAACGTAACGGACCACCGGCAGGATTGGCAGGTTCAGCCCTAGAAACAATCCCAGCGCGCCAAACACAAACGCGCGATCGCTTTTGCCCATTGGGCCGTCATAGCGGCGCGAAGCGCCAATTTGCACGCCGATGACCCCGGTCATCTCACTGAGTACCACGAGGAGCACAATTAAAACGACCAGCGCCGGATCGAATCCCGGGATCACCGCCAACGGCAGGTAAAGGGCGAAGTCGGAGAACACATCGCCGAGTTCGTTCAGGATGGCGCCCAGGGCGGTTTTTTGATTGTGTTCGCGGGCCAGCATGCCATCGATGGCGTTCAGCGCCATGCGCAGGAAAAGAACAACAGGAAGGAGCAACAGTGCACGCTGCGAACGAAAATGGAAAATTGCGGCGCCGGTGAGGAGGGACAATAGCATGGCCGCGAGCGTGACTTGGTTTGCGGTGACGCCTGCGTGCGCCAGTCCATTGGTGACCGGGCGCAAAACGTTCTGAAACTTGGGCTTCAGGCCGTAAATGCTGGGCATGGTGCTGCCTTCATCCTACTCGCAAGGCCTCAACGAAACACGATGCGGCCCCAATACAATGCGTAAGTGACAATCCACACGGCCGCGTGCACCCGGACAAGCTGTCGCGTCTGCCAACTACGGCGCTTTCGCAGCCACCCAGCGGCTCCGGCGAACATGAGCCATACCGCCAGAAAACGTACGGCCCTGGCTGGCGGCGTGGCCAGCAAAAAATCACGTTGGGTGGAAAACTTTGGCGCTTCCACTGCATAAAGTTTGTAAGGAACGCCGGTGACCGAGCCGATCAAGACTGCAGTGAGCCCCCGCGTTCGCAAGCCTTCATCAACACTGACGAACATGCTTTCCTGGATAAAGGGAACGCGGGCAACCGCTGCGTGAGCCTGCGCAGGATTCGTTTGCGCCCATTGAAACAGCAGCGCCCCGCCGACGACCGCCCCGCAAATGGCCGCCAGAATGTGCGCCCACGTGCGTCGCCCGGCGAGAATGGCCACAAACGATAGAAACACGTCCGGGATGAGGAAGAAGAACGTCGCCTCCGCCAAGCCCCACAAGAAGGCGACCAACATTCCTGGCCTGCCCGCGAGCCGGCGCTCCCACGCGGATCCGAAAGAGCCACCAGGTACGGCCATCGGTTGATTCACCAGGGTACCTGGAACTGAATGTCCTTGCCGTCGGCATACTTTTGCAGGAGGGCGGACATCCGCAGGCCGGAAGATTCCAGCCCTTCGGCACCGCCGAAAGAAACGAGGATGGCGGCGATGTTTTGCGTGGTGGAAGTGACCATGGTGCGTTCCGAATCGCTGGTGGGGCTGCCGTGCGGGCCCTCCTCGTCACAAAAAACCGGCAGATCTTCTAAATTCAAGTCGTATTTGCCGATTCCTTTGTAGGTTTCTCCTGCCCGGCCCGCGCGAAACACGATGTCGCCCTTCACGCGGGTAAGATCGTAGAGCCCGACGGGCAAGCGGCTCTCGACGGAGACCAAGTTGATGATGTCTACTACGGTGTTGATTTGCGGAAAGCCTTTGCCGCTGATAATGCGGCGCAACAATGCTTCAGCCGAGCCGCGATAACGCGCCGGATCTTTTCCCAGCGCCTTGTAACCCGCCCGCGTTGCGAGAATCCTCGAGGATTCGAGGACGGCGCGAGGTTCGGGAAGGTGCAGGATCTCCGTTTCCCGCACTCTCATTTCTTCCATTAGCTCAGCGGGTGTTTCGACCGTGGACACGCGCGCGGTAAGAAATCCCAGCGCCGTTCGGGGACACTTGAGCTTCAGGCCGGGGTCAATCGTAAGGTTGGCCATCGGCCTAAGAATAACCGAGAGCAGCGGTATTCGCACATAGATGCAGTGCGCAACGATGGAACAACGCGGAAAATGTTTCCGATCTCAGCGCAACACGGGCTTCGCGCGGCAAGCTAGGCAAACGTAATTGGAATTGCGGCTCACCTTGCCCCACTCGACGCGGCATACCGCGCAGAGTTCCAGCGACTGGAATTCGCAGTCGGCACAGAGTTCGTCCGTGGGAAGAGGAAGGTCCTTTGCATATTCGGGGATCGGCACGTCTGCACCGCAACGCGAACACCGAATTGAACCATGTTCCTGCGTTACTGAGTGCGAGACGGCCTGTTTCTTGTCCAAAACATCCAGGGCACGCTTCGCAATGTGCTCGGCGGTCAGGCCAAAGTGCTGCACCAACTCCCAGGGATTCCCGGAAACGCCGAAGCGATCCGCGACCCCTACCATATTCAGCAGCAGCGGCTTGTGGTAATCCGTCCGGTGCTGCAGGATAGCGCCGGCGACAATATTCCCAAACCCACCGACCTGATGCTCTTCCGCGGTGATGACCATGTGGGTTTCTTCCGCGGCGCGCACGACCGTGGCGACGTCCAGCGGTTTCACGGTATGAACATTCACGATGCGCGTTTCGATGCCGTACTCCTCTTTCAAAAGCCAGGCCGCTCGCATCGCTTCCGGCACCATCGGGCCACAGGCGATAATCGTCACTTGTTCTCGTTCGTTGTGATAGCTAGGGCCGGGGATCGTTTCGAAAGCATCGAGAAACTTGGGCTGTTCGCCGCGATAGCGAATCACGTTGGCCACCCCGAACTCGTAAGGCGTGGCCACGTTGGTGACCACCGGCGTGGCTTCGCGCGCAAAACGCAAGTAACACGGTCCCAACAACGAAAGCAGGCTATGTTCCGTGGCTTTCTGCGTCTCGATGGAATCGCACGGCACGACCACGTTCATGTTCGGAAGGATGCTGGTCAGTGCGATCTCTTCCAGGGCCTGGTGCGTCGCTCCGTCCGGCCCGACAGAAATTCCACCGTGCGCGCCGGCAATTTTCACGTTCAGGTTGGAGTAGCAGATGGTAGTTCGGATCTGATCCCAGGCGCGGCCGGAGGCGAACACGCCGTAGGTTCCGGTGACGGGAATAAAACCTTCGCGGGCCATCCCGGCGGCAACGCTCATCATGTTCTGCTCGGCAATGCCAACGCTGAACACGCGATTCTTGCGCTCGGGATGCTTGGCCTCGAAATCCGTGATGCGAATCGACCCGGAGATGTCCGCGTGCAGCGTGACCACGCGCGGATCTTCCCCCGCGCGCTCCAGCCCGCGGCCGAAGCCCATGCGCGTTGGGTCCATTTCCACTTTCATGGACTCGCGGGAATTCCACCAGTATTCATGCGCGAATTTCGGAATTCCGTCTTTGGCCTTCTGCGCCACTTCACGCGCATTCGTTGCGGCTCGCTGCAGCAGGGCATCCACCCTCACGCGCGGGCAATCCGGCGTCAAGAGTTCGGTCAGAGCTTTCTCAAATTGCTCTTTTTTCGGCGCGGTGCCGTGCCAACTCGCCTCGTTCTCCATGAACGAGACGCCTTTGCCCTTGATGGTTCGGGCCAGGATCACCGTGGGCCGCCGTGTTTCCTGGCGCGCGCGGCCAAACGCCTCGAGGATTTGCACCATGTCGTGCCCGTCGACTTCGATCACATTCCAACCGAAGGCCGCGTATTTTTCCGCCAGCGGCTCGACGCTCATCACGTCCTTGACCCAGCCATCGATCTGCAGGCGGTTTACGTCCACGATGGCGCAAAGATTCTCCAGTTTGTAATGCCCGGCGGACATGGCCGCTTCCCAGATGCTACCCTCTTGCTGTTCTCCATCACCCATGATGACGTACACGCGGTAGCCGGCGCCGCGCAATTTCCCGGCGAGAGCATTGCCCACCGCCGCGCCAAGTCCCTGCCCGAGGGAGCCGCTGGAAATTTCCACGCCAGGAACTTTCAACCAATTCGGATGGCCTTCGAAATTCGAGCCCAACTGCCGGAGCAGCACTACATTGTCGAGGGGAAAATATCCGGCGCGGCCCAGTGCCACGTACAGCGCAGGGGCTTTGTGTCCCGCCGACCAGAACACGCGATCGCGATTCGGCCAGCTCGGTTCGGACGGATCATGATTGAGGACATTCAAATAGAGGGCTGCGGCGATGTCCATCACAGACAAGGTTCCGCCGGGGTGACCAGAGCCCGCTGCGTAAATGCTGACGATGTCCATGGCGCGCATTTCGGCTGCGGCGGCCTTCAATTCATCGACTGATAAGCAGGGACCACGACGGTCCGTAATGGGATTCATGGAAAACACTCCTTGGCTAAGCACTGAGCCAGATCACTCAGCGGTTGCGGGGATTCCCTCGGTCAGAGGCGGCGGATCTTCACGCGGGCCACGTAGCGCGACAGCCCATCCCCATTGCCCGCTAAGTAACCTTTGCTATATCAATTAGTTACAGACACACAGCCGGCTACGCCACTGGCAACGGCCCCTCTGGACCCGGAATCTACAAACAACCATCTAGTAAGGAAGCAAGAGCGAGGCCAGAGCGGCCATCGCTACTGACTGTCAGTTCTTCAAGGGCCTTAAGCGGGCTGTGAAGTGCCTCAGGAACGGCGCGTGGTGTACCAATTCGTACCCGGGAATCTTGTCGCGCCGATGCCATACATCCAGGATCACCTCCACTACGTATTCAATGTGGCTCTGCGTGTACACGCGACGGGGAATGGCTAAGCGGACCAGATCCATGGTCGCGTGTTCCCCAAACATCAGTGTGCCAATCTCCACGGAACGGATGCCGCCCTCCAGATACAGTTCGTTCGCGAGCGCCACACCGGGAAATTGCAAGACCGGAATGTGCGGCAGGAACGCTCGCGCATCGATGTAAATCGCGTGGCCTCCCGGAGGTTGCACGATGGGCACGCCCTGGCTGGCAATGTGGTTTCCCAGAAACGCCGTCGAGGCGATGCGGTAGTGGAGATATTCCTCTTCCAGAGCTTCATTCAGGCCAACGGCAATCGCTTCGAGGTCGCGCCCCGCCAGTCCTCCATACGTGGGGAAGCCTTCGGTGAGGATCAAGAGATCTTTCTCCTGCTGCGCGAGGAGATCGTCATTGGTGCACAGGAAGCCGCCGATATTCGCAAGACCATCCTTCTTCGCGGACATGGTGCATCCATCGGCATAGGAAAACATTTCGCGCGCAATTTCCCGCGGCGTTTTGTCGGCATAGCCCGGCTCTCGCAACTTAATGAAGTAGGCGTTTTCCGCGAAGCGGCAGGCGTCGATATACAGCGGAATAGCATGTTTCTTGCAGATCTGTTTCACTTCGCGGATGTTGGCGAGCGAAACCGGCTGGCCGCCGCCGGAATTGTTGGTCACCGTCAGCATCACTAGAGGAATTTTCTTTGCGCCCTCGCTTTCGATCAATTGCGCAAGGCGGGCGGTATCCATGTTCCCTTTGAAGGGGTGGAGATGAGCCGGTTCCTTGGCTTCGGGAATCGGCAGGTCGACCGCCTGCGCACCCACAAATTCGCAATTGGCGCGCGTGGTGTCGAAATGCGTGTTGTTGGGAACGATGTCGCCTTTTTTGCACATCACGTTGAAGAGGATGCGTTCCGCGGCGCGGCCCTGATGCGTCGGAATCACGTGTCGAAAGCCGAAAATAGCCTGCACGGAATTGCGGAAGCGCGTAAAGCTGGGTGAGCCCGCGTAGGATTCGTCGCCCCGCATCATGGCGGCCCACTGCTCGGTGGACATGGCCGACGTCCCGGAATCCGTGAGCAGGTCAATCAGAATCGCTTCGGAAGCGACCAGAAAAAGGTTGTACCCGGCCTCTTCGATGAGCTTCTGCCGCTCGGCGCGGGTGGTTCCGCGAATGGGTTCAACACTCTTTATCCGGAACGGTTCAATGATCGTGCGAATGGGCATGTCGTAAACAAGCTCCCCACGCAAACACTATCACAGCTAAACGGACCCGTTGGAGGATCCCAATCACGCCACCCAATTTCTCTTTGTAGGGGTGCAGCATCCGCCGCAGGCGGACGCCCCATCTCGGCAAGCTCACGTGATCTTGCTTGGGCTATGTAGCGGCCGCCATCTCCGGCGGGCCCGTCTTTCCCTTATCTCAATCGTCGCCGCGGGTGGGTTCCGGTGAACTTTCGGAATCCTCTGATTCTTCCGACGTCTCCACCAAACCCTCGCGCACCAGCGTGCAGTAGTACCCGGGCCGCGTATGGCGGTAGTGGTCCGCGGGGATTTTTCCATCCAGCCACGCGGTATCCATCGGATACACGGCCGGGTCGAAGATCACCAGATAGAAATGCCAGATCAGAATGGAGAAAGTCGCCAGCAGCGCTTCATACCAGTGCACTGCGGTGGCGGCGTCGGTGATCCACTTCGGAAAATGACGCAACGCGAAATTATTGAACCACAGCAGGAATCCCGAGAGGGCCATCACCATCGTTCCCCATATGAACGCCCAGTATTCCATTTTCTCCGCGTAGTTGAACTTCGTGAACCTCGGCTCCTGTTTTGTCAGGCCAAGGTTGTAACGGAAGACGTCCAGCATGTCCGTTGCATCCTTGATCGTCGGGATCATGGCCCACAAGAAGGAGCGGTCTCGCTTCTTCAGTGCCAGATGCACAAAATGGTAAAACGTGGCCAAAAGCATGACGATGGCCGCGGTGCGGTGCAATCCCCCGCGCACTCCCGCGTTCGACTCCCACATCAACAGCGGCTTGGCCCACCAGGTCTCCGGGTACTTCAGCGCGAAGCCTGTAACCACCAGCGTGGGAAAACTCGCCATGATCCCCAAGTGCGCAACGCGGAACCAGAGATTCATCCGCAGCGCCACCTCGCCGCTTTCTTGGCGCGGACGCCGGCGAATCAGCTTGCTCATCAGGTCCAGCAGATTGTGCAGAAACATGAAACCAAGCGTGACCGGGATCAGCGTCAAGTATGTCCAACGAATCCACCTCACCACAGGGTGATTCGGGCCCACGCCGGTCTGCACATGAACTGGACCGATGGTGAATTTGGCCTCCACCACACCTTTGTGACACTGCCCGCACGTCTTTGGGAGGTTTGCGGCATTGACAGTCGAACGCGGATCACTCGAACGGCGAATGTCGTGAACGCCATGGCACGAAGCGCAATTGGCCGCGGTCAGTTTCCCGCCTTCTACAGCCAGCCCATGATAGCTGCCCGCGTAGGATGGCAGGCGATCCGCCGGCAAATCGTAGCGCAGTGCCAGCCGGGGATCGCCATGGCAACGCCCACAAGTTTCTGAGGAAACATGCGCTGCATTTAGGGGCGAGGCCGGGTTGCTCGGATTCATAATCAGATGCTCGCCGTGGCAGTCGACGCATACGGGCGCATCTCGCACGCCCGCCTTGACCGCTTCCCCGTGGACACTCTCGTTGAACTGACGCGCGATTTCCGTGTGGCATTGCGCGCAGGTCGCCGGCACTTTCCAGTGATTCACGCGGGAGTGCGCGTCCCGGGCTGGGTAGATGTTGTGGCTGCCGTGGCAGCTGCTGCAGTCCGCCGCCTTCTCGTTGCCTAAAGCCACGGCGCGGCCGTGAACGCTCTGTCTGTAGGACTCGACCGGATGCGCGATCGGGATCGTGTGCCGCGACAAAAATCCTGCATCGCTATGGCATTTCGCGCAGGTATCCGCCAGCTTCTTGCGGGCAATCGTCGAATCCGGTTCGTTGGCAGCTTTCACTCCATGAATGGCGCCGTGGCAGGAAGCGCACTTGGGCGCATCGTGGTCGCCATTTTTTGCGGCCTGGCCATGGATGCTGTCGGCAAGGTCCTTCACTTCCTGTGCGTGGCATTCAGTGCACTTCGATGGAGCGAGGGTTTCAGCGGTGGTCAGATCGTGCGCGTTCCCGTGACAACTGGCGCAAGCCGAGTTCCCGAGAAGCGCATGTACGCTCGTGGAGAAGTTCTTAGCCTCTTCCGCGTGGCACGTCGCGCATTGCACCTTGGCTATCTTCGCGGGATGCGGGAACTCCTTGATGCTCGTGTGGCAATCTTTACAACCGAGAACGGCATGCGCGCTGGCGGCATGTTTCGCAGCATCGACATAGATATCTTTGCCCGCGTCGGACTTCATTCCCGCTTGTCCGTGACACGCCAGGCATTCCTGGTCGACGGCCGCCCCGGGCAAAGCCAAAACCAGATAAATCAAAGCAACCAGCGTCGCGCGCATCTGCACACCCTTCTCCGCACTTCAACTGCAATTTCCTTCTAACGGTACGCGAACAACATCGCGTAAATGATCCACAGCACTATGCTGAATCCCACCGCCAGCGCTGCCCAGGCAAAGGCTCGAATCGCACGGACCACAATCGGTGGATAAGCCTCCTCCATCTTTTCTTCCAGCTTTCCGCTGGCTGCCAGCGCTTCATATTCTCTTGGCTTGTCCCTTTTTAATTCTTCCAGCGGCATGCGCCCGGTAAAGACCGTAATGTCCATGGGAAACTTTTCAGGCCGCAGGTGGGTATTGAAGAAATGCACGGTAAAGATGAAGCCCGTGGCTAGCAGCGCCTCGTCGCTGTGAATGATGGTGGCGACGTTGAGGAACCACCCCGGCAGAAACCGCGTGAAGAACACCGGAAACCACAGTGTGAGCCCGGTACTGCCGATCACCGCGATCCCCCAAAACACCGCGAAGTAATCGAACTTTTCCCAGTAGGTCCAGCGCCCATAGGCAGGGCGCTCGCCCTGGCCCACGAACCACTTCAGCGTGCCCACAAACTCAGTTAAGTCCCTTCGGCTGGGGAGCATGCTGCTCGGTCCCAAAAGCAGCGCGCGCCATGTCCCATGCACTTTTTTCTTCAGCCTGTAGAGGTCCACCAGATGAGTGATGAATACTCCGAACATCACGACCGCTGCGCTCCTGTGGATGTATCCTGCGCTCTCAAAGCCTCCCAACAGATGGGAAAGCACCGCCGCCCATTTCGTATAGGAGAACTTCAGGGTTAATCCGGTCAGCGCCAGGCTCATGAAACTCACGATCATGCAGATGTGCAGGATGCGCTGCAGCCGTGTGAAGCGGATGAACTGGCGTTGCGCAACTCCGCCGTTAGGCATCGCTGCTCTCCTCGCTCGTGGGAGTTCCAACTGTGGTGGCGGGTTCCGCTTCGGCGGCACGCAATTCCTGGCGCATCTGGAAAGCGCGAGGCAGCCAGAGCAACGTGTGCACTCCACTGACCACGAAGGTTCCCAAGAGCAACGCAGTCATGCCCCAGAAAGTGTAGAACAGGAATGGGTACTTGCGCGGGTCGTGGTGCGTGGCGTGCGTCAGGTATCCGGCGAACCGCCGCGTCGCCCCCGGATGGCATTTCTGGCAGGTGGCCGCCACGTTTGCCCGGCTCAGGCGCGAGCGCGGATCCGTCACCGCAAGCACGTCATGAGCTCCGTGGCAGTCATAGCATTTTGCCGTTTTCGTGTACCCCAGCCGCGACACCTTCCCGTGATAGGTATCAAAATAGGTCTTGGCGATCTCCTGGTGGCATCGTCCGCACTGGTCCATGATGTCCAGCCGGAATTTGTCCTCATCTGTTCGGCGGATCGCGTGGGCGGTGTGGCAGTCATTGCAAACGGGAAGCTCTTTGCCGGACGCGATCGCTTTCTTGGCGTGGATGCTGTTCTCAAACTGCTCCTCGATGCCGTTGTGGCACCGGCCGCACGTGGCCGGCACGTTGGCTACGTTGACGCTCGATTCCGGATTGCTTCGGGGAAGCACTCGATGAGCGGTGTGGCAACTCGTGCACGTCGCCGTAACCGTCAGACCGCTTTTCAGCAATCCCTTTCCGTGAATGCTCTCCGTGTAATTCGCGACGATTTCGTGCTGCCTCCCGCTGTAACGCACCGCGGCTTTCTGGCCCTCCCGGTGACAGCGCGCGCACAATGCGGGAATGTTGGTCGCAAAAGTCGGCGACTTTGGGTCCAGCCTGCCAAGCACTCCATGTGTGCCATGGCATTCTTTGCAACTCGGCGCATTCGGATCGCTCTTGTTGGCGAGTTGCCCGTGGGTGCTGCTGGCGTATTGTCTGCCGATCTCATCGTGACAGGAACTGCAATCCACTTTGTGAGTAATCGTCTCGCAAGGCCGCACACGCGACGCATTGACTTCGGAATGGCACTGACTGCATGCCACCTTTTGGTTGCGCGCGTTGGTTTGGTGGCTCGAGTGGCTGAGCTCGTCTACGTTGACATAGAGGGGTTGCCCGTCGCTCGCTCTACGCAACTTCGGATCTGCGTGACAACGCATGCAGTCGGCATCGGCCATTCCCTGCGTATAAAAGACATTCCGGATCTTGTGAGGTTGATGGCAATCAATGCAGGCCGGGAGGACATTTGCTTCCTTCTCCCAAAGCTCTCCACGAATGATTTTCCGGTGCACCGCTTCGATTTGCGAATGGCATTTCGTGCAGGTGGCGGCAATGTTTCGTCGCGCGATTGAGGAAGCGGGGTCGGTATGCGGCAAGATCAAGTGCGGTGTGTGGCAGGTAGCGCAGTTCGGGGCCACCGAAAGCCCCTTTTTCAATAACGCCTCTCCGTGAATGCTCTCGGAGTAATTCTCCAAAATATTGTCCTGGGGAATGGCGCGATTGCGCTGAACGGGAGTTCCTTCGCGGTGGCACTGTCCGCAAACGAAAGGCACTTTCATCGGCGCCACCGCTGACCGCGAGTCCTTCACGGGATAGATGTCGTGGTTTCCATGACAATTCGCGCAGCGCGGAGCCAACGGGTCGCCGTGAGCAACCGCCTTCCCGTGGAGCGACCGGGCATGTTGCTCCTGCTCGGTGGCGTGGCACGTGCCGCAATTTACCTTGGCAGGTGTCTCATGCGGCAACTCTTTTCCTTCCAGGTCGACGTGGCAACCCGTGCACCCGAGGCTGCCATGCACGGAAGTTGCAAATTTCTTCCCATCCACATACAGCGAGACCGTTTTTCCGGCTCGTGTAGTGTTCATGCCCCTTTCGCCATGGCAGGCAAGGCATTCCGCGCCGGGTTGTTCGGTTGCGCGCCCTGCGGCACGCGCTGGACATTCCGAAACCACAAGCGAGAGAACAGTTGCGAGGAGCGTCGCGACGATAATTCCCGGACCAGCACACCACTTCCTTCGCGCAACTTTTCTTTCCGCCATGTCCATCTTTCGGCAATGCTTACTTCATGCCAAGATCCGTAAGCACTTTCGGATTCTCCTCCTGCACCGCCAGCAAGTTATGGCACGCGCTGCAATCGTTGGTTATCGTCTGGCCGTCCGCGCTGGTGTGTGAGCCGTCATGGCAGCGGAAACAGCCGGGAAAATCGTTGTGGCCGATATTGTTGGGATGGACACCCCAACCCACCTTCATCTCCGGAAAAACATTGCGCAGATAGATTCCCGCGACATTATCGGCGGCTTGTTCGATCAGGGCGCGCCTGGTGTTGTAAACCTCCGGAAAGGTGGTGCGGTAATAACTGGTGACACCCTCTGTGATTCTGGATTTGGCGGTATCCCGGTCCGGGTAATCGGCCTTGAGCAACTCCACTGCCTTCTTCCGGATATACGGCAAATCCGGGCTGATCAGGCCGGTGGACATCCGCGAATCCACCGCGCTTTCCGGCAATTCAAACGCGTGCGTGGGCCGGTTATGGCAATCGATGCAATCCATCGCGCGATTTTCGCCTTTGGCCAGCTGTTCCTTGGTGGACTTAATGTCCGTGGACACGAATTCGATGGTCTTCCCCTTGTCATCCGTGTAGTACACCACCGGAATGACCTGGCGCTGTTCATCAATCGAGATGTAGCGGATCCGCGAACCCGCATCCAGATGGCGTCCATGAATGCCCACCGAGCCTTGCCACGTCCGGCCGCCTACTTTCAGCAGCACCGCCGTAGTCATCGCCGTGTTCTTCTCATCTTCCTTGTAATTGGTTTTTGTCAGGAATTTGTCGCCGGTGAATCGTTGCGGCCAGTGGCACTGTTCGCAGGTTTCCCTCGCCGGCCTCAAGTACTTCACCGGGGAAGGGATCGGCCGCGAGTACGTCTTAAACGTGACTGCAAACACTTGGCGTAACCCCGAAAGCTTCGAGCGCACGAACCATCCTGCCCCGGGACCGATGTGGCATTGCACGCACTCGACGCGCGAGTGCGGGGAATTCTGGTATGCGCTGAACTCCGGCGCCATCACTGTGTGGCATGTTTGCCCGCAGAATGTGGTTGTGTCCATGTAGGACACGCCCTGGTAGGAGGCGAATCCGAAAATCATGATATTCAAGAAGGTGGCCACGCCGACGAACAGGAGCCCGTTCCGCACCAGCGGCATCCTAAGATCAATGGCCGGATAGACCGAGGGCAATTCCCCCGCCGCGCGCAATTTCTGGCGGCGAGCAAGAATCCCGGCGGGAATCAGCATCAGGCCCAGCAGGAATATTCCCGGGAGGATCAGGAAGAGGAGAATCCCCACGTACGGGTGGGGAGGGCCCGGGAGCATGAAATCATAAATCCAGAATCCGACGAGAGTAACGGCGCTGCTGGTGGTCAAAACCACGCCGATGAGGCTAAGGGTGTTCTGGCTGAGATAGTAGATCAGCCTGGCCCAGTCTTTGATCGTATTTTGCGGACTCATAGCCCGAAGGTCCTCGCCTTCCCTACCGGAAATAAATTTTCCCCAATTTACGCAGCACGAGCCCCAGCGAAGGATCCGCCGGGGCCCGCGAACTAACTGCTATCGTTGTGCGCCTGGCTTTCCAGGCCCACCGGCGAACTTACTTGCAGAGGCTCCGCATGTTCTTAACTGCGGTTTTCCCCTCTGCACCTGTGGTCTTCTTGTCGTAAAAAGGCATCTTGTTCCTGGCCTTCACGATGACCTTGCCAGGCCCCATGAATGGGTTACTCCCCGGCAAAGCCAATTGCCAATCGATAACTACCAGACCGACGGTTATGGTCTCGGCTACTTCAAGGTGGCTAGATACGCGGCTATTTCTTTCACCTGGTCCGTAGTCAGGCTCTTCAAGCTGGCGTGTTTGGGCGAAGTTGAGATCTGTTTCTGGATCTCATCGGCCGTCTTGCCTTTGACCGAGGGCGACTTCATCGCCGGCTTGCCGGCAGCGTCCGCGCCGTGGCAAGCAGCGCACTTGGCCTTGTAAGTTTTCTCGCCGTTGGCAGCATCTTGAGCGCGCGCGATGGAGCCTGCCAGACACAACATTGCAACGATTGCGATCCCTGACAAAACTTTCTTCATCACTTCCTCCTTAGTTATATTCTGATTGCACGAAGCGTGTAGGAGCGTCCGCGCTTCGTGCTAGATATCGACGGGAGCGACTCCTGCCTCTTACTTCTTCAGCGAGCGAATATACGAAACCAGGTCCTTCACCTGCTCTGGCGTCAAGGTCTTGTAAGCGGGCATCGGCGCTTTGCCGTTGGTGATGACGCCGCTCAGATCCGCATCGCTCTTCTTCTGGACGTCCGCGGATGCCAAGTCGCCCGTCTTCATGGCTGCTTTGCCCTTACCTTCCGCTCCGTGACATGCCACGCACTTCGCCTTGTACATCGCCTCACCGGCTGCCACATCGGCCTTTGCCGCGCTGCTGAACAGGCACGTGCCTGCGAGTAGCGCCGCGGCCAGTGTCATCGCCCCGAAGTTCTTCCTTGTTGTCTGCATGTTGCTCTCCCTGATTGAATTTCGGCGGACCGCCCTTGTTCCGGGGCCCTGCCGTTTTTCCAAAGTAATCTTGCTTCAACGGCGTGATCGGGTCGCCATGAAAATTGAACGGCACGTTCATCGCCTGACCTACTGCCCGAGCGCCCTCATCATAACCAGAATCAGCTCCCGGCGCACGAACTACGGAGCGATGCGCCGTTCGCGCGAATCAACACAATTCAAGTTCGGGCTGGTTTAACGCTGCTGACAACAGGGGACGATGGGAGATCGAAGGGAAAGTCGCCCTAACTTAGAAATTGTCAGGGTGAAGCTCGAAAGGATAAGCAATCGTCGCAGTAATCGATGAAACTGTCAACAAAATAGAGGGGAAAACGATGAAATGTTCATCACCGGAAACACGACTCGATCAGTCCGATTTTGGCTGATGTTATGGCGGTGTCGGCTCCTCCGATTGGGTAGACTCGGCTGCGTCCAAACGACCAAGGCTGGTGCGGCACCCGCTACTCCGATGGATGGCAGTTCTTATCGCGTCGCCGATAAGACCTCTCACGGTTCTCGCTTTGCGTATGCACTTGGCACTTTCCACCAGCCGCAGACTATGGTTGTAAGCGTCTTTCATCTCACGCACCAAATCGAAATAACGGGCGGCCATCACCTTCCGCCTCTTTTCGCTCAAACACTTCAGCCCTGCTAAGGGGATACGATGTGAGTAGGCTCTTCCAACTGCTTTCCCTCTTGTGGCCCTGCGGGCGGCACGTGCTATACTTTGAAGTCTGCCCCATGCTGCGGAAGCGGCTGGGGTTAGCTGTCAAAACGGGGTGTGATCCCACTGTGCGGGATGCCTTTCATTTTCCTAGGGGGATTTATCGCTGAGCGGAATTTCCGGCAGGCCGACCGTATCCGGATCAACGAGCGGATACGCGCTCGGGAAGTTCGGGTGATTGATGAAGATGGCGGGCAGTTGGGCGTGATGCAGCCGTTTGAGGCGCTTCGGCTGGCGCGCGAGCGGGGATTGGATCTCGTGGAGATTTCACCCACGGCCGACCCGCCAGTTTGTAAAATCACCGATTACGGGAAATATCAGTATCAGTTGAACAAAAAGGCCCACGAGCAGCGCAAGAGCAGCCGTGGTTCGCAGTTGAAAGAAGTGAAGTTTCGCCCCGCTACCGCCGAACACGATTATCAGGTTCGCAAGAATCAGATCATCCGGTTCCTCGGGGAAGGCCACAAAGTTCGCGCCATGATTTTCCATCGCGGCCGCGAAATGGCCCACCAGGAAGTGGGCCGCGCCAAGATGACCCGGCTTCTCGGCGAAATCGGCGAGCACTGCCAGATCGAAACGATGCCCCGCATGGAGGGCAACGTTCTGGTGGCGCTCCTGGCCCCGAAAAAGGGCGCGGGCGCAACGGCCCGGCCGGCAAGTTCGGCGCAACTGACCGCGTAATTTAACGGGAAATTTTCAGGGCTGGCTGCGGCCGGCCTGCAGGGAGAGGATTCAAAGCAATGCCACGCAATCGAATGAAACCGAAACTGAAGTTGAAGACCCATCGCGGCGCCAAGAAGCGCTTCCATATCACCGCCAACGGCAAGATCCTGCGCATGCATTCCGGCAAGCGCCACCTGCTCGGCACCAAGGCCGCCAAGCGCATGCGCAAGCTCAAGAAGCTCACCAAGGTGAATGACCGCGACGTCGCCGCCGTGAGGCAGATGCTGCCGTACGGCTCGTGAATCTTTGTAGGGGCGCAGCATCCGCCACAGGCGGACGCCCCATTTCGGCAACAGGTTGTGATTTGCCGAAAACCAATTTTTGTCCGAGCTGAGGAGACTTAGCCTGGACAAAAACCGCGGAACGCAAGTTCCGCAAAACGTGCCAGGCAGCGCTACACGGGTGCCTGCCGGCCGTTAGATCCCGCATCGCGGGGTCAGGGCGCTGATCTTCAAGACTGGCGCCGATCGTTGCCGGGTTCGCCCGGCCAACGAATCCCACTGGAAACAAACCCGTTGCGTGAAGCGCCTCATCGCGTTTTCCCGCAACCCGTTTTGTTTCCCTGAAAGACGAAGGAGCAAACCCATGCCACGCGTAAAACGCGGCACCAAGCGCCGGGCCCGGCGCAAGAAGTATCTCCGGAGGACCAAGGGCTTCTTCCTGACCAAGAGCAAGCTCTACCAGTCCGCACAGGAAGCGGCCAATCGCGCCGATCGTTATGCCAAGCGCGACCGCCGCGTGAAAAAGCGGCAGTACCGCCGGTTGTGGATTCAGCGCGTGGGCGCAGCGGCCCGCCTCAACGGCATCACTTACGGCCAGCTCATCCACGGATTGAAAGCCGCGGGCGTGACTCTGGACCGCAAGGTTCTGGCGGATATCGCCGTGAAGGACGCCGCCGGATTTGCGCAGCTCGTGGAAAAGGCCAGGGCCTTCGCACCCAAGCGCGCCGCGAAAAAGGCGTAGCAAGGCGCTCCGTCATTTGTAGGGGCGCAGCATGCTGTGCCCCATCTCGGCCAGATGTGATCAGCAAGAGGATCCGTCATTCCGAACGGAGTCCGCGGA
>Ga0187803_10000236_pt1 | contig 22850 bp, 14 predicted proteins | sample NC_wetland_sal_i_2_FD_132425 | JGI IMG/M metagenome (GOLD analysis project Ga0187803, IMG submission 132425) | Wetland sediment microbial communities from Neuse River Estuary, North Carolina, USA - Control_3 | ecosystem: Environmental > Aquatic > Freshwater > Wetlands > Sediment | place: USA...
TGCCGAAATCGTGCAGGTCGATTCCGGAAAGCTTGGCCATCAGCCAGTTCGCCACGCGACTCGGCAGGCGCCTCATCAGCCAGTGATCCTTGCGATTGGTCCGCCAGCCACTCACGAGATCAAACCCTTCCTCAATCTTTTCCAGAAAACGCGGGATCTCCTCCGGGTTGTGTTGCAGGTCGCCGTCCATCGAAATCACGACTTCGCCCCGCGCAAAATCAAAGCCTGCTTTCAAGGCTGGCGTCTGCCCGAAATTCCTGCGCAGCCGCACCACGTTCACGCGGCGGTCGTGCTCGTAAATTTCCGTCAGCACCCGGTAGGAATTGTCCTTGCTGCCGTCGTCTACAAACACCATTTCATAGGGCTCGCCAATCGAGTCCATCACTTCCGTGATCTTCATGTACAAGGTGGGGATGTTTTCCTGTTCGTTGTAGAACGGAACCACGATGGAATAGCGTATGGCTGTGTCGCTTGGCATACGTCGAATATCCACGCCTTTCTAGTGCTCTCCCTCCGGCGCCCCGCGCCAGAGTCTGCGACCCTTCCGTTCAGCTGTCTTGTTTTACCCTTGCCTGTGCATGGCCCGGCCGCGTATTCAGGCCACTTCCCCTATCAATTTATAGCTTATCAGGCGGATGCCCCGCGTGGCGACAAGTTTTCTAATCCCTGTATCCGTCAATATCTGCAACTCTGTTTCCCTCGATATTTGCAATCTCGTTTCGGTCTGCCGCAGCTCTTCATCGGCGTAACCTGGGTGGCACATCAGTTCCGTTGTGCCCTCCGGCAGGTGTTCCAGCAACCGCTGCACTCCTTCGCGTGTCATCACGCCGGTTTGCGCAATCCCGCAGAAGTAATCCGTGGTGGCTAATCCCGCATGGCCGGCCATTTCTCTCGCGTCCCGCGCCAACAACTTCAACCCGCGAGCCTGCACGCCTTGCTTCAGCACCACGCTTGTTTTCTGTTCCCCCGCCGAGGAAAGCATGGAACGCAACTTCGATTCCTCGTGCGACACGCGGATTGCCCGAATACCATGCCTTTTTGCCAGCCGCAAGGCAATCTCAAACAAGCCCGGCAGCATATGGACATGCTTGTGGCCATCCAGGTGCGTCGGCGCAATCCCGGAATCCCGCACTTTCTGTATCTGCGCGTCCCACTCCCGCTCGACCTCTTGCAGCGAAAGGTTGCGGCGTGTGATGCGCAGCAGCAGGCTCTCCGGCCCACTTTGCAAATTACCCTCCTCATTCAAGAGGCCCCGCACTTGTTCACCTTTTGCTGTGGATGGTCCATCGCTCAGATTCAGATGTACCCCGATGCCCAGTTCGGGATTGGCGCGCGCCAGCTTCACCGCCGAGGCGAACGCGGGCGCATTCGCCAGCAGGGAAGTGCTTGTCACCAGCCCTTTCCGGTGGCCTTCCGCGATACCCCGGTTGACCCCCTCAGTCCAGCCGAGGTCGTCCGCATTCACGATTAAACTCTTCAACTCCGCTGGTCTCCTGTCCGAACGGACAGCTACTCTTTCGTCTGCTCCGGCATTCGTACCATTGACCGGATTCCCCACTAACTCTAGCATGACCTGTTAGAGGCAAAGATGGCTGTTAACTTGCGCGAATTGAAGCGGGTAGGGCCGAAGTACGGCGAAAAACGGCGGGGACGCCGCATGAATTCCCGCGTGGAGGTCCGCCTGGAGTGGGATTCCGAGGCCGGCAAGCGGCACTCGGTCGAAACCCACACGCGGATCGTCAATCCCTATGGCTGCATGGTCGTGCTTTCCGATTCGTTGGAACTCGAACAACGCCTCGCGCTCACCAATCTCGCCACGCAGGCGAGCAACGCTGCGGTGGTGGTGTGGAAAGGGAACCGGGAGCAGGATGGCTGGGAATACGGGGTGGAACTGATTGCGCCGGACATGAATTTTTGGGGTCTGGAACTGTGACACCATCGCCGAAATCGAGCATGCCTGCCGCGCCGCAGGTCAAACGTAGCGCGACCACCGTTCGTCCGCAGACGAATGAAGAACGCCGTCGCGCCCAACGCGTCCTACTTCGCATGGCGGTTCTCATTCACTTGCCAGGCAGGGCCAAGCCGATTGAAGGCTTCACTCACACCGTCAGCGCCAGCGGGGCGATGGTCATTCTCGCGGAAGGCCTGTCACAAGGAACGAAACTAACCCTCGAAAACCCAAAAACCCAGAAGAAGGTCGAGGCGCACGTGGTTCGTCCGCCGCAGATGAACCAAGAGGGATCGCTCGTGCCGATGGAGTTCACCGCGCCTTCGCCTCAATTTTGGAATATATTCTTCCCGCCTAGTCCCCAGTAATCGTACTTTGCCTCGGCTTCCATATCTGTCTCGAGGCCGCGCCTAAATCACTGCAAGTTAATTGAATCGATTCTTACTGCACCGTGATCTGCACTTGCCCGTTTGACCCCGTGTAGTTTGCGTCGCCTGGATAGGTAGCCGTGATCGTTCGTAGCGATCCACCTCCGCCCCCGCCGCCACCTCCTCCGCAGCCGGCAATTCCCGCGGCCAGCAGCGCAAAGGCCAGCAATCCAGCATAGGCATACGCTCGCCGGCGCGGCTCCGGCATCCATTTCCATCCAAGCGCAAACAACAGCAAGCTCGCCAGGGCCAGGAGGATCGGAGCTATCGGCACGCCCGGCGTTCTCGGCCCGTTACTCGGGGGTGGATACAATGAGGAAATCGCCGCTGTCAGCGTCGCTGTGCAATAGGCTGTCCCGGCGGTGATGGATGGGTCGGGTGGCTTCGTGTTGGCGGCTCCTGTCGTTGGCACGCAGTTGGCGGAGCCGATGCTCGTACTCCCGTTTGTGAATGCCATCTGTCCAGTCGGGCCGGCGCCGTTGCTGCCGGTGACGACATACGCCGTGAAAGTCACGCTCGTTCCCGGAGTGATCGAACTCAGGCTGCTTGCTACAGCCACACCAACCGGCGGGGCCTTCGAAATTGTTACGGATAGGGTATTGCTCGCGGCCCCCACCGAATAGTTGCTGTCGCCCGAATAGGTAGCCGTTATGCTATGTGCGCCTGGTGTTGTCGTCCCTACCGTCGCCGACAAGCTGATGGGCTGATCTTCCGCGATTCCCAGGTTATTCAGCTTTGCAGTGTTAGTGGCGTTTGCTGTCGCGCCATTCGGGAAATCCTTCAGCGCTGAGGTGCCGTCGAACAACTGAATCGTCCCGGTGGGGCAGGGAAACGTTGGCTTCGTGTTCGGTGGGCTGAACGCGCAATTCGCCCCGCCGGATGCCGGGGTCACCAGAATCTGCAAAATATAGGGCGAGCCGTACGGGATATTCTGCGAGGAAATCGTCGGCGTGCCTGGAATTCCCGTGGATGAAAAAGGAACAAAATACACGGTTGTTTTGGCCGTGTATGGCGCTCCCGCCACTGTCGATGCCAGGGTCACCGGCACGGATGTGCTCACCGCGTGTGTGGCATCGCCGCCATAAATTGCTTCCACGTCCGCGGTGTTGACTGGCAACAGCGTTCCGCTTACGCTCGCGCTTCCACTCGCCAGCGTGAACGGGCCAAACGATCCCAGCACGGTTGACTTATCACTGGCCAGTGCGATCAGGGAAACATTTCCCGCAGGCGTTCCGGAACCGGATGTCACCTTCACGGTTGCCGTAAAGGGTGTTAACGCCGTAGACCCACCGCTCGGGCTACTCACCGCTGTCGTTGTTGCTGTCCGGACCACATTTCCCCAATTGGTCAATAAGTTGGCCACGTTAATCGAACCCAGCCCTGTGGCGAGGTCATATCCCGGTTCCGACTGAAACGCTGGATTTCCGTGGTCCACGCCTACACCAGACACAATCAGTCCATATCCGCTTCCTGAATTGCTGCAATTTGGGTAGCCGGCAACGCAGGCAACCGAGTTGTTTCCCTTGGTAATGTCGTAGAAGAGGCACGTCGAAGGTATAGTCTCTGTGGTTGGCGCGGTGAAAGAGCTTGAATTACAACTTGAATAGGTTTCCTTTGTTCCGGCCAGCGCATACAGCACATAGTTGGCGTTTCCCTGCCGTTCCCCGGTCTTCTGGTTCACCAACGCCATGATCCCTGCGAACGAGGGTGTGCCGCCGGATGTGCCGCCCACGCCAGAAAAGTTATGCGTGCCGGATGTAGGGCTGGTTGATAAATCGCATGGCGCGTTGTTCGGGTTCACGTCGGACTGGCAGACAATATAGAAGCTAGAGTTAAAGCCGTTGCTTGCAAAAAGCGATATGTCCGGCAGGTCGCGGTGATTGTCGTTCGGAGTGATTGTTCCTTGTTGAAATGAGGGTTTCGGGTATTGGTTGCTCGGCCCACCGCTGCCCGCGCTGATATCGCCGCCGCTCGAATCCACGCTCGAACATGTTGTCGGAGTCGGGCTGATCGCCGCGCACGTTGAATCGTCCCATGGAATCTCCGCGATGTAGCCTTTTGCCGATAGCTGCGAAGGCGTAGCGTTCGTGGAATTCCAATAGTTGGAGAGATTAGTGGATTGATCGAAGTCGGTCCCACCTACCGCCACGTTATATGGTGTTGATGCGATGCCGCTTACCGCTATACCCTGGCTTGCGGCATTTGGATTGACAGTGGTATTTGGGTCGCAGCCTGCGGGTCCGTTATCCCCTGCGGCGATCGACACCGTAATTCCAAGGGCCGCCGCTTGCTGCCACATGGCGTTGTAAAAGGCGTTTCCCGTCGTTCCGAGTGATGCTTCGCATGCTCCATAACTTTCACTCATTACGGGAGCCAAGTTGTTATCGATGATGTAAAGCGCGGACAGGTCAATACCGGATGAGACCTGCGTGGGATTCGAAAGTGTCGATTGCGACGTAACAAAGATGATCTGTGCGGCCGGTGCGACCGCGCCCGCCCACTCCACGTCGAGGTCCGATTCGCCCTCGTCGCCGGACCCGATTCCGGGATCCGGACCGTTCACGATAATCTGAGGATCCTTCGCGGGCAGTCCGAACATGGTACGGAAATCTCTCACATCTTGAATATTGATATTGGATTGGCCGACCACGGCAATACTTTGTCCGCTGCCATCGCACACGGCGCCACCACAAACCGCAGTTGCGGGAATGTTGTAAATCAGGGCAAAATCCGCCGGTCCCACGCCATAGAACGTGCCATTCACGTCGATATACGTGAACTGCGGCCTCACTTGGCCGGTCGCCAGGTCTTTCTGAAAAGTTCCTACCCGCCGGAGTTGTGCATGCTTCGGAAAATTGTGAAGTGCGACCGCACCCGCCACCACCGGCGCCAGCGCTTCCGGGATCGCCGGGTCGCTGACGTTCGCAAAACGTTCCTCTCCATTCACCACGTAACGATGAATCTCCGTATGAAACGCGTTCCGCACTTGCGCCACGTTTCCGCTGAACTCGACTACGGTGCGCCCTGCGGCCACTTTTGCCACCTGAAAGCCTTGCCGTGTCAGCCAGTCGGTCACCGCCTGCACATCCGCGTCCGACGGTCCGTACTGTTTCCCAAACTCTTCCGGCGTCACCCAACTGTGATAGCTTCCGGACCCCTTGGTCTGTTGGGCATCCATCAGTTGCTGCAAGGCCAGTTCCTGCTCCGGGCTGCGCTGCAAGAGCAGCAACATGCGCGTCATCGGCTGCGAATCCGCCAGCACTCCCTGGTCGTAAGCCGCGCGCGCCAACGGGTGCACGTTTCCTTGCAGCCGCACCGTCCGCGTGTCGTCCACCGTCTCGACCACCCGCGAGGGCACAGGCGCTTTCTGGGCCAATAGGTTCGCGCTTCCCGCAACGAGCACGGCCAATGCGCACAAAACTACGCGCCGGAGCAGTGTTTCTCTGTTCATAATTGCCTCAACTTCCCCCATTTATATTTGACCGAGCACGCCACCTGAACCAGGCAGGAACCGCGTCTCCGTCCCCCATGACGCGGCCACGGTTCATGCTTCTCTCTACAGATGCCTCTGGGCGGAAAACGGTTTACTTCATCGAACCAGGCCTGGAGGCTGACTTTTGAGCCATTCTGAACAATAATGCCACCGACTCACACAAAGCGCACCTGCAGGGCGTTCTTGTTGACCACGAAGATGCGAATATTGTTCGAGTCAGGATCCTCCGGAAACATGAAGAACCCGGGCTTCTGTGGATTATAGCCCTCGGTCTTACCCAGAATTTTTTCGCCGTCCCGGAAGCTCACCTCAATCTTCCGGCCATGGGCATGCGAGTCGGCCTGCGATTTTTCCTGGTACGCGGAGTTGCCGACGAAGTCCTTCACAAAGAACACCGCCTTCAGATCTTTTATGACAACTTTGATTCCCTTTTCCTGGAGCGTGTTCAGCGCGGGGAGCATATTGAAGGTATCCTTCATCGGGGAAAAATCGTAGCTATAACCCTTCAGGCGCCGCCCATCAAGGAAAGCGACAACCACTTTGTTGTCTTGATCCGGAGTTTTAAGAGGCGCGCCCATCGGCCGATTTCCACGTTCTCTCGCCAGGTTCTGTCGACAGTATAGCGGGCATTATAATATTATTTTATATATTCGTAATTTAGGTCGACCGTGCTCCCAATTAGTTCACTGTGACCATAAAGTCCGCCGTCTCCGTGATTCCGCTGGACGCGCCCGAAATCTGCAAACCTACTTGTCCCGTGATCGTCTGTACAATCGGTTGGGAGGTGGATGGCTGCGTGTTCGCGTCTCCCCGGTAGTTCGCCGTGAAGTTGTGCACACCGACCGGCAGGGTGGCCACAGGAAACGTCGCGGTTCCCGCGCTCACATTTACCGCGCTTCCGAACGTCTGCCCGTTATCGTAAAGTTGCACCGCTCCCGTTGGGGTTGCGCCACCATTCGGCGTCACCATCACGGTGAACGTCACCTGTGTTCCAAAAGCAACGCGGAGATTGTTAGAGGATATCGTCGTTGTCGTGCTGACCGGCCCCCCGCCGCCTCCTCCTCCACCACCACCACCACAGCCCCATATGGCGCTCGCCACGGACACCAACACCCCGCAAGCCACCAGAAAGTTTCTCGAACCCTTTCCTCCACTGGCTCCGGACGCGGCGATCCCCAGAAGCAGCAAACCGGCGGCAAGACCCGCTCCCCACGGCGCACCGCCAACCCCATAGATGCCTGCAGTCTTCACCGCTGCCGCTGCGGTCGAGGAGGGCGTTAGGTTTAGTGTCGTCGTTGCTTGCGCACCGTTGACCGGAACGTTTGGCGATGCAAAGGAGCACGTGTATCCCGCCGGGACGAACGTGAGTCCTGTTCCGCACGTCAGCGCCACCGTCCCTGAAAATCCGCCGCCGGGCGTAATCTTCACCGTGCTGTTTCCGGGGCTACCAGCAGCCATGACGATCGGCGAAACGCTCACCGTAAACGTCGATGAGGCCAGAGACACTGGCGCGGAATCGATTGCCTGCCAGTTTGTGTCGCCGCGATAGTGAACATGCAGACTATGCATCCCCGGCGCGAACTTTGCCCGCGTGGCATAGACGCTGATCCCGCCCGCCCCGGTAGTAAGATTTTGAATCATCAGTAGCTGGGCCGCGCCGCCGTTCAATGAATCCCAGAACTCCACGGAGCCTGAAGGGTAGGGGAGTAGCGCGTTCCCGGGATTTCCCATCACGCTGACATTCAAGCTCACCTGCTGATTCGGGGATGCGCTCGTCGGAGCCGTGAGAGTTACCTGCGGCAAGCCTTTTTGCACGGTGAACGACTTCGGCGGACTTGCCGACGCAGCGTTTGTGACGTCCCCGGAATACACCGCATACACCATGGCGTTGCCCGCCTGGGTCCATGAGAAAGAAATGGTTGCAGAACCCCCTATGATCGTCGTGGCTACAGACCGTGGTCCGACCGCATCCCACAAAGTCACTGTTCCCGTCGCATTCGACGGGCTTACCACAACAGTGAAATTGACCGTATCGCCGAGGTTTATCAGCGGCGCGGAGTTTATCGTTAGAGAAGTCGAGGTCGTACTGCCTGCGTTGGCATTCACCATCACGGGCCATGTCGATTCGTTCGCCGGATCGCCACTGGCCACGCTCGTATAGTTCGGGTCCGCGCTGCCGTCATAACTCGCCCCAATCGTGTGCGGTCCCTGGGATAGATTGGAGATCAACGCAGACGCCTGAGCCTGCGTCCCGAAAAAGCCTCCCGTTTGAAGCGCGACAAGCGCGCCACTCGCAACCCCATCCACGGTGAATTGAATGGTTCCTGTCGCCGGTGCCGTTCCTTGACCCGAGACTACGGCATGAACTCCCAATGTTTCCTTGGCCACCAAGGTTGCTGTATTCGCGCCGACCACCACGAAGGGGGTTCCTTTTCCAACCGTGAAGTCCACTGCCGTCGATATGCTCGCGTTGAAGCTGTTGTCTCCTGGATATACGGCCGTCAAGGAATGGGACCCCGGCGCAAAGGAGTATGCGCTTCCTCCTCCCGTTGGTACCGAGGCGCTGCCGTCCGCCCTGAGGTTGTATGTTCCTACGGCGTTCCCATAATCCTCAATGGTCACGCTGCCCGTGGCGACGCCCTGACCCGACGCGCCGGCAGTCTTCACCGTCAATTGAAGCGGCCCCCCGTACCCAATGGTGTTGCCAGACTGCAATCCGCTTAGGGCCAGCGTCGTCACGCTGCTCTCCGGCGCCACACTGAGCGCCAGCACGTCGGAGCTGCTCGCCGCATACGTCGCATCACCCGCGTAGTATGCGTACAAATTGTACTGTCCCCCGGGAAGATCACTGACGTTTCCGGAAAACGCTCCACTGCTCAAATTCAAGACTTGCGTCGAATCGCCATAGAGATCCGTCTTGATCGATACCACGCCTGTAGGGGAGCCATTTCCCGAGGTTGGCGCGACAGTTCCATTCAGCGTGATCGGCGTGCCGTGAAGAAAGGTTGCAGTCGACGCATACAACGTGGTTTGCGATTTCGCCCGTGTGGCCGAGTTCCACGCAGCCGCAAGATTCGTGGCGTTCACCGATCCCAGCCCAGTTGCCAAATCATAGCCCACGCCCGCCGGATTCCCGGTCAAGAACCCATTCGTCCCGTTCTGCGTTGACGAACATCCCGGAGTGCCGCCCGCGCAGGGCACCGAGTTACTTCCAGAAGTCACGTCATAGAACACGCAGGAATTCTGCGCCATTGGATTGGTTTGATTCGATGAATTACAAGTGTTTCCCTGCATCTGCGCCAGTTGATAAAGAACGTAGTTGACCTGGCCCTGGAACGTTCCGTTCTTTTGTTCCACCAACGCCAGGATTCCGGCCATCGCCGGTGTGGACGCCGAGGTTCCGCCCACCAGAGTCAGGCCCACAACTTCCTGTTGCGCGTTGATTTGGCAGGCTACTCCCCCCAGACTCGTGCAGTAAACCGCCTCCTCATGACCTGAAGCGGCCGCCAGCGCCATGTCCGGCAGATCCCGCGCGTTGTCTGCGGGCACACCCGTGCCTATCTGCCACGCGGGCTTGGGGTACACTGTGCTCGCCCCGCCTCCACCTGCGAGAAGGCTGAAATTTCCATTCCCATACACGCAATTCGTCGCGCTCGCCGGCTGGCCGGGATCGCAGCCTTCATTCCACGCCGCTTCTGGAATGTACCCGATCGCCGAGGCGTAGTCCGCAGAGTTCGTAGCATTCCAATACGTCGCCGGCTGCGTTTCATCCGAAAATTCCGTTCCGCCGACCGCGACGTTATAGGGTGTCGACGCTGCGCCATTCACTGCTAACCCTTGCGTCGCAGGTACCCCCGCGCTTGCGCTGTCGCACCCGGCGGCGCCGTTATCTCCGGACGCCACTAGTACCGTGATGCCTTCCGCGGCGGCTTGTTGCCACAGTGCGTTGTAGAAGGCATTCCCGGTGGATCCGAGCGTCTGTTCGCAACTTCCGTACGTGTAAGTGAGGATTGGCGCCACCTCATTGTCGATCGCGTAGGTCGCCGCAAGGTCCACTCCGCTCGTCGTGTCCGTGCTTCCCGCAACCACCAGGTTGATGGTTGCACCAGGAGCTACAGCTCCCGCCCATTCCACATCCAGCAGTGCTTCTTGCGAATCCGTCTCGCTGGCGATACCGGGGTCCGGTCCGCTCACCAGGATGTTCGGATCATTCGTCTTCAACCCGAAAATCTGGCGGAACTGTTGGACGTCTGTCAATTCGATTTGGGACTGTGCCGTCACGGCAATGGATACCCCAGTGCCGTCGATCCCGCCGCTTAGCAATCCCTTTGTGTTGTAAATCGCCGCAAAATCTCCCGGCGCCATGTAGTAGGTGACGGTCGCTCCGACCGCCGTCAGGTTTGGCGTCAGCTTGGATTTAGTTCCTTGCGAATTTCGCCCTGCCACGCCGCGCACCTCGCGGACCGGCGGCCTTTTCCCAAAATTATTCAGCGAAACGACGCCACGCGCGATCCCGCTGAGCTCCGCCGGTATGCCCAAATCCGTGGCGTTCGCCAAATACGTTTTTCCACCAACACGGTAGTACTGCATGACCGTGTGAAACGCATTCTCCACTTGTGCCGCTGTGCCGCTGAATTCCACCCAACGCTTGCTCGCCGCCACGCGCTCGACCGTGAATCCCGCCCCTTCCAGCCACCCACGCGCTTTTTGCACGTCGGCATCCGCGGCACCAAATCGCGCTCCAAATTCCGCTGGTGTCAGCCAGTGGTGATAATTCGGCGAGCTTCGGTTTTGCTGCTCGTCCAGCAAGCGCTTTAGTTCCTCTTCCTGTGCATCGTTCGACAGCGCCAGCAGCATCCGCCGAAGCTCCCGGCTGCCTTCTACTTGCCCTGCTGCGTTGGCCTCAATGGCCAGAGGGTGTTTGGTGTTTTCCAGGCGCACGATCGCCTGCTCGTCCTTGCTCGCGGCTTGATTTGTAGGGCTTTGCGCACGGAGGGGAGGGGCTAGGTTAGTCAGGAGAAAAGAGAGGATCCCATGCAGAATCGTCTGTCGCAGAGAAAGCAAGTCTTCCCACCCCACTGGTGGCCACAAACCTGCCTCTCGCGCGCAGGCTGGGCCACGGCACGCCGTTAGAGGGCTTCGGCTACTCCGCATCCCCCTAAAAGGGATTTTAGCGCTTCCAGTCTACACACCGCTCAGGCGCCTTACAATTCGGCGCCTCCTCGTCATGTAGCTTTCTTATAAATCCTTGTCGCGCTCTTTCCTCTCTCTACTCTTTTGCACGTCCCTATCTCTGGCCGGAATCTGCCCCCGTACCTCCGCTTGCTACCACTTCAATTCCACATTTCCCCCGGAAAGAATCACGCCAATACGGGGATTGACTTTTTGGCTGTGTCCGGTCATACCGATTTCCTCCAGGCCGCCTCGCCGCAGCAAAGGCGCCAGCGCGACGGCGCTGGACGGTTCAATCACAATCTTCATTCGTTCCCAGACCAATTTCATCGTCGCCACAATTTCTTCCTCGCTTACCAGCAGGATGCCATCCACGTGCTTCTGCAGGATGGAAAATGTCCGAGGTGCCAGCGATGCGCGCAATCCATCCGCGATCGTGTCACTCGATTCCAGCCGCTGCAGTTTTCCGCTATTCAGCGAACGATAAGCGTCATCCGCGCGCTCCGGCTCGCACCCGTACACCCGCACTTGCGGAAGCAACCCCTTGGCCCCCAGGCACGTTCCACTCAAGAGCCCGCCACCGCTCACCGGCGCCAAGACTGCCTGCAAATCCGGTACTTCTTCCAACAGCTCCTTTGCCGCCGTCGCTTGTCCTGCGATGACGCGATCGTCGTCGTACGGATGAACCATCACCGCACCCGTCTCTTTCTGAATGCGCGCCGAGGTCTCCGCTCGTGCCGTCACGTTCGGCTCGCAAAACGTGATTTTTCCGCCATAGTGCTCCACGGCGCGGCATTTCACCTGTGGTGCATTCTTCGGCATCACGATCCACGCAGGAATCCCGTGCCATGCAGCCGCGCACGCAACGGCCGCGGCGTGATTCCCGCTCGAATGTGTTACCACGCCTCGCCGCGCCTCCTCCTCCGACAAGGAGAAAACCGAGTTCGTGGCTCCCCGGATTTTGAACGATCCTGTTTTTTGCAGGTTTTCGCACTTGAAAAACAGCAGCCCTCCGGCCAATTCACTGAGCGACTGGCTCGTCAAGACTGGCGTTCGGTGAATCCGCGGACGGATTCGTTCGTGCGCTTCAACAATTTTCTTCCAATCGAGTGGGGTATTGCCGGCATTTCCAGTAGGAGTCGCGATGGCCATGGAGAGAGTTTAGTCCATGCGTGGAGAGTTGTCAGTTTCCCCGAGTGTTGGAATGTGGCTCTGCCTCCAGTTCCGTCGATGATTGCTTGCACCGGAGCCCTATCGTAAGATGCACGCTAAGTGAGCGATACCTCTCCAATTATCGGCAGCACGATCCCTTACAAGCGCATCATCGAAAAAACTGCAGGCGGAGGTGTCGACGAGAAGAAGATCATGGATGACCCGATCCTCCGAACATACGGGCGACCTGTACGGGACTTTGAGTCAGTGAAACCGCGCAGAAAGAACGCAAAGGTCAATAGACAGGACAACCGATGAAGTGGAAAAGAGCGGCGGTAATCTTTGTTTGTTCTGCGATGACGGCACTTTCAGGCGGCACTCGGACAACCGTGCGCGCGGTAGGGGCAGCAGAGGTGGCGGAGAGCAGGCCGGGATTTTTCCCGGTGGCGGTGTGGTACAGCGGCGGAAAAGCACGGGCGCCCATGCTGGAGCAGGTGAATGAGGATTCGGCGCGATTGTGGAAAGAGGACCTGCTGAAGATCGAAGGACTGGGGTTCAACACGGTACGAACGTGGGTGGAATGGAATGTAGGAGAGCCGCGCGAGGGTGAATACCACCTGGAGAATCTGGACTTGTTGCTGCGATTGGCGGATGAGGTGGGATTGAAAGTGATTGTGCAGGTGTACGTGGATTCGGCGCCGGAATGGGTGGGAGTGAAATATCCAGAAGGACGATACGCCGCGCAGGATGGGCAGCCGATTCCGTCGCAAGCGGCACCAGGATTTTGCTTTGACAATAAGAATGTGCGGAAGGCCGTGTTGGGATTTTTCCAGGAAGTGGCGCGGCACGCGGAGAAGAGCAAGGCGTTTTACGGATGGGATTTGTGGAGTGAGCCAGCAGCGCTGAACTGGGCGCGCGTCGGATATAAGTCCGAACCAATGTTCTGCTATTGCCCGGCGAGCATGGAAAGGTTTCGGGAATGGCTGCAAAAGAAATACGGGACGCTGGAGAAGTTGAATGCGGCGTGGCACCGGACGTTTACGGATTGGAAGCAGGTCGAGCCGCCACGGTATGGAACGATTCTGACGTACACGGATTTTATGGATTGGCGCGTGTATTACGGGTACAAGCTGGCTGAAGACCTGAAGACGAGGAACGACGCGGTGAAGGCAATTGACGCGACGCACGTGACCACCAGCCACGCGCCGAATCCTTCACCGTTGGTACGGACGCTGGCTGACCCGTACGACCCAACAGACGATTTTTTGATGAAAGATTCCGTAGATTATTTCGGGACCAGTTTTTATCCGAAATTGACGGCGGTGGAATACAACTGGAAGCTGAACCGGCGCGTGCTGGCCATGGATTTAACGGCGTCCATGACCGGGGGCCGGGGATTTTACGTAGGGGAATTGCAGAGCGGGTTCGGCGTACACGGAACGACGATCGGATCGGAAGTGACGGCGAGCGATTTGGAGTTGTGGACTTGGGGGATGGTATCGCGCGGAGCTAGGGCGATCAACTTTTATGCGTTCTACCCGATGAATGCCGGATATGAGAGTGGCGGTTACGGATTGATTCAACTGGACGGGACGCTCACGGAGCGAAGCCGGCTGGCGGGAGAAACGGCGAAGAAAATTGAAGCCAACGTGGATCTGCTGCTTCGCGTGAAACCGAAGCAGGCAGAAGCTGCGATTATTTTTAGCCCGCTGGTGCCGCTGCTGGGCGGGTACGACGAGGAAAATTCGCGGAACGCGATGCACAGGGCGCTGGCGGGATATCACCGGATGTTTTTCGAGAGGAACCTGCCTGTGGAGGTGTTGAGTTCGCGGGAACTGGTTGGGCGAAACCTGCAGAAATACAAGCTGATTGTGCTGCCGTATCCGTTGATGTTGACGAATGACGAGACGGCGGCGCTGAAGGCGTATGTGGAGAAGGGAGGGCATCTGTTTGTGGAAGCAAGACCGGGGTGGGTGAATGAGGACGGACACGCCGAAGGAACAGTGCCCGGATTTGGATGGGCGGAGATGTTTGGTGTGAGGGAGAGTTCGATCAATCCGGGGAAGGAAGTTCGGGTGAAGTGGGGCTCGGAGGAATTTACGGGAGCGAGCTTTGCGGAGCGTTTCACGGTGCTGGATGAAAAGGCGCGGACGGTGGCAAAATTCGCGGATGGAACGGCTGCGGCGTACGAACACGCGTATGGGAAGGGAAGCGTAATGCTGCTGGGCACGTTTGCGGGGCAGCAGAATGAGGCCAAGCCAGTGGGAATGCATCCGCTTGGAGGAATCCTGGCGAAATGGGCGGGATTGACGGAGGCTGAGTTGAAGGCTCCGCCGCTGGTGGAGTTGAGGGAGATGGAATCGCCGGAAGGGAAATTGGTGTTTTTCTTCAACCACGGAGAGGAGAAAGCGGAAGTGGAGTTTGCGGAGGAGTTGGAGCGGCCAGCAGCGAGAGTGCGGGAAATCGTGACCGCGGAAACAAGGAAGGCGGAGGGAAAACGATTTGCTGTGAAGACGGAAGTGCCGGCACAGGCGGTGCGGATTTACCGGATCGATTATTGAAGAACGGCCAGGGGATTACGGGAGGGGAACTGTGAGCGCAAGCGCGTATCGAGAACGGGTCGGGGGAGTGCTAGGGAAAATATGGGAAACACAAATGGGAAACATCGAGAAGGCGTCGGCAGCGATGGCGGAAACGATCGCGAAGGGCGGGCTGGTGCACCTGTTTGGGAGCGGACACTCGGTACTGCCGGTGCAGGACATGTTTCCGAGATATGGGGCGTACCCGGGGTTCCGTCCGCTGATGGATATGCGGCTTATGTGGACGAATGTGATTGGCAGCGGTGGCGCGAAGGGGTTGTTGTGGCTGGAGCGGAGAGAGGGATACGCGCAAGTGCTGTTTGAGAACGAACCGATCCGCCAGGGTGACGTAATGCTGGTGTTCTCCCACGGAGGTTTGAATGCGGCGGGGATAGAAGTGTTGATGGAAGCGAAGAAACGCGGGCTGACGACCGTGGGAGTAACATCGCTGGACAATTACCGGAAGAGAGAAGCGATGCATTCTTCGGGGAAGAAGTTGGCGGATGTGGCCGACATCGTGATCGACAATTGTACGCCGGCGGAGGACGCGCTGGTGCCGATTGAGGGATGGAAAGCGCCGGTGGCTGCGGGGTCGACGGTGGCGTTCATCACGATTGCAATGGCCATCATCGCCCAGGTCGCGGCGAATCTCGCGGCGAAAGGGCAAACACCGCCGGTTTTTGTATCGCCGAATGTGCAGGGAATTCCCCCCGATAATACGAACCGTGTCTACGAGGAGTACGAGCGGCGACTGAAAAGGTGAAGCGCGGCGGAAACATTACGGCGAGGGGTGCTATGCGGCGGCGCGGGAGCCAAACGCGTCATTTCTTGCCTGCTGAATGTTGTATTCGAGCGTGGCGGCCTACAAAGGTAGAGCATCTTTAATGTGTACTGAAAGCATGAAAGCGAGACCGAATCATGTCCCCTACTACACGGCGTAGCTTCTTAACGTTGGCTGGCGGCAGTGCAGCCGCTCTTTCGATGGAGGCAGAATTCTCAAACGCGAGACAATTACCAGGACAATCACCAGGTGAGAGTGTCGGTTGGCAAGATGGGAGCTTTTCAAATGTAATGGCGATTGCGGCGCATCCCGGCGACGTTTTTTTTGCTATGGGTGCTGCCGTGGCCGTCGCTACCCATTTTGGAGGGCAAGGCTCTTTGCTAAGTCTCTCCTTGGGAGAAAAGGGCTCCCCCACAATTCCCGCAGAAAAATACGGAGCATCTCAACGGGAAGCAGCACAGAAAGCTGCGGCCTCGATCGGTGCAAAAGCTGTTTTTCTTCAGTATCCGGATGGAGAAATTCCAATAAATGAGGAGGCAAAATTTGCTGTTTGTGATTTGATTCGACAATACAAGCCATTGACAATCCTAACCCACTGGCAAGGAAGCTGGCATAAAGACCATCGTGCCTGCTATGAAATCGTCGAGGATGCAATATTTTATGCAGGGCTTCCCAGCTTGGTTCGGAAAGAGCCAGCCCATGGAGTAAGGAAGCAGTTTTTTGCCGAGAACTGGGAGGATGCGAGTGGGTTTGTCGCAGATACGTATCTGGATATAACGGCTGTATTCGACGGTTGGTTGAATGCTTGTAGCGTTTTCCCGATGTGGCGTGGCGAAACCGGATTCCGTTATAACGACTACTATGGCAGCCTCGCAGTTGCGCGAGGGTGTTTGAGCAATTTCAAACGCGCCATCGCCTTGATGTCGCCTGCAGAGCAACGTGTCCAGCGTATTCGCACGCCATAAAGTAATGGGCTGCCGTCTCTCGATGCTCTCCGGCAACCGGCGTCCGCAGAACTGCTCGAAGAGCGCTTTTGTTGCCGCAAAAGTTGAAATGTTTATTCTCCAAAACGTGAGGCGGTCTGATGACTTGTGTCGCCCAACACGCAAGGAATTCCCGCTGACAATGCGAACCGAGGTGTAAGAGCAGTACGAGCGGCGGCTGAAAAGGTGAAGCGTGGCGGAAACGATACTACGGGGAGTGCTGTTCGGTGGAGCGGCAACGGGTATTTTTGTGTTCGGCATCGTGATGGCCGTACTGGGGACCCTGTTCGGATTGCCGGAGATGCGGGCGCGGCTGAAGATCGACCTGGCGCAACAGGGGAATGTATTTTTGCTGCTGTATTTGGGGATTCTGCTGGCCACGCTCGTTGCCGGGCCGGTGATTGACGCGATTGGGAACAAGGTGATTCTGGTGGCGTCGTCAGCACTGGTGGCAGCGGGGATGGCGGGGTTCGCGTACGCCCATTCGTTTAGCGGAGCGACGATACCGGCGGTGCTGCTGGGTTTGGGCGGCGGGGGATTGAACACCTCGACGAATGTGCTGGTTTCCGATTTGTACGGCGAGAAGCGCGGGCCGATGTTGAATGTGCTGGGAATTTTTTATGGAATTGGCGCGCTGTGCATTCCATTATTGGCGGCGGTGATTGAGGGGCATCTTTCGATTGCGCCGCAATTATTATTTTGTGCGGGGCTGGCAGGAGCCTGTGCGCTACTGTTCCTGGCAATGCACTTTCCCGAAGCGAGTGCGCCGCAGAGTTTTTCGTGGCGAGAGGCGCTGCGGGTGGCACGGTATCCGGGCGTGCTGGCGCTGGGATTTTTGTTGTTTTGCCAGTCGGGAAATGAAGCGAGCATCGGCGGGTGGACGTCGACCTACGTTGGTGCGGCGGGACTGGGAGTGCGGACGGCAACGCTGATCCTGGCCGGCTACTGGGCGGCGCTGATGGCAGGAAGGTTGGCGGTTTCGGGACTGCTGAAGTTTGTTGGGAAACCACAGTTAGTCCTAGCGAGCGGAGTGGGAGCGCTTGCGGGAGCGGCAATTCTGTTGACGAATCGCTCGGAAGGGATGCTGGTGACGGGGGTGTTGGTGATCGGGTTGTCGTACGCAGGGGTGTTTCCGACGGTGCTGGCGATTGCCGGGGATGCCTACCGAAAGATGGCTGGGACGGTGTTTGGATTGTTGTTCGCGATTGCGCTGGTGGGAGGGATGTCGTTTCCCTGGGCGGTGGGACAGATTTCACAGCGGTTTGAAGTGCAATTTGGGATGGTAGTACCGCTGGCGGGAGCGGCGGGGATTTGCCTTCTGGCGTGGAGAATATGGGCGAAGCAGAAGCGAGGCGAGAGTTCTTAGGGAAGTGAAAGGGCTGAATGGCGGCGAACTGCGTATTGGCGGTGGACTTGGGCGGGACGAAACTGGCGGCGGCGCTTGTGGACCGTAAGGGAAACGTGCTGCAGCGGAGAAGTGTGACTGTGGACAGGAGTTCGTCGCTCGCGCCGGTGAAGCAAATTCTGGACTTGGCGAGAGAATTGGCAGGCGGGAAAAGCGTGAAAGGGAGAGTTGCAGCGGCGGGAGTGGCGGTGCCGGGGTTGGTGCGGCGGGACGGCACGGTGTGGGCGCCAAATTTACCTGGGTGGAAGAGAATGGCGCTGGCGCGGCGATTGCATCGAGCGCTGGGAGTGCGGGTGGTGGTGGAGAGCGACCGGAACGCGGCGGTGCTGGGCGAAGCGTGGCGCGGGGCAGCGCGCGGGAAGAACGACGCGATTGTGCTGATGCTAGGAACGGGAATTGGCGCAGGGATTCTGAGCGGAGGACGATTGGTGCGTGGAGCACATGAACTGTCCGGGTGCGCGGGATGGATGGTGGTAACGGACGAGCCTGGACCGCAGGCGCAACCCGTTGGACAGTTGGAGTCTCTGGCAGCTGGACCGGCGATTGCACGCGCGGCGAAGAAAGCATTGGCGCGAGGGATTGGCGGATCGCTGAAAGAGATTCCGGCGGAGACGATTAACGCATACGAAGTGGCAGAGGCGGCAAGGCGAGGAGATACTGTGTCGATCAAGGTGTATCTCGAGGCAGGACGGCTGCTGGGATACGCCGTGGCGAATCTAGTGAGCTTATTTGACCCGGAGATTGTGGTAATTGGAGGAGGGCTGGCGAAGGCGAGCGATTTGTTTCTGGATGCGCTGCGGAAGGCGATGAAGGAGCGGGCGCAACCGATTGCGGGGAGAAAGGTGCGCGTGGTAGCCAGCCGGTTGGCAGGAGATGCGAATTTGCTCGGAGTGGCGCGGTTGGCGTGGGAAGTTGCGCGGAAACGCCGAAAACCTTGATGCGAAGAAAGCGTGGGGATGCAGAAAGGTAATCGCTTAATTTCTGATACCACGGGGCGGGTGATGGGAGACTGCAGACTGCCGAATTCTCCAAGATCCGCGATACCGGGAGTACTGCCACTTTAGCACTACCAATCCCACCTTGACCCTGCCTGTCCCTCTGTTAACCTAGAGTCCCTAGCCGATGGCCCGGGCATATCCACAGGTTTTTGCCCGGCCTGGAGAATTCAGTGCCTCCTTCGGAACGCCGACAACTCGAGCGCTTTCGGATACGTCTCCCACTGCGCTTTCGCCCCGTGGGGCTCGCTTCCAGCCAGGTTGAGCACTTCGCCGAAACCGCAAATATTTCCCGGGGCGGCTTCTTTTTTGTGACTTCTGCCCCTCTTCAGGTCGGCATGCCCATTGAGGCCACGCTGCAAATGCCTGCCGAGGTCACAGGTGGTAGGCCCGACGAGACGCATTGCCGTGCGCGCCTGGTCCATGCCAAGGCGGACGCCTACAGCGACGGCAGGATGGGTTTTGGTGCGGAAATTGAATCCTACATTAACCCAACGCAAGCGGCGGAATCTGAGGCTGCCCAGGTTTCAAAGTCTGTGACCGATCCGGCCAAACCGAGCAGCTAGTTCTTCGCTCCCGCGATCTGAATCGTGGTCTTCTCCGATCCTACATTTTCAAAGCGGTCGTAGGCCCGCACGGCGATGGTATGCTCATCTGGGTTAAGTCCGCGCACGGTGAACGCATACGTCTCCGTTTTGTAGTCGCTAATCCCGTTGACCGGCTTCAACAATATCCACTCGCCGCCGTCCACGCTGTATTGTGCCTTTTCGATGCTGCTTGTCGGGTGGCTGGCGGTGAAGTGGAAATCGTACGAAACACCCTGAGGCAGATTTGCATCCGTCTTCGTTGGACTGGCTTCGATCTTGCCAACCGTCGGCGTCGTGTTGTCCACTTCAAACCGTTCGCTCTCTCTTTCCGTTTCCAACGCGATGTCCGGCGGATTTGAAGGCGCGTCGCTCGCAACGATCTTCAAATAGTAGGCGCCGTCTGGCATTGCCGTCGTGTCCCACGAGTAAAACTTTTGATCCAGGTTATCCTTCAGGAGCAGCCAGTCGCGCTGGTTTTCTCCGCGGAAGTACACCGCATAGCGCAACTCGTCATCGTTGTCGTCATGCGCCGACCACAAGACCGATTCATACCCCTTCTGCAGCGTGCCTTGCGGCTGGGCGTCGAATTTCGTCATCACATTTGTGGAAATGACGATTCCTGCCTGATTGCCCGGGTTCGGCGCAGGTGGCTGCTTCAGTGCCACATTCCCCGGCTGTCCCGTCACAACCATCGGCGCCACGGTCCGCACTCCGGGATCTTGAATCACGATCCCGTCGATCACCGGCGCCACATTTTCCGGCAGGTAGGCGACACTTACCCAATCGATTCCGTCACCCGGCCGGCCGTCGTGGATCACCGCTTTCCACTGCAGGAATCTTGCCGAGGGCGCTTCGACAATAGTGTCCGTTGTGGTGTACGGTCCGTGCCAGGCCGACCACTCTTTCCCTGGATCTTCCGTATTCCCGCTTCTCACGTAGAATTCCAGCCGTGGCTCCTTACTGTCTTTCGCGTTCTTCCCCGCCGCGATTGTCGCGGGAGGGCCCCACCATTCAATTCGACCCCATTGCGAGTACAACTTCGCGTCGAACGAATGAGATTCGAATGTTCCCTCCGCTTCATATTCCGGTCCCAGCGAGAACACTTTTCCCGGGTTCGCCGTGCACAGAAAAACCTTGCCACCTGAGCCGCGCGAAATTCCCGTGATTTGCGCCGAACCGGATTTTGCCAGTTGCGCGTACACGCCCCGCCCGTCAATCACCAACAAGGAGCCGCTATTTCCGGTTCCTGCGAGAAGCCGTCCGTCGGAGTTCGGCCCCAGCGCGTAGACGATTTCATCGTGCGACGTCCAAATCTCCTCCGGCGCGCCCGCCCGCGAGATTCGGTAGATGCTGCTCGAAATCGCCTGCGGATACGCCACGAACGGCACGCCCATCGCTCCGCCCTGCACCCCCACATTGGTTATTGTCGTTGTGCCCTGTGTTGTCGCGATCACGGCCGTTGGCGCCGTTGTTCCCGCGCGAGACTTATCCCCGATAGCGGCCACGTAAATGCTTCCGTCCGCGGCTACTGCCAGCGAAGTTACTTCTCGCTTCGCTGTCTCATAAAGAACGAACCCTTGCGCTTCACCGGGCTCACTCTTTTTCTTCCCGGGGTTTTCACCCGCACGGCTGATCTGCAGGACGCGCCCGTTCGGCTCCGTACCTGCCAGTAGGTTTCCTTTTGCGTCGACACCCAAAACCTTGATGTGCGCCTCATCGCTGGCGTAATAAACCTCACCCTTGCCATCTGGCGAAACCGCATAAATCTGGCCTTTATCGCCGGTAGCCACATAAAGCGTGCCGTTGGCGCCAAAAGCCAGGTCCCAGATGTATTTTGTCTTGGGTTCGAAAAAGACAGTCTTGTCTCCGTTCGTCGAAATTTTGTAGACCTTTCCGTCCGGCGAGGTTCCCACGTACAGCGCGCCCTTGGCGTCGAAAGCGATGCACTGTGCCAGCAGGTCTGTCGATTCGAATACCGTCTTCGGCTTTCCGCTGCCGTCGAACCGAAACACCTTCGCTGGCGAGCCGCCACTCGCGTACAAATTCCCCGATGCGTCTGCCCGCAGTGACCACAGGTACGACGCGTCCGCGTCCGCCACGAGGGTGAACTTAGGCGCCAGTTCCAGGTGCCCGTCGCTGCGCACCGCCACGCCCTTTGCAGTACCCTTCAAAAACTCTTCATAGGTCGACTGCTTCCACCGACGCGTGTGATCCGCCATGCTCGACGTGGCCATCCCGCACAGCACCAACCCGAGTACCAACCGCAGTTTCCATTGTTTAGACACATTCGACATAGAAGAGATCACCGGATTTGAAGATTCAGAGAAACGATTCCAGATACTGGTCCACCCATCACAATCGACGATTCGCTTGCCAGCGATTCTCTCAGCACCTGCACGCTGCCCGGCGTGGGCCGCCCGTCGATGATGTTGATCTGCGATAACGGTACGTTTGGCAGCTCCTTGTCGTCCCACACCATTGTTGGCGCCGGGACGAACACGCCCACATACAGCCGGTCGTTGTGCCGCTCGCGATTGATCAGTGCAATCAACTGGTCCAATCCCTCCGGCCCCGCCGCCCCGCCAGGGAAAACGCCAAAATTGAAGCCCCGCGAAGCACGGTTCATCCAATCCGCATCGCTCACCAGTACCCGCAGCGCTGATCCCCGCACAATCTGGTCCGGCACGTGCACTGTCGTTTCTTCGATGTGCGTGGCGCCCCGATACGGCCGCACCAGCACACGCACCTTCAGATTCTCTCCGGGCGACGCCTCGCCCTTTTCCAGCCAGGCGCTTTCGATGGTGTACGATTTCCGACCCGGCAGGCTCTCCACGCGCAGAGTGATGTGCTCCACGGACGGCACTTCGAAATTGTTCGTGAACAGCCGCGCGAATACGTTTTGCACCACCAGCGCAATCGGGATCCCATCCGGCAACATCGAATCCGTCGGCGCGATCGTATTCTCCAGCTTCACCGGCACGTGCCCCTTCAACTGGATTTCGCCCGACAGGTGCAAGGTCGTTCCTTCGCCGTACAGCGAGTTTTGCGTCACACCATTAAACGTCGTCATGGCCACAAGCAGCGGCGTCAACTTCGGATGGTTGACCAGCTCAAAGTGCAGCTTCTTCTCGCTCGTTCCATTCACGAAGCTCAATTCCAGCGGGATCATCGGCGGCGGCGCTCCCAATTTCCCGGTTACGGCCGTGAGGTGGTCACTGGTAATTGTCCCAATCGGTCCGCCGACATTCACGATCTTCGTTGACGCTAGTTCGGAGGACAGCGTGGTGACCACGCGGCTGCGTGCCATCGGCATCTCGATGTCCCCCA
>Ga0187803_10000237_pt1 | contig 22826 bp, 19 predicted proteins | sample NC_wetland_sal_i_2_FD_132425 | JGI IMG/M metagenome (GOLD analysis project Ga0187803, IMG submission 132425) | Wetland sediment microbial communities from Neuse River Estuary, North Carolina, USA - Control_3 | ecosystem: Environmental > Aquatic > Freshwater > Wetlands > Sediment | place: USA...
CACCCTTAGAAACCAAAGGTGAGGCACCCGGCGTTTAAGAGCGCGCCACCCGCCTATATACTACTGCGGAGCTGGATCACCTTCCCCGAAGGCATAGCCTCTGTCGTCAAGGGGGGAGCTTGTGCATAGCAGTCCATGAGGTCCTTGAGATAGGAAACGGAAAGGCGAGCATCCGAGCAAAATCGCCCGTAGTCGATTGGTGTCCCGTAGACAATTTCTGCCATCTTTCGCAAGGCTCTCGGTCGTTCCTGGACCACTGCCAAGTTGCTAGGCTCATTTGTACGCCAGCCCCTAACGGAGAGCTGTTCAAATAAGTACCTGTATTGGCGAGTCGCGATGATACCTAAGTCGTACGCTCTCCGGACCAGGGCTTGAATCGACACTCCCCAACGCACTTTCAGCGGTGCGATTCTTGACAGTGTGACGGGCGTCTCGATTTCCTTTCGCATCGCCGCTCCAGGCATGAGCAATTCTGCAGCAAAGCGGTCTGCATGCTGATGGTCTTCAGGCCGCAGCCGCATCAGTTCCCCGTGAAGAACCAGATGACCAAGCTCATGCGCTACGTTGAATCGAAGCCTGTCCCCTGGCTTGTTGCGACATACAGCGATGATTGGCCTCCTGCTGGCGTCGGTCAGCCAAGTTGAGAAGGCATCAATCTTGGCCAGATCAATCGGCAGAGCTAATGCAGTCACACCAATCCGCTCCACCATGTCTATTAAGTTGGGGATCGGCTGGTCACCACTGATCCCAAAGAGATGCCGGACATGCTGTGCCGAAACTTCGGGGGTCTGACTCGACTTCTGCAATCTAATAGGTATTTGTGTGACGGAGATTTCCAACAGTTCGATCAATTCGAGAGAAACCTCAGCATGTCTACAGGCAGCGACTGTCTCGCGACGACTCGCTGAGGCTTTAGCCCGAAACATCAGGGACTCGGCAGGGAAATGAAATCTTGGTCGATCGGTGAAAAATGTGAGCGGGAGACGCATCCGATTGGCGATGGACTCACCAACCTCCGCAGACGGCTCAAGAAGCCCCGCCTCAATATTTGCGATCGCCGCCTGTGATCTACCTATGAGTTTGGCAAGGTCTGTCTGTGTCAAACAAAGGAGTTCGCGCGCTTGTCTTAGTCTCTCGCCGGAAAACATTAGCCCTTACTCGACGCCTTTTTGGCGGAGTCTCTTCGAGCAATTGGGAGGTCCTGAGTGGGCCTTGACATGGGTTCTGCTTTGATTGCTCTGGCCGGATCCGGAACAGGGACGAACCAGTGGACTTCGCTTACACGAGTTTCCGCGTCAAAGTCTTTGGGACACTCAAGCCAGAGGGTCACGCCGCCAGTATTGTTAAGATTCCAGAGAATGATAAATTTGTTATAAGGCACGCGGTCGGGGAATTCGAGATTGTACTGATAGAAGGCCTGCCTCGCTAGTGAACGGCCGGGATCGGGAAGGTTGTGATCGTCTGACTTCCAAACTCTGACATGCGTGTCTTTATAGATGAAATCAAGCCCGCACAAAGAGTGATTTTCGAGTTTAACTTCCTTTAGTCCTGCCTTTAGCAGTCGATCCTTCACATGCAATCGGATGAGCATGGACGCGACCGAGAGATCGGTGACGATATGTTCGACCTCAAAGTACTCACGCGCCTTGAATATTCCGCTCTCGAATCCTGCGTATAGCTCCGTGAAAATTGGAGCCAGCTTTTCCAGCGACTCTTCAGGACTTGGGACTTTTGGGAGTTTCATCGTAATTTCATTACCTCCTGCAGGTTATAAAATTACTAGCCTTTTACCGCCAAGTCAAGCCTTTTCTTTTCATCACAATGCAATTATCCTGGCGGCCCGTTCGGCCTTGACTTGCCAAAACTAATCAGGCTGGCGTGCGGTTTCGAGAGTCGAACGAGAGGTTGGAGTTATGATCTCACAGGGCGGGGCGCCTGGAAACTATCTCCCGACAACCAACGAATTGCCGCTGGAGTAGCGCTTATCGCCGGTGCCATCCCAAAAGAGCCGATCGGTGACCAGAGAATCTCTCCCCGGCATGCCGCGAGTGAAGAAAATCTGCAAACCGTCGCGCGACCATTCCGCGCCGCGCGCATAAGCATCGGGAGGCCCGAGAACCACGCGGCGTTTCGATTTCACTTCGTACAGGAAAAATGTTTGATTCAGTCCCATCGCATCCACCGGAGCGGCCGCCGGCGCTTTCAAGTAGTACGCCGAAACCAACAGCAGATCCGGATTGACGGGGCAGACGCGAATCGTGTCGCTGCTCATGATTTGAAATGTTTCGCCGTAAATGTCTCTTAGCGGCACTGCCTCGATCGGTTTGTCCTCGCTGAGCCAGTACGCAATCTGCAGATCGGTGGCAAGCAGCGTTGTTGCGCTAACCCAACCGTGCAACGCGCTCAGGTTCAGCGCAGACGAAGGAGCAAACAGAGCCGCATTCTCCGGCGCTTTCGCTGGCGCGGTCCAAACCTGCCAAACCTTGCCGTCGAACTTCAGGTAGGCAATGCGCGAATCGTCCGGCGACCAGAACGCTTGGCGCGCGCTGCTGGAGAAGTCGCGAGAGCGACCAGCGTCCGTCTCGTAGAGCACGATGGAAACGCTCTGGTCCGGCCTCGGAAGCGGAGGACGCGTGTACAGCAGCGCTTTCCCATCGTGCGAGAGCGCCAGCTCCGAGCCGGCCGCTGCCGCCACTTTCCTGATGTTGTTGTTGCTGACCATCACGCGGCCAGTGGCATCGAGGTAGGCAATCGCAACGGGCAGATGGAAATTGGTGATGGGATCGAGAACGGTCTTCTTGTCCTTATCCTTATCTTTATCTTTATCCTTGTCTTTGTCCTTCGCGTCCACGTCGTCGGGCATGTCCAACTGGTTCTTCTTGCGGAACTCCGGGAACTTGTCCGGGGAACTCTGGCCGCACCCTTTCAGCAGGCCAAGCTGCGCATGGCTGACCTCGACGCGGAAAGTGAACTTCGTCTCCGACACACCATCCGAACACGCTTCCCGAGTCAGCTTCACCGCCACACTCGCACTGGTAGCATCGTCCTTGGCGTTGTAAGTCCAGGAAGTCCCCGACGCGTCCGCGACAACTTCGGCTGGGTCGAGGACGATCGGCGGATAGTTCGCGCGGTCGAGCCGCTCCGGACCTTTCATCCCGAGGCGCAAGCTCCAGGAAGGCTCATTGCCATGCCCGATGATCAGAATCGGATAGTGCCGTGAAACTGGCGCGGGCACGACCGGCGAAGTAGCAGGCGCGTTTTGCGGAGGTTTCTGCGCAGGCTTCTGAGCGGGCGCTGGAGTTTGCGCTGGCGCCTGCGCGCAGACGGCGCCTGAGGCGGCGATGGAACAGAGGATGCTGATGGCAACGAGTTGAACGCGCACGAGATCTGTTGTGTCTCTCCCGAAAGTAGGACGCGAAGGCGCCGCGGAAACGCTGCTTGGAGGCAACGCGCGGCTGGAGTTCACGCCGAGGCGATTAGAACAGAGCGCAGACATCGCGCGCAAGGGAAAGTGAGGTGGCGCGCGGCGAGAAAGGGGAAGGCGAAGAAAAGCGGAAAGTACTTGACATGGCGAACAAAAAGCGAAATACTGGGCGGGCTCGAGGTGAGCTATGTCCCCAGTTCTTCCCCTTACGACGCCAACTTTTGTGAGCCGGCGCCGCCCCGTTCGTCGCCCCGCTGTTCGATTCCTGCCTTTTTGCCCTGAAACGCCTGACCCAAAACCAGAGGCCGGTGCCCTTGCCCAGGGTACAACCGGCTGGCACAAGGGAAGTCCGGAAGACCCCTTGGCGGATTGCCCCCCGCCACAACTCCAGACTTCCCGTGCGCCACTGGTGGGCATAGCGCGCCTCGCTGCAAAATCACCGGCTGCGGAGACGCAGAGGAAGTCCGCGGAGAAGCCGGAATATTTTTTGTTGCCGGTGAAATCGATTTTGAACCGGTGCGATTCGGAGCGCGTGCCGTTCGACTGGACGATCAATCCGTATCGCGGGTGCGAGTTTGGGTGCAAGTATTGCTACGCGCGATACACGCACGAGTACATGGAAATTGACGGCGGGGAATTCGAGAGAAAGATTTTCGTGAAGCAGGACGCGGCTCCTCTGCTGGCGCGCGACATTGCGGAGAAATATTCGTACGAATCGAAGGGTTCCGGCTACTTGCGGGCGGAACACATCGCCATCGGCACGGCGACGGATCCCTACCAGCCGGCGGAACGAGAATATGGAGTGACGCGAGCGTGCCTGGAGGAGTTGGCGAAACGCGAGGGATTGAGCGTCTCGATTATCACGAAGTCGAATCTGATTGTGCGCGACATTGACGTTTTGCGGGTGATTGCGGCGAAATCGACGCTGACGGTGGACATTACGGTAACAACGCTGAGGCCGAGGCTGGCGCGCTTGCTGGAACCGCGCGCTCCTCGACCCGATTTAAGATTGGCCGCATTGAAACAACTGCGTGAAGCCGGGTTGAACGTGGGAGTTTCCGTCTCGCCGTTGTTGCCAGGGATCAATGATGGCGAGCTCGAGGCTGTGGCAGCGGCGGCGCGATCATCCGGAGCGCAATGGATTTATTCCGGCGTGCTGTTCCTGATGCCGTCGTCGGCGAAACAGTTCTTGCCATTCATCACACAAAAATTCCCGAAGCTGGCGAAGCAGTATGAGCAGTGGTACGCGAAAAATGGCTACGCGCCGGAGGAGTATCGGAAGAAAGTGTCGGAGCGCGTGCGGCAAATTCGCGAGAAATTAGGGTTCGCCACGCGGCCGTGGGAAGGAATGCGGGCGAGCATGCCCCCTGCACAAATGACTTTGGGTTGGGACGCGGGTGAGATCAGCAAGGAATTGCTGAAGGGCCAAGCTTGCTCAGCTACGCCGTGACCTTGAAGTAGGTCGAGTACGATTCGTCGGCGATGGAGAAGAAGGGCAACAGAGTCATTGGGCCGGTGGCCGTGTCGGCTTGCCAGGTTCCCCGTCCCGTCTCTTTTGCGGCCAGAAGTTGGCCGCGGGTGACGGCGCGTTTGGCGCCATCGATGCCGAACAGAACGAGAGGTCCGTTGAGAAGAGCGACTATATCGCGGTGATTCTTGTCCAGCGGTTCCAAGCGCGTTTTCATTGGCAAAGCCAGTTCGACGCGATCCCCGTTTTTCCACATTCGATGGACAGGCGCAAAAGTTCCGGGGGCCACAGGGAAGTCAACCGGTTTGCCGTTCACTCGTAGAGCAGGTGCATTCGCCCACGCGGGAATGCGGAAGTGGATGGCAAAGCTTTTCGATTGCTTGGCCTGCAGCTCAAACTTCAGCAAGGAGGAGAGCGGATAAGTGGTGGCCAGCTTTAGCGAAAAGCGCGCGCCATCCTGGATCCAGCGCAAGGTGGAGGGGATGTAGAGATTCACGTAAACGCCGGTGGAATCACGGAAATAAGTATTGATGCGATAGTCGGCGGCGACTTGCGGCATAGTGCCGGAGCAGCAGGGCCAATGCGCCTGCTTGTAAAACTTCTTTCCATCAAAGTTGTAGTCGGCGTAGTAGAAAGTTCTTCCGTCAGGCTGGAGAGGTTTGGCGCCGAGGATGGTGTTGTACATGACGCGCTCCATGCTGTCGCCGTAACGCGAATCGCGAGTGACGCGCAGCAGGTAGCGAGTGAGCTTGAAATGCGCGTACGAGCCACAGGGCGTCTCGAAACTGCTGTGCGTGTTTTCGAGGCTGGCGGCAAGATCATCGCTGTCAGGCGCGCGCAAAGTTTCATCGGGTCCCCAACCTCCCGTCGCGTAGCTCTGCGCGAGGAGCATGTCAAAACCATTTTTCGCGGCGCGCAAATGTTTGGCGCTGCCAGCAGTGAGGTAAGCCTGCATCGCCGAACAAAGGGAATTGACGTGGCTGTAAGCGTGGCGCCCGGCTAGATTGTTGCGGCCCTCGGAGAGCGGCGCGTAATAGAGATCGTCGAGATACTGAATGCCGAGTTGTTTATAGCGAGCGCCTGCGCCGCGCTGATACGCCAGGAATAGATTTTCAGAAATAGTGTAGGACTCATCCCAGGTGTAGGACTCGTCGGTTCCCGGCCGCCAACTCACTCCGTGTTCGATGGCCGTCTTCGGCAGGTGCGGCAACGCCACGTCGGTGGTGTGCTCGAGAATGGCGAGGGCGTCGGGATCGCCCACGAGAGTGTGGGAATCGATGAGGCAGAGGAGCAATTTGTCGTAGCAGTAGGCAGGGAAGCGGTTGTTCTCGTAGAAATCCCCCGAAATGGTTTGCGCGTAGAGGCGATTGAGGCGAAGAACTTTTTCGCGGACCGCCGGGTCGGGGCGAATGGCGTACGCCCGGGCCAATGCGGAAACCCATTGGCCAAAGGGACAAGCCGGCGCAAAGCCTGTGTCGCCTTTATGCTTGTCATAGTCGGGGTCGTAGAAATACCAGCCGCCCAGTTCTTCGCCGGGTGCGGGCAGGCCGGACATCTGGCGCAGCGGTTTCAGCATGCTGTCTTCGTCAAGCCCCATCAGCACGGAGTGGGTGTTTTTAAGTTGGTCTTCGTGGAGATTGCTGGTGAGGGTCACGTCAGCATAGCCAAATTCCTCGAGGAAATGTTTTTCAGAGAGTTCGGGAAGCGAGGGTAAGCGCAGTAGTGGATGGGCCGAGGCCCAGGCCAGGGAGAGAGAAGCCGACTGCAAGAAGGATCTGCGCGAAGGCGTGGCCATCGGAGTCCAGACTCCTGTCAGCGCGCTAAGGAGCCGCGCTACGGAACAATGATACGCGATTCCTCGCGCTTGAGCTCCTGGGCGCCGGGGAATTGGCCGCGAAGGAATTCGATGAAGCGGCGGGAGCGGGGGCGGCCGTTGGTGCGAAGCAGGCCCATGCGAAAGAGGAAAACGAGCAACTGGAAAATTTCTGAATCCTTCAAGGAGCCAAACGAAGCCTGCGAGGAGTTTTGCTTGGCTTCCGTTAGAAAAGCGGAAAGCGCATCGTAAAGTTCGTGCTGAATGTGGGCCGCGGGCGGCTGTTCATAGACGATTCCGGAGACAAGTGTTCTGTAAGTGTCGGCAAGGGCGCGGATGGCGGCAAGGACATCGGGATCGGTCGTTGCGGGTTGGGAGGCGCAGAACTTGGCAATGGTGAACGCAATCGCGGACAGAAACCGGCCGTGCTCTTGGACCGTGTCGGAGGTAATGCGGACATCGAGAAGGGGAGTATCCGCGGGAAGCGAGCGAGGGTGCTGGTCTTCGTAACGGTGCGCGGAGAGCAAATAACCGCAGTCGGGCGGGCAGTCGATGGTGAGTTCCCGCTCCGTGCCACAGCATACGGCGCAGATTTTATCGGCCTTGGCCGGGCAAAACCGCCCCGGTTTGCGCTTCTGACAAATTGGACAAGACACACGTGATCCCCTGAAGTGCTAAAAACGCTAAATTAAAACCGATTCCTCAGGGGCGCTGCGCGCCCTGGGCTGAAGCCCAGGGTCTACCGAGGCCGATCCTTCTTCACTCATAATGTCGGAGCTGAAGCTCCGACCCCCTAAAGAACAGAGCAAAACCGAGAAAAACCAAGAAAACCCAAGAACCGGTCTTAAGACCGGCCACTACAAACCCAAGAAGGCGGCGTAAAGCCGCCCCTACACGAGCCCCATTAGAAAAGCGTTTACTGCAAACTGTGAAACAAGGGCCCGGAAACGTCGCGCGAGAGGCGCGGCCAAAACAGAGTATCACGCCATGATGACTTTGTTGTGGAAGCGGCGTGCAGCAATGATGAGGAGGGTGGTGCCCATGAGGAAAAGCACTAGGGCGTCAGACCAGAGGAACGACCATCCCGCACCCCGAAGAATAATGCCGCGGGTGATGTTGATGTAGTAGGAGGCCGGGATGAAGTAACTAATGACGAAGAAGATTTTGGGCATGGTTTCGCGGGGAAAGATGTAGCCGGAGAAGAAGATGCTGGGGAGGAAAGTGAGGAAAGAGAGCTGCATGGCCTGGGCCTGCGTGGTTGCTTTGCTGGAGACGAGGATGCCGATGGAGAGAGAAACAAAAAGATAAGGCAGGGAAAGAAACGCAAGAAGCAAAGCGCTGCCATGAATGGGGACTCGGAAAATGAAGCGCATGGCGAAGAGGATCATGCTGAGCTCGAAGAAACCGACGAAGAGGTAGGGGAGGAGCTTGCCGAGAAGCAGGCCCATGGGGCGAACGGGAGTGACGAAGAGCTGTTCGAGGGTGCCGCGCTCTTTCTCACGCACGATGGAAAAGGCTGTGAGGAAGGTGGTGACGTTGAGGAGGAGAACCGCGGTCAATCCTGGCAAAAAGAAATTGGGGGAGCGGGAGTCCGGATTGAAGAGCACCTTGGGACGCATGTCCACCGCGAAGGTGGCATTGCTGGCGAGCACGCGGCGCAAAGATTCGTCGAGGCCGATCGCCGTGGAAACATTGATGGCCTGGCCGGCAACCGAGGAATCCGAACCATCGATGAGAACTAGGACCTGGGCACCCATCTGGTGGAGAAGTTTATCGGAATAGTCGACGGGGATTTTGATGCCGACGCGGCACTTGCCGGAGATGATGGCACCGTTTAGATCGCGGTCATTATTGACGTAGCGAATGATGTGAAAGGTGTCGGTATTTTTGAAGCGGTCGAGGAGTTCGCGGCTCTGCTGGCGGCCGTCGGCATTGTAGACGACGGTGTTGATCTGGCGAATGTTGGTGTCGATGCCGTAACCGAACAAGAACATCTGCATGATCGGGATGATCAAAGAGAAGAAGAGGGTGGCAAAATCGCGCCGCACATGCAGTGTTTCCTTGTATAAAACGGCGCCAAAACCGCGCAAGGGGTTAACCACGGGGAGCCTCCTGCGCGGCCTGGTGTTTGTAAGTGAGTTCGACGAATACATCTTCGAGGCTGGGAGCGAGAGGGCGAATCTCCGCAACAACAACATCCTGTTTCAAGAGCTGCGCGCGAAGGCGATCGAGGTCCAGGTTGTCGTCGATCAAGGCGTGGACGGACTGGCCGAAAATCGTGGCGCTGCGAATGCCGGGAATGGTTCGCGCGGCGCGCAGTGCGCGAGTGACGTGGGGAGCGGTGATTTCCACACGGTAAGTTCTGTGCGGCTTTACCTCGGGAAGTTCACGAAGCGCATCGGGCGTGCCGTCGGCGATGACCTGGCCGAAATAAATGTACGCCACATGACTGCAGCGCTCCGCCTCGTCCATGTAATGCGTGGTCACAAAGAAGGTGATGCCGTGTGCCGAAAGCTCGAAGAGAAGATCCCAGAGCTGGCGTCGCGCCACCGGATCGATGCCGGCGGTTGGCTCATCCAGGAAAATCAAGGTTGGCTCGTGCAGCATGGCGCAGCCGAGGGCCAGCCGCTGCTTCCACCCGCCGGAGAGTTGCGCGGCAAGGCGATTGAGATAGGGGCCTAAGCCATTAAGCTGGACGATCTCATCCATGCGTTGGCGAAGGCGCTCAGGAGAAAGGCCGTAGATGCGTCCGTAAAAGGTGAGGTTTTCGGCCACGGTGAGATCCGTGTAAAGACTGAAGTTCTGCGACATGTAGCCGATATTTTCGCGCACACTCTCAGCGTCCTTGCGTACATCGATGCCCTGAACGGTGGCATCGCCGGAAGTCAGCGGCAAGAGGCCGGTCAGCATTTTGATGACGGTGGTCTTTCCGCTGCCGTTGGGCCCAAGGAAACCGAAGATTTCGCCCTTCTCGACGCGGAAACTGACGTCGTTCACGGCGGTGAAATGGCCGAAGCGGCGGACTAGATGTTCGGCAAGGATGGCGGGTTGTTCGCTGGGCGCCATGATTCAGCTCGCGGAACTCAGCTTAACGTCCGCGGCCATGCCGGCCAGAACGCGGTGCGAGGTGTCGTCGATGCGAACCTTCACGCCGAAAACCTGGTGCACACGTTCTTCGCGGGTCTGCACGTTGCGGGGAAGAAATTCGGCTTGCTGGTTGATTTGTTCCACCACGCCTTGGAAAACCTGGTTGGGAAAGGAATCCACGCGGATCTCTGCTTTCTGGCCGAGATGCACCCGCCCAATTTCGGTTTCCGGGATGTAGATGCGGACGTAAATCTGATCCCGCTCGAGGAGTGTTGCGACCGGCGTATTCGGGGCAATGAGGTCGCCGGGACGGACGTCGAGAACTTCCACGGTGGCGGCGGCAGGGGAGAGAACCTGTCGTTCCCGAAAGCGAGCTTCATCGTAGGCGAGAGCGGCGCGGGCCGCGGCGATGTCTTCGCGTCGATTGCCGCGCTCGAATTTTTCAAGGGTGGCCTGCGTCTGGTGGTAACGCGCTTCGGCAGACGCAATTTCCTCGGGACGATAACCGCGCTTCAATTCATCGAACTTGTGTTGTGCGTTCTGCTTCTGTGCCAGGGCCATCTTCCAGTTGGCCTCCGCGGTGTCGCGCTGCTGTTTGGAGACTTCTTCCTTTTGTGCCAGCGCATCGTAGCGCTGAAAATCGAGGTGCGTGCGCGCCTCGTCGGCGGTGGCGCGATCCAGGTCGGCTTGTGCGGCGTCGATGTCTTCCTGGCGGTATCCGTTTCTGCGCTGGTCATATTCGGCCTTTGCCTGTGCCGCGGCAGCCCGCGCTTCGGCAATTTCTTCCGGCCGGAGGCCGCGTTCAGCTTTTTCCGCGGCGGCACGAGATTCCGCGAGTGAGGCTTGAAGTTCCTTATCATCAAAAGTGATGAGGGTTTGGCCGAGTTCCACGGAATCGCCCTCGCGGACCAGGACCTTGTCGATGCGGCCACCGACTTTGGAGCCGACGCGAATGTTGCGAGCTTCGACCGTGCCGGAACCCTGGAAGCCGGTCTCGCGGTGGAACCAGCCCATGGAATAGGCGGCGAAGGCGGCCAGGCCGGCGAGGATGAAGATGATTAAGAGGCTTTTGCGATTCATAGAATCTTGCTCCTCACCAGAACAAAGGAACTACGATTGGCACCGGCTCAGGGTTACGCGGCGACACTAAACTTGTTGCGCGAGGCGACAGTCCTGACCAAACGACTTCGAACGCGGATTCGATTCGCGACTTCAGGGATGCATCACCATAGAGCGACCAGATGAGCAGAGTGCCAAAAATCGTTTGGCGAAAGACCAGCGCAATTTCGGCTGCCGGGAGGTCGCCGCGAATTTCCCCGCGGTCCTGACCGAGCTGGATCAATTCCGTGTGCAAAGCCAAAACGCGATCCTGTAAATCAAGCATGGCCTTACGAACCGCGGGGTTGGAGAGAAAAGCAAGAAGTAGCACGCGTACGGCGCCCGGGTTGCGCACAGGCTCGGCGGTCATAAGGGCCGCGAGTGAACGGAAGAACTCCGGGATGGGTTGGCTGGAGTGGCGCGCCTGTTCCACCGCATCGCGGAGTTTTGCGAGTTGCATCTCAGCGAAAGCGAGGAGTACATGATCCTTGCTCGGGAAGTAATTAAAGAACGTGCCCTTGCCGACGTCGGCGGCGTTGGTGATGTCCTCAACGGTTGTTTCCGCGAAGCCTTTGTTGGCGAATAGGTCGAGGGCGGCGCGGAAGAGGCGCTCGTGAATCTCGGCGCTACGGCGGGAGCGCCGGTCGGGAAGCTTAGAGGTGAGGGAAGAACTCATAATGACTTATACCCATATATGACTATAGGTCATATTGGTCACGTCTGTCAACTGAAAAAAGAGGAGCCCCGGATTTCGCCAGGGCTCCTGAGTTAAAGCTCTATTTTTCTTTCAGTTAGATTTCCTTGCCCGAAGAAGTGTTTTTAGGGGACTTCTTGTTGAGATAGGAAATGAGTTTCTGCGCAGAGGCGGGAACTGGTACGGCACCCTTCAATACGATGTCCTCACCGGTCGTGTCCTTGTGGTAGAGCTTCGTGTTGGCGCCATTATCCGGGCGCACCGTGGAACCGGCCAAGGAGATGCCGGCGAAGAGTCCGCGCGCGCGCGAGTAAGAAAGGATCTCGGCGCGCAGGGTGACATCGGTGGAAGCTTCCGCATTGCGTCCCTTGGGGCCTGCGGCAGCGGATGCATCACCCCCCAGTTTCACCTTGCTGTTCAGGATGGCCCGGGCTCCGCGTTCGTTCATTACGAGGAGAACAAAATCCGTCGCCTGGGCACCAATTTGAAAGCCAAGACTGCCGCCTTCGAGGGCCATCATGGTTGGAGCGCTCCATGGGCCGTTGAATCTTTCGCCGGTGCGGCAGGTCATGGCTCCCCGGCCATAGCTGCCACCGACGACAAAGGCGGCCTTGACGACGGAGGGGTAGACAATGACACAGAAGGCCTTGTCAATCAGGTCTTGGGGGATGTCATCGGGGATGTCCATGATTTCCTGAATGACTATGCCACAATTTTCCAGCCGCTCATTCTCCCTCTTGTCATCCGCGAAAAGCGGCGGGGCGATCAGGGAAAGAGTCAAAACAATCGGAATCAACTTTTTCATGCGTTTTACCTTCTCCAGTTTTTGAATCCTACAAACACGAGCTTGAATCGGACTGGGCAGTGGAAGCTGCGAATCGAGGTTAGCCCGGAACGGCCCCACTCGGTTCCTCATCCAGGCAAGAGGAAGCGGAGCCCCCACCGTCTTTCGAATATACTTTCAGTCTGAGGATTTTGCCAGTAGGGGATTTATGGGGAGCAAAAGAGGAAGAGCTTTGCAAAAGGTGGTTTGGCTCCTGTGCGCTTGGGGAGCGGCCAGGATGGTTGGGTATGCGCAGGCGCCTCAAGAGAATTCTCCTGGTGCAAGCGCAACCCAGAGTCAGAACGCGGCGCCGGAAAGCGCGATGGGGCGCTTCGCGGTGCGTGCGGAGACGCTGGTGCAGACCGCGCCGGTCGACAAAGGCGAATGGGGCTTACTGATCGTCGATGCCGCGACCGGGAAAACGCTGTACGAGAAAAACGCGGACAAATATTTTGTGCCGGCATCGAACATGAAGCTGCTGACGACGGCGCTGGCGCTCGACACGCTCGGGCCGGACTACCAATTTCGCACTATGATCGAGACCAATGGCAAGCTCTCGAAGAAGGGAAAGCTTACCGGCGATCTGATCCTGGTAGGTCGCGGCGATCCAAACCTCTCCAACCGGAAATTTCCATTCGACACCAAGGAAGAATTTGACGGCCCGCCGGAGAAAGCGCTGGCGGAACTGGCGGATGGAGTTGCGGCACGCGGGGTGAAAGAAATTTCTGGCGATATTGTGGGCGACGACAGTTACTTTCCCCGGGAGCGCTACCCGGATGGCTGGGAAATCGATGACATGGTGTGGGAATACGGCGCGGCGATTTCCGCGATTGTGGTGGACGACAACACCGTGAGCTTGACGCTGACGCCGGGGGAAAAAGCCGGGGACGCGGTGCGCTCTGCGCTTGAGCCGGTGGAACAGGAATTTGCGGTCAAGAATGAAGTCACGACGGTGGGGGCCAAAGAAAAGGCGGACCTTCGACTGACGCGAGAACCCGGTGCGAATATCGTCGTGGTGAGTGGAACACTGCCGGCAAGGAGCGCGCCGCGCAAACTGGTGCTGGCGATTCAGGAGCCGGCTCAGCACGCGGCAACGCTGCTGGCAAGATTGCTGGCCGAGCGTGGCGTAAAATTCCACGGCAAAGTGCGAGCACGACACGATCCTGATCCTGCGGAAGCGGCGCGTACCGTCCTCGCGGAACATCTATCGATCCGGCTGGGGGACGAGGTGAGATTGTTGAACAAGATCAGCCAGAACCTGCACGCGGAGGTGCTGCTGCGGACCGCCGCGCGGCAGAGCGGGCCCTGGAGCGATCCCGAGGACCTGCAGAAATTCCCCATGCAATTCTATGCCAAAGCAGGAATTGCGCCGGACGACGTGGTGCAGGCGGACGGATCGGGATTATCCCGGCACGACCTGGTGACGCCACGCGCGTTTGTAACGCTGCTGCAATATGCGCAGAAGCAGGCGTGGTTCCCGGCGTACTACGCTTCGTTGCCGGTGGCAGGGGTGGATGGAACCCTGACGGACAGGATGAAGATTTCCGCGATTGCGGGAAGAATTCACGCGAAGACCGGTTCGGTATCGCACGTTCGGACGCTCTCCGGGTTTGCGGAAACTCCCGGAGGACGGCTCCTGATTTTTTCGTTCTTGAGCAACAATGAGTCCGTGAAGAATCATGAAGTGCACGACGCGCTGGACGGGTTGTGCCAAGCGATGATCGAAGAGTTCGATAACAAGCGGGAAGAAACGAAGTAAAGAGGTAATGAAGCCATGAAATAGCGGAGAGGGGGCCGCTCGATGGAAGAGAAGATTATAACGGTGTTTGGAAGTTCGCGTCCGCATGACGGCGACGCCGATTACGAAGAAGCCCGCGCGTTAGGAAAGGCTTTGGCGGAACGGGGGTTCTCGGTGTGCAGCGGCGGGTACGGCGGGGTGATGGAGGCGGTGTCGCGTGGCGCGAAGGATGCGGGCGGCAAAGTGTACGGCGTGACCGCGGAATTTTTCGAGCGGAAAGCAAATCCATGGGTAGATGTGGAAGTGCGAAGAATGACTTGGGAGGAAAGGCTGTTTGAATTGGTTCGGATCGGCCACGGGTTTGTCGTCTGCAAGGGAGGGACAGGCACTCTGGTGGAACTGGCGGTGGTTTGGGAAATGATGAACAAATCGGTGATGATCGCGAAGCCTTGTGTTGTTCTGGGCGAATTCTGGCAGCCGATCCTGGACCGCGTCAGGGAGGTGGAGCAGGGCCCGCGTGCAGCGAGGGGTTCGCGCGTGTGGGGCGAAGCGAATGGGAATCTGGTACATGCGGCAGCATCAGTCGGGGAAGCGGCCGAGTACCTGGCGGAACAGTTGAAAAGCGGGAAAGCCAAGAGTTAGAGAGCGAAAGAGAAGAAGGGTGGAAGTCAGAGAAGACGAATGTCACGGCCGGCACAGGAAGTTTTGGAGTTTGACAAGCTGCGGGAGTTGCTGCGGCTGAGGACGACGTGTGCGCCGGGGCGGCGATTCATCGATGGATTGGAGCCAAGCAGGCAGCGCGAGAAGCTCGAAAGCGCTTTTGCGTTGATTCGCGAAGCGCGGGAATGGCTGCGCGCGGGGCGAGAACTGGGTTTCGGCGCGTTGACGGACCCGCAGGGTTGGCTAGAGCGGCTGGAATCGCCGGGAGGGGTGCTGGAGGCTCCTGATTTTCTGGATACGGGCTCGCTGCTGGAGACCACGGCATGGCTAAGGCAGCAATTCCGGGAAGAGGCGGCGAAATTTCCGTTGCTGGCGGGGCGCTGCACGACGATTGCGGATTTCAAGGACATACAGGCGGCGATCCGGCGCTGCATTCTGCCGAACGGGGAGATCAGCGACGACGCGTCGAGCGCGTTGCGACGGATTCGCGCAAGCATTCTGCAGACCCGCGATGCCATCCAGAAAACGCTAAAACAGATTCTGCGCTCGCGAGAGGCGGAAGCGGGGGAAGACTACGTTACGCTGCGCAATGACCGCTTCGTGATTCCCGTGCGCTCGGAGCACCGGCGCAACGTGCAGAGCGTGGTGCATGGATCGAGCGCCACGGGACAGACCGTGTTCGTCGAGCCGTTTGAAACTGTCGAGAGCAACAACCAACTGGTGCAGCTCGGGGAAGATGAAGCCGCGGAGATTTTCCGGATCCTGAAGGAGCTGACGGAACGATTGCGTGGAATGCTTGTGCCGCTGAATGCCGCGGCCGCCACGATTGCAGAGCTCGACAGCATTTTTGCTCGCGGACGCTTTGCGCGCGACTTTGATGCTTGCATGCCGGAATTTTCGGAGGCGACGGAACTGCAGCTGGAAGCGGTGCGGCATCCGGTGCTGGAAGACAAGCTCAGAAAAGAAAATCGCGCAATTGTGCCGATGTCGTTGGCGCTGGGAGGAGAGGAAAGGTTGCTAGTGATCAGCGGCCCAAACACGGGCGGGAAAACGGTAGCGCTGAAGACGACGGGTTTAGCGGCGCTGGCAGCGCAGGCTGGGATTCCCGTCGCGGCGCAGCGCGCAGTGTTGTCGATGTTCGACCGGGTGCTGGTCGATATCGGCGACGAGCAGTCGATTGCTGCGGACCTTTCCACGTTTTCGTCGCACATGCTGAACCTGAAAAGCATGCTGGAGGAAGCAACACCCAATTCGCTGGTGCTGGCCGACGAGATGGGGACGGGCACAGCGCCGGAAGAAGGAGCGGCGCTGGCCGTGGCACTGCTAGATGAATTTCATAAGAAGCGGTGTTTCGTGCTGGCGACCACGCACCACGACCGGCTGAAGACCTATGCCTCGACGAAACCGGGCGTGGTGAACGCGGCGGTGGAATTCGACGATGTCAATTTGCGGCCAACGTACCGCTTGATGGTCGGAGTGCCGGGCGGCTCGAGCGGAATTGCTATCGCGAAAAGGCTGGCGCTGCCGAATGCGATCATCGAGCATGCACGATCCCTTCTGGCGCCGGAAGCGCAGGAAGCTGCGGACCTCATCGCGTATTTGCATCGCAGCCGGGATGAGCTGGACCGCTTGCGCGTGCAGATGGGCGAGGAGCGGCGGACACTCGAGCAGGAACGCGCGAAATTGCGAAGCGAATGGGTGGAACGGCAGAAGCAGAGAATCGCGGAACTGGAACAAAAGTTCGCGGAGATGCAGAAGCGGTTTGAGGAAAACGTGGCCAACGTGGTGGAGGCGGTGAAGGAACGCGAACTGCGCGCGCAACTCGAAAAAACGGCGCGGCGAAAGATGCAGGACGCGCGCGGCGAAGCGAAGGAGGAACTGAACGCGGCGGTGGTGCAGACGATTTCCGAATCGCAGCAGGATTTGGGCGTGAAGGCGGAGTCATTCGAGAAGGTACGCGCGGAATTGTTGCAGCCGGGAGTGAAGATCCGCGTGCGCGGGTTCAACAAGCCGGTGATATTGCGGCGGGTGGATGGGCCGTCGGCGGAAATCGAGGCCGGGCCGTTGCGGATGAAAGTGGCGCTGGACGAGATTATAGCGATTGAGGGCGAAGCGACGAGCAAGAGTGGAAGAACTACGGATGTAACTGTGAAGGCCGCTCCTGATGAAGGAGCGGCCAGCGGCGAAATCAATGTAATCGGGATGACCGTCGAGCAAGCAAGCGAAATGGTGGACAAGTTCCTGGATAATGCTGCGCTCGCGCATCGAACGCAAGTGCGCATCATTCACGGTCACGGCACCGGGGCTTTGCGCAAGGGCCTTGGCGAATTTCTCTCGACGCATCCCTTAGTTGAAAAACACGCATTTGAGACGGAGGAGCACGGCGGGAAAGCAATCACGGTGGTAGAGTTGCGTAAATAGAAATGGCGAAACTCGAAACACGAAATTCGAAACTCGAAGAGGTGCCCATCGCGGCGCTTGCGCCTGTCCATGACTTTAAGGATCTCGTCGCTTGGAAGTTGGCGCGAGATCTTCGGATGTTGATTTACGTTTTAGTGAAAAAACTGCCTGTCGAAGAACGTTTTGCCCTCAACAGTCAGATTAGACGCGCCGCAAATCGATCGGGGCGAACATTGCTGAGGGATTTGGCCGGTATTCGTATCAAGAGAATATTCAGTTTTGCCGGCAGGCTCGAGGTTCTGCTTACGAGGTGAGGGATCATTTGGTTACCGCATTCGATGCTAAGTACATCTCCGAAGCGGAATATGCTGAGGCGGATGCACTGGCTCAGCGGGTGACCCAGACATTGAACGGATACATTCGGGCGACGAGCAAGAGGCAAGCAGAGTATAGGAAGGACCGTTAGGCAGCCGAATTTCGAGTTTCGTTTTTCGACTTTCGAACCACATGGCGGAAGCGGGATCATTTGCGGATAAGGTGAAGCAGCAGGCGGACATCGTCCGCGTCATCGGGGAATATGTCCGCCTGAAGAAGAGCGGGCAGAATTTCACGGGGCTGTGCCCGTTTCATGGAGAGAAGACGCCGTCGTTCGCGGTGCACCCAGTGAAGCAAATTTATCACTGCTTCGGCTGCGGGAAGGGCGGGGATGTATTCAGCTTCGTGATGGAGATGGAGAAGTGCCAGTTCCCCGAGGCGGTACGCGTCGTCGCGGAGAAATGTGGAATCGTCATTCCGCAACCGAGGGAGCGTTCACCCGAAGAGCGCAAAGAAAACCAGCAGCGCGCCGTCTTGATCGAGATGCACCGCGAGGCGCAGGCATTTTTTGTGAAGCAACTGGAAATGACAGGAGAAGGAAAAGCCGCGCGAGCGTACCTGGAGGATCGCGGGCTGGACAAAGACGCGATTGCACGATTTGGAATTGGTTATGCCCCGAGCGGCGGAGACCTGCTTCTGCGGCACCTAAAGCAAAAGTATCCGGACAATTTGCTGGCGGATTCAGGACTGGTATCGCGCGACCAAAGCAGCGGGCGTTTATTTGACCGCTTCCGGCGCCGGATTACGTTCCCGATCGCCAATGAATCGGGAAAGATTATGGCGTTCGGCTGCCGCGCGCTAGGCGATGAACAACCCAAATACCTGAATTCGCCGGAAACGCCGATCTATTCGAAGAGCAACGTGCTGTATCACCTGGACCGTGCGAAAGACGCGCTGCGGCGGCAGGATTTCGCGGTGCTTGTGGAAGGGTACATGGACGCGATCGCGGTGGCGCGCGCGGGCATCAGCAATGTGGTGGCAAGTTGCGGCACTAGCCTGGCGGAACCGCAAATTAAATTGCTGGGACGATTTACGAAGCGCGTGATCGTGAATTACGATCCGGACGCCGCGGGACAAGCCGCGACGGAACGATCCGTTTCCCTGCTGCTGGAGCAGGATTTCGAGGTGCGCGTGCTGGCGTTGCCGCCGATTGGTGCGAAGAAAGCTGATCCGGATTTGTACATACGGGAAAAAGGCGCGGAGGCTTATGTCAAGGCGCTCAAGGAAGCGCCGCCGTATGTGGACTACCTGATCTCACGGGCGCGCCAGATGGATTTGACGACTGGAGAAGGGAAGCTGCGGGCGTTGAATTTCCTGATGCCTTACGTGCAGAAAATTCCCAATGGACTGCTTCGCTCGGAGTGGGCCACGCGAATCTCGCAGCAACTAAGGATCGATGAGCCGGTCCTGCGCGCGGCGCTGAGCAAGGCGGCTACGGAACGGCGCAGCGAGGTGAAGACAAAGCCGGAATTGGTGGGGAAGTCCGCCAAACCGGTGGAGCGGCGCCTGATTCGCATGCTGGTAGAAGCGGAAGAGTTCAAGAGGGAACTGGCGCAGCAACTGAAACAGACTCGGCTTTACCACGGTCTGGAGACGGAGAAAATTTTTGCGGCGCTGATTGTTGCGGCTCTGGCTGACGAGCCAATGGCGCCGACGGAGGTTGCGGCACTCCTGGAAGAGCACGACCGGCGGGTATTTTTCGAGATTTTGTTTGAAGAGGCGCACGAAGGCACCTGGGAAGAAGCGGAGAGTTGCATTGAGGCGCTGCGTAGAAGGCAAATCGAGCAGGAACTGGCTCAGGTGCAGCGCGAAATCGAGAGCAGCCCGTCGGGAGTACAGATGCGGGAGCTTTTGGCACGCAAGCAGGACCTGATTAAGCGGCGGTCAGCCGAGCAGTAAATCATAACTCTTTCAAACCCTTGAAGATGCCGAGGGGTGACGGTTCCACTCCCAAGGAAATGATTGACGACACGAAGGTTAAGTGCGTAACATAAAAGGGTTGTGCGGATAACGGTTTCGCTCCTTTCTGCATCTATAAGAAAGCCAAAGAGATGCGGATGGGCTGTTACGACAGGGTCGCGGTAAGCGGGCAAAGCGTGGGGCAGCGGCGGGAAATCGGCGCGGCGAATAAAGCTTCAGAGAAAAATCGAGCTTCCCAGAGGAATGCGTTCCTCCGTGTGCCAGTCTCCGGCTATCTCTGTCCGGTCCGTGTGCGAATTGTGCGCTTCCGCGTGCACGATAAATGTGCGGCAACAGTGCGATAAAAGAGCGGGAGGAGTGTTGTGGCGGCTACGGGCTTAGAAGAAAAATATGATGCGGTAAGGCAGCTCATTGCCATCGGCAAAGAGCGCGGCTACCTGTTGTACGACGAGGTGAACGATTCACTTCCCGCCGAAGTACATTCTTCGGAAGAAATCGACGACCTGCTGACCACATTTGAACGCAATGGGATTGAGATTTACGAAGACGCGGCTTCGGCAAAGGCGGCGCGCGCGGTCGAGGTGTCCGCCGAGCATGGCGATCAAGAAACCGTGGTCAAGGAAGATGTGCACGGGGAAGAGGGCGGCGACCTCGACCTGACGCCCGGTTCGCTGGAAAAGACCAACGACCCAGTCCGGATGTATTTGCGGGAAATGGGCACGGTGCCGCTGCTGACGCGCGAAGGCGAAGTGACTATCGCCAAGCGCATCGAGCGCGGGCAACTGGTGGTGATGAAGGCGATCACACGCTCCCCGATCGTCATCAAGGAATTGATTGCGGTTGGCGAGGACCTGCGGAAGGGCGCGCGGTCCATCAAGGAAATCGTGCAGTTTGACGATGAAGAGTTGACCGAAGAAAAGATCGCCAACAAGACCAAGCAGACGCTGAAGTACATCGACAAGATTGCCAGGCTGTACGAGCAGGCGCTGAAACAGGCGGTCAAGTTCGATAAGACCCCGAAAGCCAAGAAGAAGCCGCACATCCGGGCCAAGTGGGATGTGGCGCGGACGCGCGTGGAAATTTCGCTCGAAATTCGCGCCATCGACTTCAATCCGTTCGAGAAAAAGCGGCTGATCGACAAGATGCGCGGGACCGTCGAACGCCTGCAGTCCCTCGAGCGGGAAGCGGGACGCTTGGAGCGCCGCGCGGATGTGTCCAAGGGCGAAAATGCCGCCGAAGCGCGCCGGGAACTGCGCACTCGCCGGTCGGAGTTGAAGGATATCGAAGAGGCCAGCGAAGTCGGCCTGACCGAATTGAAGCGCACACTCACGATCATCCAGCGCGGGGAAGCCGAAGCCGAACAGGCCAAGAAGGAATTGATCGAAGCGAACCTGCGGTTGGTGGTGTCCATCGCCAAGAAATATACGAACCGTGGATTGCAGTTCCTGGACTTAATTCAGGAAGGCAACATCGGGTTGATGAAAGCCGTGGACAAGTTCGAGTGGCGCCGCGGGTATAAATTTTCGACTTATGCGACGTGGTGGATTCGCCAGGCCATCACGCGCGCCATTGCCGACCAGGCGCGCACCATCCGCATTCCCGTGCACATGATCGAAACGATCAACAAACTGGTGCGCACCAGCCGCCAGTTGGTCCAGGAACTCGGGCGCGAGCCTACCAGCGAAGAAATCGCCAAGCGCATGGATATTCCGGTGTCCAAGGTGCGCAAGATCCTGAAGATCGCGCAGGAACCGATTTCGCTGGAGACGCCCATCGGCGAGGAAGAAGATTCGCATCTCGGGGATTTCATCGAGGACAAAGCCGTGGTGTCGCCCTCGGACGCGGTGATCAACTTGAATCTGAAGGAACAGACCTCATCGGTGCTGAAGACGCTGACGCCGCGCGAAGAAAAGGTCATCAAAATGAGATTCGGGCTGGACGACGGAAGCGAGCACACGCTCGAAGAAGTCGGCCAGTCGTTCGCCGTAACGCGCGAGCGCATCCGGCAGATCGAGGCCAAGGCGCTGAGAAAGTTACGCCACCCGTCGCGTTCGCGCAAGCTGCGCGCGTTTTTGGAAGGGCCGTCGCGCGATTACCTATAGAAGATAGAAATTCGAAATTGGAAAATCGAAATTCGGAAGAGAAACGCCTGGTCCAAACCGGGCGTTCTTATTTCGCCCAAAATCGTTTTCTGAATTAGTTTACCGTGGCTGCTGCGTGCTGGGTAGTGTGTCGATGGTGCCTAGTTTTCGCAGTTTTCGTTTGAGTTTTTTTGGCTTTTAGCCGCTCGATTTCCTGTTTTAGTTCGGTGTTCTCCTGAGTCAGTGCATCGACACGATTCCCCAGGTCGCCACTTTCCTTGACGAGTTCCACCACATGTGCTTTCAACTGTTCATTTTCTTGTCTCGCTTTTGTGTCTTCACAGGCTGTAAGTGGCAAGCCAAAAGACGCCGCAAGCAGTAGATTAGCTATAGTGTTCTTCCGCATCCTCGCTCCTATCTCACCCATGTGAACTAGAAAAGGGACATCAGTTCAACAGCCAGCACAGCCACGACGCCTCCGACTGGCGCCATGTGTGCACCGCTCTTGGATGGGGCTGAGGATGCTCCTCTCACTCATATAGACCATCCGCGCAAGGGAAACAAGGCCGAAGTGCGTCTCACTCCGGCTGTTCATTTAGGCATAGGCACATCGTTGTCGACGGGCGACTGCGCGATTATCCGGGGGGCGAACCTCGCAGAATTCGGAGAGATCTTACATGTGGGACACGGCGCCCATGCGCAGGTTCCGTTCCGCGTCAACTGGAGCGGTGCTATTTCTGCCCCATCCCGGGAGACGAGGACAGATGCGATGGCGGCACATTATAAAAATGACGCAGAAAGTAAATCGTCCAAACGAGCGTGAAAAGCATAAACCCACCAAGGACATACCACATGCCCTGGGCGCCAAAATGACGGATGCCCGGCAAGTTGGCGTTGATGGCTTGGGAGATAGCGTAGAGAAGCAGAAACAGCAGCGCGCAACCAAACCAGGCCATCTGGGCGCGAAAGTAACGGGTTGTTTCTTCGCGGCGCTCCGGCGCCAGCCAATACTCTTTGTGCGGCAGGTTGATCAGGCTCGCGGGCAGCGAACCAAGCAGGCGCGGCACGACAAACGACGGCAGGGTAGTCATGGCGATGACGAACGCAGAAAAGAGGAAAAATGCCTGCTTCGGTTGCCAGCCGTTTGGCGTGCCATTGGCACTGAAATGCGACGCCATGGTTTCGGGAAGCTGCGGATAGACGTGGACCCATTGCAGGACGCCCAACACCAGCATCAAGAGATAG
>Ga0187803_10000238_pt1 | contig 22822 bp, 19 predicted proteins | sample NC_wetland_sal_i_2_FD_132425 | JGI IMG/M metagenome (GOLD analysis project Ga0187803, IMG submission 132425) | Wetland sediment microbial communities from Neuse River Estuary, North Carolina, USA - Control_3 | ecosystem: Environmental > Aquatic > Freshwater > Wetlands > Sediment | place: USA...
CTTTTGCCCCTCGCTACATCAGGAATTCAGGCGGAGCTCCATGACGATCGCATCCTCGGGAGGGTCGATGTAGTAGCCGGGGTCGATCAGCCGGAATTGGAAGCCGAGTTGTTCGTTGAGCCGGATGATGCGGTGGTTGCTCTTCCGCATGTTAGTGACGATGACCTGGAAGCCGCGGGAGCGGGCGTACTCGATCTGCCATTCCTTTTGTTTCCTGCCCAGGCCGCGGCCGCGCAGTTCCGGCAAGACGCCGGTGGTCATGATGTGCAGACAGCCGGGGCGCGGAGAAAAATCATAATCCACATCGGCGAGAAAGGCGGCGCAGCCGACGATCCGGCCGTCCTCAAGCATCCAGTGGGAATCGAAATGCTCCCAATCTTCGGCGGAGAAAAGGTCGCCGGGATAGGCCGCAAAGATTTGTGCGTCCAGACGGTGGAGGGCTTCGAGGTCGTCGGGAAGCTTGGCGGGACGGAATTCGATCATGGCAGCAGGCCGGGGCGTCGCGGCGAAATGTTCTTTCATAGACTGCAGGTGAGGAGTAAATGGCCGCTGATCGGCGGACTGGGAATGCGTATCCGCTCAGAAAAAGAAAGTCAGAAGAGCCGGCTACCCTTCGCGTTCACTCAGGGTCTTCGAGAACGCGGCGCTACCAAACTTACTGGGTGATGGTCTTTACGACATCTTTGGCCTGGAAGCCGGAGCCGGAGACCGCCACGCAAACAGCGGAGATCTCGTCGATGTCAGTCACTTTGATGATGCCGACCTGAGTGGCCAGGCGGCGGATGACCTGTCCCGTCGTGGGATCCTTGATTTCCTTGGTGACGCGCTCAACGGTCAATTGGTCGCCGACCTTCAGGCCCGTTTTGGAGCCGACGTTAAGCACAATCTGGCCGCCGTCCACGGCAGCGATGATGCCTTCCACCTTGATGACGCGCGCCTGAAGCTTGGGCGCGTCAGCGATCAGGCCATCGCTCATCTGCTTGGTGGCGTTGTTGATAGCTTCGCCGATGATGGTGTTGCGAAAGTCGCTGGCGCCGAAATCGACGTGGCCGCCGCCGAATCCGCTCCATCCGCCGCCGCCCCCGGTGAGGGAGGTGGATTCGCGCGAGGACTCGCCGTGGCCCGAGGCGACGCCAAGGATTTCCGCAGTGTCGATGTCCACGATGCGGGCGTCGAGGGTGACGATGGCCTTGCTCTTCTTGTGGGAGTAGCCGCCGAGACCAAAACGGCCCAGGCCGCCGCCGGCGCCGCCGATGTTCTGGTTCTGGGTTTCGTTGCCGAACTGCGTGACGCTGCCGACGATGATGGCGTCCACTCCGAGGATGCGCCCAAGTTTGGCGGCGGAGTTGGGATTGGCGCGGTCGCTATTGGAAAAATTCTGCTCGGCGAGGATTTTGTCCATGGCCTTGCGTTCAATCACGGAGTAGGTGCCGTTTTCGACCAGAAAGCGCACGAGGAGGTCGGTGACGCCCTTGCCGATGTCGATATCGCTGCCGAATACGGCGACGGAGTAATTGCGGACAGTGGCATAGTCGAAGTCAAAGATGGCTACTCGCTTCTTGCGCCCCTGCGGTTGGGCCGGGGCAGCCTGGGCATCCTGAGCGGCAGCCGGAGGTTGGACCTCGGCAAGCGCAGCAACGAAGCAGAGAACACCCACCGCAGCGAAAAAGAACTTTTTCATTCCGATCCTCCCCGAATCGTTCCCAGGGCGGCTGAGTACCCGGGCGACATCCTGCAAATTCTACTGCGCGTCGCGCAGGTGTCAACAGGGCAGAAAGGGTTCAAGAGGGTGAGCGAAGGCGCGCACCCTTCCTTTCTCAGGGGCTGCGACAAGAATGTCCCGCCACGGCGCCCGCCTGCGGGACGGGCAGGGGCAGGCCGCGCCACTCGGCACGGGCGGAGGGGTAGAGCTGTTCCCAATTGCGCCGGGCGCGGAGGATGACCTCGGCGACCTCGCGTGCGTTCCGGGTCTCAGAGGCGCTGGCACAAGGTAATCAACCCTAAGATTGATTGACCCGACTACAACCAAAGGTGTATCCTCGGCCCAACTCTGGCGGTTGCGAGCGAGGGTCAACCGGCAGGATGAGTGTAAGTTGCGCGCGCGAGCCGCCGAAAGTCCAGGTTGCGTGGCCAAGCAGGCGCCGCCAGGCGCCCTGCGGCCCGGGGAGGTTTCGATGTCGCCTACCGGAATCCATGAATCCCGTTGCCTCAGGTTGTGCTCTCTAGCCGCGGTGTTGCTGATGCCGATTGTGGTCGCGGCGCAGACGACCAGATCTGCTCCGGCTCCGGCCCCCGCGCCGGCACCCGCAAGGCCAATGGCGCCGGTGCAGAGATCAGCGCCAACCACGACAACGACGCAAAGGGCCGGGACTACCGTGCACAGCGGGACGGTCACGACCATGGTGAATGGAAACAAAATCGAGCGCGGTTCCAGTGGACAGATGGCCCGGGTAACCACGCCGGGAGGGGCTGTCGCCCAATTCAATAGTCACGGTCAGGTCACCTCGATTCGCATGCCGGGCATGACCATCCAGCACGGAGCGGGGGGGCAGCGTACGATAGTCTCCTTGAAGAAGGATGCGGCGGGCCATGTGTATAGCGTGGTGAGCACGGGAGTACACAGCGGCTTCGTAGAGCGCTCCTTCGCGGTGAATGGCCAGACGTACCTCCGCAAGACGTATGTGGCGAACGGGCAAGCAGTGACGCGCGTCTATGGCGGCTATTCCTACCGTGGAATTATGTACTATTACTATATGCCTTTCTTCTACTACATGCCGGGATTCTACGATTGGATGGACTCGCCCTGGGGACCCGGGGCAGCGTATGGATGGGGGTGGGGGCCGTGGTATCCAACGTATGGATACTATTTCGGCGCCTATCCGCAATACCCCAACGCCGCAATGTGGCTGTCCGACTATGTGGTGGCAACGAATCTTGAAGCGGCGTATCAGGGCCGCGGGCCGGAGCAAGCGGCTTTAGCGAACAATACCAGCAAACCGCTGATGACGCCGGACGTGAAGCAGGCGATCGCGGACGAGGTTTCAGCGCAACTCACGGAAGAACGGCAGGCCGCCGCGCAGTTGCCGGCGGCGGGGACGATGGCCAGGCCGGGTGGAGCGTCAGCCGCGAATCCAGCCACGGAACGCATGCCCGCCGCCCTGGACCCTAAGCACCGCGTTTTTATCGTGGTCATGCCGCTGACGGAAGAGGCGGCGGATGGCTCGCAATGTTTGTTGAGGCCCGGAGACGTATTGGAGCGGCTGGATGATTCGCCGGACGCGCACAATCGAGTGACCGCGATGGTGTGGACCAGCCTGAAGGATGACTGCCGCCCGGGGGCAAAACTAAATGTTTCCGTAAAATCGCTGCAAGAAATGGACAACCAGTTTCGCGCCCAGGTGGATGCCGGGGTGGCAAAACTGGCCGCTAGCCAGGGCAAAGACGGGATTCCGAGCGGCCCGGCGGCGAATCCGCGGGAAGTTGCCGCCGTGAAAACGCAGCCGGATACAACGGCAATCAAAGAGCTCCAGCAGCAGGAGCTCCAGGCCGCGCAGGCGGAAAAAGAAGTGGCGCAGGCTACGAAACCGGGACCTTCGAACTAAGTCTGCCGGCGGCGTGGCAAAGGGAAAAAACGAATCTCCGCCGAAGTGGATGAAGGGAAAAGATTCCTGGGCAGTCGAGACTGAACTCGGGCACCGTCGGTCCCGGATTTCCAAACACACAGAGGAGCAGAGGCGTGGCGAGGGCGATGGGCTATGCCCGGGGTGTCTTTAGCGGGGGCTGCGAGAAGCGCGGGGACTGATGGGAAAAGGCGCGCGTACACGTGTGTCCGCGCCACTACGCGCGGGCGGAGGGGTAAAGCTGATCCCATTTGCGCTGGGCGCGGAGGATGAGCTCGACGACTTCGCGGAGAGCGCCGTCGCCGCCCGCGGCGCGCGTGACGTAATGAGCCTGGCGTTTGACCTCGGCGGTCGCGTTGGCCACCGCTACGGCCAGGCCGACGCGTTCGAGGATCACCAGGTCGGGAAGATCGTCGCCGACGTATGCCGTTTCTTCGGCGGAGACGGCGGCGCGGGCGAGGATGTCTTCGAATGCGGGGAGCTTTTCGTGAATGTGCTGGGATACGAATTCCATGCCGAGCTCGCGGGCACGCTGGGTAACGGCCGCGGAGCCCCGGCCGGTGATCATGCCGGTGCGGACGCCGGAGCGGCGGAGGAGATTGAGTGCCACACCGTCCTGGCTGTGGAAGACGACCATCTCAGTGAAGGAGCCGTCGGGCATGGATAGAAGCCGGATGCCGCCGTCGGTCATGGTGCCGTCAACGTCCATGAGCAGGAGATGGATTCGGCGGGCGCGGCCGAGGACGGACGGTGAGAATTTGAGGGTGGAGGATTTGGATTTCATTTGGCGAAGCAGCGAGGGTAACACGGGGAGCGGAGAGGGAGAAACGCCCCACGATGGCGTGCGCAAAAAAGCAGGTCCCTCACCTGTCCCTGAAAACGGGACGGGATTCCCTTCGCAAATTCACTCAGGGCAGGCGGGACGACAGCTCGCCCGGCGCGATGTCAAAAGAGTTGCAGGGTCCAGAGGTCGTGGATGTGGACGACGCCGAGGACGCGGCGATCGGGATCGGCCACGACCACGGAGGTGATGCGCCGCTGCTCCATCAGGTTCAAGGCCGCGCTGGCGACCTGGTCGGGGGGAATGGTCACGGGATTGGGGGTCATGCACTCGCGGGCGCTCATATCAAAGGTGGCGTTCTTTTTCGAGGCCATCAGGCGGCGGAGGTCGCCATCGGTGAGGATGCCTTCGAGCCGGCCTTCAGAATCGACCACGGTGGTCATGCCTAGACCTTTCTTGCTCATTTCGTAGATGACGTCGGGGATTTTTGCGGAGGCGAGCACGCGGGGGCAGTCGTCGCCGGAGTGCATCACCTGGCCCGCGCGGCGAAGCTTGCGGCCCAGATGGCCCGCGGGATGGAGTGCGGCGAAATCTTCGGGGTTGAAGCCGCGGCGCTCCATCAGGGCGATGGCCAGTGCGTCGCCGAGAACGATGCAGGCCGTCGTGCTGGCGGTAGGTGCCAGATTCAGCGAGCAGGCTTCTTCTCTTACCGAGACGTCGAGGACGAGGTCGCTGGCGGCGGCGAGCGTGGAACGCGATTTGCCGGTCATGGTGATGAGTCGGCAGCCGAGCCGCTTGATAGTTTCCAGCAGCAGCACGACTTCTTCGTTTTCGCCGCTGTAGGAGATGGCCAGGACGGCGTCTTCGCGAAGCAACATGCCGACATCGCCGTGGAGCGCCTCGGCGGGATGTAAGAAGGATGCGGGAGTGCCGGTCGAGGCCAGCGTGGCGGCGACTTTGCGGCCGATGAGGCCGGATTTGCCCATGCCGGTGACCACGACGCGGCCCTTGCAGGCAAACAAGAGTTCGACGGCGTCGTGGAAGCGCTGGTCGAGGCGGGCGAGGAGATCTTCAATGGCCTGAGCCTCGATGCGCAGGACACGGCGAGCGGAGGCGAGGCTGTCGCGGGGAGTCATGGACTTACCGCCGCGGCGATGCGCTTGAGCTGCTGAAGGAGCCCGGGAAGCTGGTCCAGCGGAAGCGCGTTTGCGCCGTCGGAGAGCGCGCGAGAAGGCTCCTCGTGGACCTCAAGGAAAATTCCTTCGACACCCGCGGCCATGCCCGCGCGGGCGAGAGGAGCGATGAATTCGGGCTGGCCGCCGCTGGCTTTCCCGGTAGCGCCGGGAAGCTGGACCGAATGGGTGACGTCGAAAATGACCGGATAGCCGAAGCGGCGAAGCACGCTGAACGAGCGCATGTCCACAACCAGGTTGTTGTACCCGAAAGAGGCGCCGCGTTCGGTAACGAGAATGGAGTGGTTGCCCGTCGAAGCGACTTTTTCCACCGCGTTGCCCATGTCCCAGGGAGCGACGAACTGGCCCTTTTTGATGTTGACGGCGCGGCCGGTGCGGCCAGCGGCGACGAGCAGATCCGTTTGCCGGCAGAGGAACGCGGGGATTTGGAGGACGTCGCAGATTTTGGCGGCGGGGGCAACCTGGGCGACTTCGTGGACGTCGGTCAGAACGGGAATCCCCACGGTCTCGCGAATGCGGCCGAGGATGCGGAGTCCTTCAAAAGGACCCGGGCCGCGGAAGGAACCGGCGGAGGAGCGGTTGGCCTTGTCGTACGAGGCTTTGAAGATATAGGGAAATCCAGCCGCGGCGGCCACTTCCTTTACGCGGCGAGCGATCATGGTGGCGTGGTCTTCACTCTCAATGACGCACGGGCCGCAAATCAGGACGGGAGGCTGGCTTCCGCCGACGCGGACGGAGCCGATGGAGAGTTCACGGGTGCCGGTCATGGAAGATGGGCGCAGAACTCCAAGGGCCGTAGCGTATGCCGTAGGGGTGGAATTTGCAACGCGGGAGGAGGAAGGCGAACACGTTCTTATGGGGCAGAGGCTGTTAGACGCTGCGATCAAATATCCCCTCAACCGGCTGGCGCATTTTCCAGAGTGGCTGCTGCGGAAGAAGCTGTATCTGGACTTCAGCGGAGAGAGAGCTACGGTATCAGGTGCCGGATTTTGTGCCCGTGCCGGACCATTCGCTGAGCCCAGCGTTGCCGGAATTGACGGTGCTGTGACGCCGGTCTCCGCGTGGTCCAAATTCAGGCTGTTACTGAGGGAGAGTTCTCCTCACAAGATTCTCAAGGATGGGCGAGGCGGGGTCAGCGCATAAGGTATCTTCCGCGTCAAAAGCTCACGAAAGGCAACCTGTTGCTCCGGCGTGAAAACCCTCTTCGGCAAGACATGGCACATTCTGGGCTGAGCAAGCAAAAGGTGGGCTTCTTTCGTCTCGACAACTTTAGTGAATAGCTTCCAATTCGATTCCACGGTCCGAATTCGGATCGCGCTTTCAGTCCCTCTTCAGATAGCTCGGCGGTAATTCTTGCCCCCAGGTTGGGGTTCTTCCCGAATTCACGCTGGCGCATCAATGGAAATAAGTAATACCGTGATGTTAGCAGGGTACCGGCTACAGCCAGCAGCACCAGGGCAGGTGCGACTTGCTGGAGACAGATAGACAGAACTGCAAGTGCCAGCAATACCACTGTGCTTACGGCACTCGAATATCGAACAAGGCGGCTCTGGGAGAACGCGATCTAGTCGAAATGAGCTCGAACATACTCATCCTCTGTTAACTCGTACATGATAAGGATCGGCGCTTCCCGCACACGAACCTTTGTAAGCTCCACTCTGATGGTAACGAAGACAATTATACATAGGGAGAAATACAGGCAGTGAGATATTGGGCGTTGATCGCGACGGCTGTCGGGCTGGGAGAATCAGTCGGCGGCAACGGTCGGTTGGCTGCTCGTGCGGGCGCGGGTGCGCGCCATGCGGTGCTGGTTTGAAGCGCCGATGAAAGCGGCGAAGAGCGGATGGGGATGCAGCGGCGCCGACTTGAATTCGGGATGGAACTGGCAGCCGAGGAACCAGGGGTGGTTGGGATCTTCAACGATTTCCACGTAGGTGCGGTCGGGGGTGCGCCCTGTGATCCGGAAGCCGGCGGCGACGAGCGTCTTCTCGTATTCCGGATTGAACTCGTAGCGATGGCGATGGCGCTCGGAGATTTCCAGCGTGCCGTACGCACGAGCCGCGAATGATCCCGGCTCCAGCACGCAGGGCCAGGCGCCCAGACGCATGGTGCCGCCCATCTCCTCGACGCCGAGCAAATCGCGCAATTTGAAAATCACGCGGTGCGGTGTCTGGGGATCGAATTCGGTCGAATCCGCGCCTTCCAGATGGGCGCAGTCGCGCGCGTACTCGATGGTGGCGCACTGCATTCCCAGGCAGATTCCGAAGAACGGTACTTTGTGCTCGCGGGCATAGCGGATCGCCTGCACCATTCCGGAAATGCCGCGTTTTCCGAACCCGCCGGGAACCAGGATTCCATCCACGTTCGCCAGGCGGCGCGCGGCGGCTTCCTGCGAATCGATTTCTTCCGCCTCAATCCACTCGAGGACGGTGCGGAGTTTGTGAGCCACGCCGCCGTGGACCAGGGCCTCGCGCAGGCTCTTGTACGCGTCCTCGAGCTGAACATACTTCCCCACCACCCCGATGCGGATTTCCCCCTCGGGATTGTGGATGCGCTCAAGAAAGCCGAGCCAGGCGCGAAGGTCCCGTTCCCGGGCTTCGAGATGAAGCAGGCGGAGGATTTGCTCGTCCAAGCCTTCCTGGGCGAACGAAAGCGGGACGTCGTAGATGCAGTCCACATCATTTGCGGCGATGACGCAGTTTTCCGCCATATTGCAGAAGAGCGCGATTTTCTTCTTCAGTTCCTGCGGGATGGGACGGTCCGCGCGGCACAGGAGAATGTCGGGCTGGACGCCGAGGCTGAGAAGTTCTTTGACACTGTGCTGCGTCGGCTTCGTTTTCAGCTCGCCGACGGTGGGGATGAAAGGAACGAGGGTCACATGAACAAACACCGTGTTCGCCGGGCCCATCTCCAACCGCATCTGGCGCATGGCTTCCAGGAACGGCAGCGATTCGATGTCGCCGACCGTGCCGCCGATTTCGACGATCACCACGTCCACGTCGTGCGCCACCTTGCGGAAGGCGGCCTTGATCTCGTCGGTCACGTGGGGAATCACCTGGACGGTCTTGCCAAGATAGTCGCCGCGGCGCTCTTTGGCGAGGATGAGTTCGTAGATGCGGCCGGTGGTCCAGTTGTTATCGCGGGTCAGTCGCGCGCTGGTGAATCGCTCGTAATGGCCGAGGTCGAGATCAGTCTCCGCGCCGTCTTCCGTCACGTAAACTTCGCCGTGCTGGTACGGACTCATCGTGCCCGGGTCCACGTTCAGATAGGGGTCGCACTTCTGGAGGGTGACGCGAAGGCCGCGGCTTTCAAGCAGACAGGCGATGGAGGCTGCCGCGAGACCTTTGCCGAGGGAGGAGACGACGCCGCCGGTAACAAAAATAAATTTCGGCGTGGTGCCTTGGACCGTCAACGTCCTGTTCTGCATCCTTGCGCCCTGGAATGGTGCTAACGACCGGCGCGGAATTGGAGTACGACGTATTATGCGGGGCGGATAGAAAGTTGTCAACGGGGATGGACGGCCGCGCGTGGCTGATGTTGCAACGCGGGGATCAAATCAGCGGCCCGACCGCGTTTCACAAGTCCCGCTCCCAGGTCTGGGCCACCAGATCGCGGCCGAAACTGTGGTGCTTTTCTTCGACGGTGATGTGGAATCCGGCGCGGCGGTAAATGCCCGCGGCCTCGCGCAGGACGCTGTTCGTCCACAGCATGATTTTGCGGTAGCCAGCCTGGCGCGCATGGCGAATGCACTCATCCACCAGCCGGCCGCCCAGGCCGTGGCCGCGCGCGGAAGGGTCCACCAGCAGCATCCGGAGCTGGGCCACGCGGCGGGAACGCGGGACCAGGAAAACGCAGCCGACGTTTTCGCCGTCGCGTTCCGCAATCCAGCACTTTGCGCGCGCGCCGTCGGGCAGCTTCAGGAAATCGGCCACGAGCCCAGCCACGAGCCCCTCAAAGGTCTGGTCCCAGCCGTACTCGCTGGCGTAGAGCGCACCATGCTGCGCGACGACCCATCCGAAGTCACCCGGGCGCGGCGCGCGGACCAGGAAGACGGGCTGGGGACGCGCGCCGCCCAACGATCGCTCGATGGTGCGGACAGCGTGAAGCAGCTCGGTTTTCTGTCCGGGTGAAAGTTTGCGGAGCGGCTCTTCCATCTGCCGCTGAGAACGCGTGTCCAGTTCGTGAAAGGTGCGGAGGCCCGAAGCGGTAAGCGCCAGCGGGCGGCGGCGGCGATCCTGGCGGGAACGACTGCGGGCGAGCAGGCCCTGGCGTGCGAAGCGGGAAAGGATCCGGCTCACGTAGCCCGAGTCCATGGCCAGCGATTCGGCGAGGCCGCTGGCGGTCAGGTCCTTCGTTCGCCCCAGGTCGTAGAGGATGCGCGCTTCGGCGATCGAGAACCGGGTGCCGAGGTATTGGGGGTGCAGAATCCCGATGAAGCGGGTGTAGAAGCGGGAGAAGGCGCGAAGGGATGCGGCGAGTTCCGGGAGGGAAGCCGGCGCGGGCATAAATTCCTCCTCGAGCGGCACGGAGCGCCATGGGCAGCCTTGCGCTCCCAACAGCCCACAGGGTGCTGATGACAGCCTGCAACATGCATTATAGCTGACGATGTCAACTAATTGCCATCACTTCCCCTCCCCGGTCGATTCGGAACGCTGCATTTCAGCCGGGACGTTGACTGGTAGGGGAGAAGGAAACCAAGAGTTTCTCGCAAAGCAGCTAAGGGGCAAAGGACGCGGACACAGAAATATTGCGCGGTCTGAGACTGGTCACCACACACGAGTCACTGATCACCAGTCATTTCTTCAAAATGGCTTCGACCCGGGCGACGTCCCCGGGGACATCCACGGGCACCGTATCGTGCGGCGTTTCCACGACGCGGATGCGGTAGCCGTGTTCGAGCAGGCGCAATTGCTCGAGGACTTCCAGGCGCTCGAGCCGGCCGGGAGGCAGTTTGGGAAACGCCATCAAAACGTCGCGGCGGAAGAGATAGACGCCCAGATGCTTCCACTGCGCCGGGCGGGATTTCCCTCCTTGTACGACGACGCCGGAGCCCGGAGCGTCGCGCGTGTGCGGGATGGGGGAACGGGAAAAATACAGTGCGTTTCCGGCCAGGTCGGTAACCACTTTTACGACGCGCGGGTCGGCGGCATCGAGTGGATCGCGGAGCGGAGTGGCCAATGTGGCGACGCCGGGAGCGGATTCGCGGCCGCTTTCCGCTTCCATCGCGCCGATTAATTCTTCGAGCGAGGCGGGATCGACGAGCGGCTCGTCCCCCTGGACGTTGAGATAGAGGGGCGCGATGTGATTCTGGGCGACTTCCGCCATTCGTTCGGTGCCGGAGGTGTGCTGGGCGCTGGTCATTACGGCTTCGCCGCCGGCGTCGCGGACAGCGTGGGCAATGCGCTCGTCGTCGGTCGCCACCAGCACGCGGGAGATTCCACGGGCGCGGCCGACGCGTTCGAACACGCGGACGATCATGGGTTTGCCGCTGATGAGCGCGAGAGCTTTGCCGGTAAATCGCTGGGAGGCGTAGCGCGCGGGAATCACGGCGATTACAGCGTCGGCCAAAAGAACCTCCAGGGGCGTAGTGCTGTGAATGGTAGCACAGGCATGTGGTGGAAGGGCGCACCGGTGAAGACCCTGGGACATCTTGATTTCGTGAGGACGGGTGCTACAATCGGCACGAACTCCGGCGCATGCGCTTGGATTTTCCCCGGGAGGCTGCGCGGGAGTTGCAACGGCATCGGGGACATTGCCCGCCCCATCCCAGGTGGCGTGCGAGGGGAGCCGTGAGCCAGCAGGCCGCGAGAGCGCTCCGTACGGTCGGGGGCGCACTGTTGTGCGCCTTGCTGGTGGCCGCCGCGAGAGGGCAAACGCCAGGGCCGCCTCCGGCGAGTCCTCCAGCCGCACCACAGCAGAATCCGGGCGTACCCCCCGACACCATCGTCATTCCCGGACCGCCGCTTCCCGCCAAAAAAGACGCGAAACCGGGCGACAAAAACCCCATGCGGGTGGACGTGGATCTGGCGCTGGTGAACGTGACGGTGACGGACCCCTACAATCGCCTGGTGACCGGACTGGAGGCGGAAAACTTCCGCATCTTCGAGGACACCGTGGAGCAGGAGATCACGCATTTTTCTTCGGAGGACGTGCCGGTGTCGATCGGCGTGGTGCTGGACCTGAGCGGCAGCATGGCGAATAAGATCGACAAATCGCGGATGGCCGCGCTGCAGTTTTTCAAGACCGCAAACCCGCAGGACGAATACTTTGTGGTCAGCTTCAACGAGCATGCGGAGCTTTCCAGCCCGTTTACGAACAGCGTGGACGACATCGAGACGCGGCTGATGTTCACGGCGGCGAGGGGGCGGACGGCGCTGCTCGACGCGATTTACCTGGGACTGTCGCAGATGCGCGGGGCGCGGAACCAGAAGAAGGCGGTGCTGGTGATCTCCGACGGGGGCGATAACCACAGCCGCTACTCCGAGCACGACATCCGGAACTTTGTGCGCGAGGCGGACACGCAGATCTATGCCATCGGCCTGTACGACCCGGCGGGAGCGCGTGCCACGCCGGAAGAGGTAAACGGGCCGGCGCTGCTGAGCGAAGTGACCGATATGAGCGGCGGCCGCACCTTTGCCGTGGGCAATCTGAACGACCTGCCGGATATCGCAATAAAGATCGGAATGGAATTGAGGAACCAATACGTACTGGGGTACCGTCCGTCGAATCGCGCGCGCGACGGGAAATGGCGCAAGATAAAAGTGAAGCTGCGGCCGCCGAAAGGATTGCCGCCCCTGAATGTCTACGCGAAGAGCGGCTACTATTCTCCGCAGTAAAAAGCGACGCCTTAACCTGGGAGGGTATCTGTGTGCGGCGATGGCGCTGGCCCTCGCATGCGCCGGGTTGCGTGCAGCCGCTCAGGCAGCGCAGGAACCGCCCTCCGCCACTCAGGCGCCCTCCCGGCCGGGGGCTGATCCGGAGTTGGTGATTTTGTACGCCACCGTGGTCAACGACAGCGGAAACTACGTGGCCTCCCTGCGGGAGGACAACTTCACGATCATGGAAGACAAGGTGGAGCAGAAACTATCGCTGTTTCGGCTCGAAGACGCGCCGATGTCGATCGGCGTGATTCTGGACGTGAGCGGTAGCATGCTCAATAAAATCGACAAGTCGAGGTTGGCGGTCCTGCAGTTCTTGAGGGCGGCGAACCCGCACGGCGAGTACTTTCTGGTGACTTTCAATGGACACGCGGAGCTTTCCAACCCATTTACGAACAGCGTGGACGACATCAAGTCGCGGATGGAGTTCGTGGAGGCGAAGGGGCTGACGGCGCTGCTGGACGCGATCTACCTTGGGTTGTCGCAGATGCGTGTGGCGCGGAACCAAAAGAAGGCGATGCTGCTGATCTCCGACGGTGGCGACAACCACAGTCGCTACTCAGAGCAGGAGGTCAGGAAGTTTGTGCGCGAGACGGACACGCAGATCTACGCGATCGCCCCGCAAAACCCACCAGGATCGCCACTCACACCGGAAGATCTAGATGGCGCGTATCTGCTGGAAGAGCTGACGAAAATGAGCGGCGGGGGCACCTTTGTGGTCGCCAATCTGAGCGACTTACCGGCCATGGCTGTGAGAATCGGAATGGCGCTGAGGAACCAATACGTACTGGGGTACCGTCCGTCGAATCGCGCGCGCGATGGGAAATGGCGTAAAATAAATGTGAAATTGCGGCTGCCGAAAGGATCGCCTCACCTGAATGTTTACGCGAAGAGCGGCTACTATTCTCCGCGGTAAAAAGCGACGCCTGAATCCGGGTTGGTGTGTGTGCGCGGCGATTGCGCTGGCCCTGGCTTGCGCCGGGTTGCGCGCGGCGGCGCAGGGGCCTACGGCGCCTTCCTCAGGACAGGCCCCGGGACAGGGATACCGTTTGAAGAAGGACGTGGAGCTGGTGGTGCTCTATGCCAGCGTGCTCGACGAGCGCGGAAACTTCGTACCCAGCCTGGCGGAAAACAACTTCAGGATTTACGAAGACAAAATAGAGCAAAAGCTTTCAGTGTTCCGGCGCGAGGACGTGCCGGTGAGCCTGGGGCTGGTCGTGGACAACAGCGGGAGCATGCGCGACAAACGCGAAAAGGTGAATGCGGCGGCGCTCACGTTCGTCGAGACCAGCAACCCGCAGGACGAAGTGTTCGTGGTGAACTTCAACGACGAGTTCTTTCTGGACCTGGACAAGGATTTCACCTCGGACGTCCGCGAGCTTCGCGAGGCGCTGGAGCGCGTGGACTCGCGCGGGGGCACGGCGCTGTACGCCGCGCTGGTGGGCTCCATGGATCATTTGAAGAAGGCCACGCACGACAAGAAAGTTCTGCTCGTAATCACCGACGGCGAAGACAACGCCAGCGGCCACATCACGCTGCAGTCCGCGGTGGAAGAGGCGCGAAAGAGCGGGACGCTGATCTACTCGGTGGGCCTGCTGAACGAAGAGGAAAAGCGCGCGGCGCGCCACGCGAAAAAGGACCTGACGACGCTCGCCGCGGAGACGGGAGGCGCAGCGTTTTTCCCGAATTCGGTGGAAGAGGTGCAGTCCATCTGCGCGCTGATCGCCCGCGACATCCGGAACCAATACGTGCTGGCCTATTACCCGACAAACCTGGCAAAGGACGGGTCCTTCCGCGCGGTGCATGTGGAGCTGGTGAATCCGCCCCGGGCGAACGGGAAATTGTCGGTGCGGACGCGGCTGGGCTATTACGCTCCGAAGGCTTCGACGGGGCAGTGACTAGTGGCGGGTGCAGAGGGCGGACACGCGGGTCCGCCCCTACCGATGCGGGCCTATAGCGCGCTAGACTGGCGCGCATGACGCCGGCAGCGATTAAACCAACAATTTCAATGCAGGATTTGGAGAAGATGGATATCCGTGTGGGCACGATCGAAGCGGTGGAGGACGTGCCCGGCTCGGACAAACTGGTGCAGCTCCGCGTGCGCTTTGGCGACCATACGCGCACGATTGTCGCGGGCATGAAGCAGGAGCGCGCGAATCCACGGGAGATTGAGGGGCGGCAGGCGCTGTTTGTTGTGAACCTGGAGCCGCGCAAGTTGCGGGGCGTCACCTCGGAAGGGATGTTGTTCGATATCGGGTATGCGGACGGCGTGCGACCGGTGCTGGCGGTTCCGGAAGCTGCGGTGCCGGACGGGACGAGAGCAGGGTAGACGGGGAAGAGCAAGATGCCGGCCTGAAGGCCGGCTCTAAAGAGAAGGCGGACATCCCGCGAAGCAGGATCCGCCCCTGCCAGTGGCGCGAATTCCCTACGAAACTTTTTGGCGCGATGGCTCGTCTAATGCTTTTGGTAGATAATCTACTGGAGCAGGGATCCAGGAGGCGACGCATGGCGAGGCGCGGGGCTACTCCGCTCGATGCGGATCTGGTGCAGGGGACGCTGGACCTACTGATCCTGCAGACGCTGGCTCCCGGGCCTGCGCACGGGCATTCCATCGCACAGGTGATCGAGCACCGCTCGGACGCGGTGCTGCAGGTGGAGCACGGGTCGCTCTACCCTGCCTTGCACCGGCTGGAAGACCGCGGGTGGATCTCCGCGTACTGGGGTACCTCGGAGAACAACCGGAAAGCGCGCTTCTACCGGCTGACGGCGGCGGGCCGGCGGCAGCTCACGCAGCAGACGGGGCGCTGGCACCAGCTCGTGCGCGCGATCGCGCGCGTGCTGCGTCCCGCCGAGGAGTGATGCCGTGCTGCCCGGGATACTCCGCCGGTTGCGCCGCTGGGTCCTTCGCGAGGACTGGGAGGAGGAGCGCGGGCGTGAAATTGAAGCGCACCTGGAGATGGAGACGGAGGAAAACATCGCGCGCGGAATGCCGCCCGCCGAGGCGCGCGACGCAGCCCGCAGGAAATTCGGGAACGTGACGCTGGTGCGCGAGGAGATTTTCTATATGAACAGCCTGGGGATACTGGAGACGCTGTGGCAGGACATCCGCTATGCGGCGCGTCTCGTGCGGCGCGATCCGGGATTCGCGACGGCAGCGATACTTTCTCTCGCTCTGGGGATCGGGGCCAACACGGCGCTCTTCCAACTGCTGAATACTGTGCGGCTGCGAACTCTGCCCGTGAAGAATCCGCAGGAACTGGCGCACGTGATGATTGACCACCGCGACGGGGCCACGGGCAGCTTTATGTCGCGCTATCCTGAGCTGACCTTTCCCGCGTGGGAACTGATTCGAGACCGGCAGCAGGGCTTCTCCTGGATCACTGCCTGGGCGCCGCACCGGATGAACACGGCGCCGCGAGGCGAGGTGCGCAACATCGAAGGACTGTTCGTCAGCGGAGAGTTTTTCGATGTACTGGGGACGCAGCCATTCGCGGGCCGGCTGTTCAGTCGCGAGGACGACCGGCGCGGGTGCGGCGCCTCTTCCGGCACGGTGGTGAGTTACGCGTTCTGGCAGCGCGAGCTTGGCGGGGCCGCGGACGTGCTGAGCCGCAGCGTCACGCTCGAGGGGCAATCGTTCCAGGTGATCGGCGTGACGCCGGCAAACTTTTTTGGAGTGGAGATCGGCCGAAACTTCGACGTGGCCGTGCCCCTGTGCGCGGAGCCGCTGCTTCTGGGCGAAGATTCGCTGATCGACAAGCGCGACGGCTGGTGGCTGACGCTGCTCGGAAGGCTGAAGCCCGGCTGGACGCTGGCGCAGGCGGACGCCCAACTGCGGACCATCTCACCCGAAATATTCAAAGTGACTCTTCCTGCCCGATTCGATACGGATGACGCGAAGCACTACCTGGGATACAAGCTCGGGGCGTTCGAGGCCGGCACGGGAATCTCGGAGCTGCGGCGCGAGTATGAGCACCCGCTCTGGATGCTGCTGGCGCTGGCCGGGCTGGTGCTGCTGATCGCATGCGCCAATCTGGCGAATCTGATGCTGGCCAGGGCCACCAGCCGCGAGCGGGAGATGGGTGTGCGTCTCGTGGTGGGAGCATCGCGCGCACGGCTGGTGCGCCAGATGCTCGCGGAGAGTCTGCTGATCGCGGCGATCGGCGCTGCGGCGGGAGCGTGGCTGGCGAGCGGATTCAGCCGGTTCCTGGTGGCGTTCTTGAGCACGCCGAAGAATCCGCTGTTCATGGACCTGGGCGCGGACTGGCGCGTCTTCGGCTTCGCGGCGGCGCTGGCCGTGCTTACCTGCCTGCTGTTCGGATTGACCCCGGCGATGCGCGCGACCGGGTTTTCACCCGGGGACGCGCTGCGAGGCGGTGGACGGAATTCCACGGCCGGAAGGGAGCGGTTCGGCCTGAGGCGCGCGCTGGTTTCCACACAGGTGGCATTGACGCTGGTGCTGCTAGTCGGCGCTCTGCTGTTCTCTCGCAGCCTGCGCAACCTGGTGGCTGTGGATGCGGGTTTCCGCCAGGAGGGCATCCTGATCGCCGAGTTCGACACCACGCCGCTGAAGATTCCTCCCGCGGAGCGAATCGCTTACCGGCAACGGTTGCTGGAGCGCGTGCGGGCCGTGCCGGGCGTGACCTCCGCAGCGGAGACGATGATTGTCCCTATCTCCGGAAGCGGATGGAACCGCACGGTGGACAGCAAGCTTCCCGTGGCCAAGGGTCATACCGTTGCGCAGTTGAACCGAGTGGGGCCCGGATTTTTCCGGACGCTCCAAACGCCGCTCCTGGCCGGCCGGGACTTTGTCGAGCGCGATTCCGCGGGATCCCCGAAAGTGGCCATCGTGAACCAGACGTTTGCGAGGACCTTCCTCGGCGACGACAATCCCGTGGGGAAAACGTTTCAGTTCAAAGTAGAGACCGGCGCTCCGGAGCCGGTGTACGAAGTGGTGGGGATGGTGCGGGACACGAAGTACAGCGATCTGCGCGAGGATTATCCACTGATCGCGTATTTCCCGGTCGCCCAGGACAATAAACCGAGCTTGGACAGCACCTTTGTGATCCGCTCGGGACTGCCGCTGGCCAGCCTGCGCTCGGCGGTCGCTGCGGCCTTCCGCGAGGCCAGCCCGGATATCCAGATCAGCTTCCAGGTGATGGACACCATGGTCCAGGAATCGCTTCTACGGGAGCGGCTGATGGCCACGCTCTCCGGATTCTTCGGACTGCTGGCCGGAGTGCTGGCGACGATTGGGCTCTACGGCGTGATTTCGTACATGGTGGCGCAGCGGCGCGGCGAAATCGGAATTCGCATGGCGCTGGGCGCTAACCGGGGCAAGATCATCGCGATGATCATTCGCGAGGCGGCCACGCTGCTGGGCGCCGGGCTGGTGGCGGGCACGGTGATTACTCTCCTAACGGTGAGGGCGGTCGGCTCGATGCTGTTCGGGCTGCAGCCCGATGATCCGCCGACGCTGTTGATGGCCGCCGGGATTCTGGCTGCGGTTGGAGCAGCGGCGAGTTATTTCCCGGCCGTGCGTGCGGCGAAGTTGGATCCCACCGAGGCCCTGCGGGCGGAGTAGCGCCAAGTGGTGCGCGAGAAAAGTAATGGATTGCCCCCCCCGCGGTTGGAGCCGCTCCCAGGGTTCTGCAGACTCAAGGCCGGCGAGACGCCGTCGCTACCTATTCCTTCGGCACGAGTTTCCAGGTCGTGTCGGGGTTGTACTCGCGCATGGCGGCCGCGAGCTCAGCGGTCTTGGGGCCCAGGTTTTTTTCGTACACTCGGCCCTGAGTGTTGACGATGAAGGTCATGACCCCGGAATTGCCCCATTCGGCCGGATAGGCGACAAGCGCGAACCCGGCGATCATGCGGCCGTTGATGAGATAACTGAAGGCCCCGCCGGGAGCGCTCGGGCCCTGCCTCGTGAGAATCTTGAAGTAGTAGCCGTGATAGGGCGCGTGCGGGTGCGCGGTATCTTCCGCAGCCGCAGCACCTTTTGCACTCGTCGAGGCGGGTTTCACACCGGCGGCGGCCTGATTCGAACGCCCAGCGCTATAGCCTTCCGCGCGTGCAGCGGCCACCAGCGGACCCAGCGGGCTGGCATCTTCGCCGGGCGCCGTTTCCCAGTACAACCCATCGTGCAGGCCGGGCGTGCTGATGAATTTCTGGGCGAATTCGGCGAGGCCGTCGTCGTTGTGGAGACCGCCCTCGCCGAAATATTCCCACTGCGCAATGGCGTAGGCGCGGGCCGTCATGATGGCGGAGAGTTCGTTCGAGCCGATCCGGCGCACCAGGATTTCCTTTAGGCCGGCTGCCGTGTCGAAGCGCCATTTATCGCCGTCCTTCACAATGGGAACAGGAAACAGGAAATGGTGAAGGCCGATGACGAGGGTGTATTTCGCGTCGTCCACTTTGTTCAGAGTGCAGCCTTCCTGAACGTGCAGGGCGAAGCGTTCGGAATGGTTTTTGTCCGCGACGGGATCACCGGACTTCATTTTCTCGTGGTCGGGGCCGAAGATGGCGGTGAGCGCCGCTTCATCCTGCGCGGTTGCGGCGGCGACGAGTGCGTCGCGGGCTTCTTCGGGCGTGGAGAAAAGCTTTTGCTGAACGGCAGGGGTTGCACCCTGGGCCTGCTGGGCAGCGAGAGTGTGCGCACCGGCGAGCGCCGCGGCACACAGAGCGACCGCGAGTACGAGCGGGCTTGCCGCACTTTCCAGCCTGGATCGCCGTTGATGATTCGTGTTCATGGCTTCTTCCCTTTCACGATTCCGGATCATGGCCGCCTCCTTCCGCCCGAAGGCCGCGGGGCGGGAGCAGAGCGCGGAGCGGGTGCCGGTCGCGGCGCAGGCGCCGGGCGGCTCATTTGCCCGTAACTGGCCTGGCCGCGAGAACTCGACTGTGCGGGAGAAAATGGGCCGCGCTCGACGTTGTATGCGGATGAACCTGAGGGTCTGGGAGCGGGTTGAGGCTGTGGGCGTGCCTGGGGTGCGGGCGCGGGTGCAAACCGTTGCTGAGCGGGACGTTGCTGTTCGACGGGACGCTGCTGTTCAGCGGGCCGGGCGGACTGCGGGGGCGGAGCGGGTCTTCCCTGCCCTTCCATCGTCATCCTTGGCCCGCTTGTTTCGCGGCCGCGAAAATCCTGGATGCGGGAGTCGCCCACGTTGATGTTGCGCTGGACCACCTGGTTCGGCGGGGGAGCGTTGGACCGCTGGCCGGGCCTGCCGCCGGCAGGCTCGAAGTTGCGGGCCTGCTGGTGAGAGGAGTAGTTCACCTCGCGGTGCACCGCGTTGTACTGGCGAAGGTTGTCGTAGTTCACGGACCGGCGAACCACGTCGCGATTCCCCGTGATGTTACGGTAGCGATTGTTGACGTAAACGTTGTTGACGCGGATGAAGGGACGCGAACGGACCGCCCAGGGCGCCAGATGATCTCCCCAGCCGTGATAGTAGATGCCGCGGCCGCCCCAATCGAAATCAAACCCGAGCCAGGCGCCGATGGGGAATCCGACGCCGAACGTGATGAATGGCCCGCGCCATCCCGGACGGCCGTAAAACACAAACGCAGGGTTGTACACAGGCACGTACATGAGTTGGGGATCCACCGGCCAGATGTTCCAGTAAGGACCCTGCTGGACGACTTCCATCTGAGGACTGGAGACGAGCGTTCCGGCATCGTGGGCCTGGGCGCGCAGCCGCTGGATCGAGGTCTGGACGTCGGTGGACTGGTTGACGTAGGCCTGGCCGAGGGAAGTGGTCCAGTCGAGCCGATTGTCCATCATGTAGAGGACAGTCGGATAGTGCGCGACGGATTTCACGCTCACATCCCAGGGCTGATCGTCAATGCCGTTGGGGTCGGCGCCCGCGCGCAAATAACGCGCTGCCTCGTCAATCTGGTCGGGAAAAGTGGCGGCAACGAGAACCTGTGCCAGCAGCGGATCCGGGTAGAGCGCAATAGGGGCGAGAAGATTGTCCAGTTCGTCCGGAGAAAAATTTTGAACGGGGGGCGGCCCCTGATCCTGATCCTGGTACTGGCCCTGATCCGGCGGCGGCCCCTGATCTTGATACTGCGGCTGGTCCTGCGAAGAAGATGAAGGAACGCCGCGGCCTGCCGAGGGCGGGGTTCCTGCCGCGGCAGCTCCGAAAGCGAGAATCGACAGAAGGAGATAACCGGCGGCGTGGATGCGCATAAATCCTCTTTTCTTCGATCTACAAGGGGAGACGGGCGGCTGAAGTGATCGCACCGCGGGGGCGCAGCAGGTGGTTCGACCTGATGAGCGCTGCCAGGGCGCGGGCCCGACTCTCTCCTCCAAACTTCAACAGCCGGCCCAGCCACATTGTACAGCAAAGGCATGGAGTGTCGAGCATGGCTTCACTCCGCGATGATTCGAGCCCGGGCCACATCCTGGTCACTCCGTAAGCGTTCGAATTCGTGCAGCAAAAAAACTGGCCGGCAGCGCGGGCCGCCGGCCAGAGGAGAAGAGAACTCATTAGGTGAATTACCTGTGGCCGCCGTGACCGCCACCGCCGGCATGGCCGCCACCACCGTGGGAGCCACCACCGCCGCCGTGGAATCCGCCACCACCGCCGTGGAATCCGCTACCGCCACGGGCCGCACCGCCTTGGAAGCCGCGGCCGAACGAACCACGTCCAACTGCGCCACCGCGGAATCCGCCGCCAGCAGCAGGTCCGCGTCCAACTGCTCCGCCACGGTATCCGCCTCCGGCATAGCCGCCGCGACCGTTATATCCGTATCCGCCGCGACCACCGTTTCCATAGCCGCCGCGACCGTTGTAGCCGTACCCGCCGCGACCGTTGTAGCCGTACCCGCCGCGACCATAGTAGCCGCCACGGCCCCAACCATGACCGTAGCCCCAGCCATGTCCCCAGCCATACCACGGGCCGGCGCCGATGAACACGCCGCCGACGAACCAATCAGGGCCATAGAAGCCGTACGGTGCACAAGCGTACGGGTAATAGGAATAGTAGCCATACGGGCAGACGGGAGGTCCTTCCACGTAGCCCGGATCGACACCAACGCCGACCGAGACCTGGGCGTTTGCGGCCGGAACAGCGAGAAGCAAAATCGCGAGAACTGGGATGAATTTGAGATATCGCATGACTGGTCCCCTTTCTAACTCCGAGAACCTCGATCCCACTTCGACTAGGGTAGAGGCAAACACCCTGCCAAACGAAGCCGGAGGAGTGTCGAGCAATTAGGGGCGTGTTTTCAATGAGATGTGGGAGACCGTGCCCGCGGATGACCCCGGATGGGTTGTGAAGAAATGGTGCATTTGATAAGGGGGTGGTGGTTTTCAGCCATGGGCCGGGCTCATGCTCCTGAGAGGAAGGTGAGGAAGCTGGTGCCGTGGGAAATCCTGCCACCGAAGATTTCGGCCACGGTTTGGCCCATGTCGGCCAGAGTTTCGCGTGTGCCGAGATCGCGGCCGCGCGGTTTCGCCGGAGCGTATGCGAGCACGGGAACGTATTCGCGCGAGTGATCCGTGGAGGGCGAGCAGGGACATGGATCGCAGCCGTGGTCGGCGGTGATCAGCAGCAGGTCCGCGGCGCCAAGCTGCGAAAGAAGGGCGGCGAGGCCGGCGTCGAATTCTTCCAGGGCACGCGCGAAGCCCTCCACATCTTTGCGGTGGCCGTAGAGCATATCGAAATCAACGAGGTTCGCGAAAATCAGTCTGCGGGAATGGAGTGAAAGGGCGGCCTTGATTTTCTCCATTCCGTCGGCATTGTTTTTCGTGGGTGTGTGCGATCCGATTCCTCGGTCGTTGTAGATGTCGCGAATCTTGCCTATCGCCGCGACGGGAACGGCGCGTTCAGCCAGCACATCGAGGAGCATCGGTTTTGGCGGTTCGACGGCGTAGTCGTGGCGATTGGCGGTGCGGCGGAAATTTCCGGGGGCGCCTGCAAACGGGCGCGCGATCACGCGGCCCACTCGATGTGGGCCATCGAGCAGCCGCCGCGCGATTTCGCACATGCGGTAAAGCTCAGGAACCGGGATGACGTTCTCGTGCGCAGCGATTTGGAAGACGCTGTCGCCGGAGGTGTACACGATGGGGCGTTCGGTGCGGAGATGTTCGGCCCCGAGTTCCTTCAGTATTTCCGTGCCGGAGGCAGGTTTATTGCCGAGTGTGCCGCGGCCGATTTGGCGTTCGAATTCAACGATGATCTCCGGCGGAAAGCCGTGGGGATACACGGGAAAGGGGCGGTCGAGCCAGATGCCGGCCATTTCCCAGTGACCGGTGGTGGTGTCTTTGCCGGGCGAGTGGGTGGCAGCGCGGCCGTAACTGGCCAGCGGCGCGGGGACCGGAGGGATATGGTAGAGCGCGGCGATATTGCC
>Ga0187803_10000239_pt1 | contig 22803 bp, 21 predicted proteins | sample NC_wetland_sal_i_2_FD_132425 | JGI IMG/M metagenome (GOLD analysis project Ga0187803, IMG submission 132425) | Wetland sediment microbial communities from Neuse River Estuary, North Carolina, USA - Control_3 | ecosystem: Environmental > Aquatic > Freshwater > Wetlands > Sediment | place: USA...
CCGCCCCAGTGGAATTGAATGACGGGACGGGAGCGGGAAACGCGATGCGCGACTTCGTCCACTTCGCGCTTGAGCGTGTCCAGATAGGCGGCGGCGCCGGTCTTGTCTTTGGAGATCACCACGTTGCAGGCGCAGAAGAGGCAGAGGCTCTCGCAGAAGGGCAGATGCTGGTAGAGCGAGACGGGGCGCTGCTCGGCGTCGGCGGTGCGGCAGACGCCATCGAAATCCTCGACGCCGAAATTGTCGACCCAGACGGGCGCGGTGGGATAGCTGGTGTAGCGCGGGCCGGGACGGTTGTAGCGTTCGAGCAGTTCCTCGGAGACGTTTGGCGCCTGGGCGTCGAGCGTTTCGGGTTGGTTGGTCTTGGTCATGGTTTCGATTGGTTCGCGTCAGACCTTTCCGGGCGCGAGGGGCGCCACGGCGACCGCGTCGGCGATCAATGCCGCGGCCGCGCTCTCGATGCGCTGCTGGCCGGCCTGGATGAATGCACGCGCGGATTCCACGGGAACGTCGGGCAGAATGCCGTGGCCCAAATTCAGGACGTGGGCGCGGCCGCCGGTCTGCGCCAATGCGGATTGTACGGCGGCGCGCACGGCGGGTTCGGCGCCGTAGAGCGCGTGCGGGTCCACGTTGCCTTGCAGGGGCCACACGCGGCCCGTCGAGGCGAGCAGTGAGGCGCGAAGCTCGCCCATGTCCACGCGCCAGTCCACGCTGAGAACAGTGGCGCCGCAGCGCGCGGCGCTGGCGTGCAGATGATTGGAAGCCTTGGAAAAGTAGATGACCGGGGCGTTGCCGGGGTTGAGCGCCGTGATTAACTGTTGGAGGGCGGGAAGGGCGAAGGCGTCGTAGTCTTCGCGGGTGAGTTCGCCGGCCCAGGTGTCGAAGAGCTGGACGGCGGAAGCGCCCGCAGCGAGCTGGGCTTGGAGATAGCGCGCGGTGTTGCGGGCGATGCGCTGGAGGAGTTCGCGGAGGACGTCGGGCTGAGCGCGCAGCATGCGCTTGGTGTCGGGAAAACCGTCGCGGCCGGCGCCGTCCACCATGTAGCAGGCCAGGGTCCAGGGCGCGCCCGCGAAGCCGAGCACGGGAACTTCGGGGCCGAGCGCGCGGTAGAGTTGGGAGATGGCGTCGGGCACGAAACGCGTGTCGCGTTCGGGATCGAAATCGCGCAGGTGATCGACGTCTTCGCGGCGGCGGATCTTTTCGGGGAGCTCCGGGCCGCCGTCGCCGAAATGGATGGGCAGGCCCATGGCCTCGGCGGGAACGAGGATGTCGGAGAAGACGATGACGGCATCCATGGCGAAAGCCTGGAAGGGTTGGAGGGAAACTTCGACGGCGAGCGCGGGCGTTTTGCAGACTTCCAGGAAAGAATGCTTGGCGCGGAGGGCGCGGTATTCGGGAAGATAGCGGCCGGCTTGGCGCATCATCCATACGGGAGCGCGGTCGGTAGCCTGACCGCGGCAGGCGCGGAGAAAAAGGGATTTGCGGTCGAATTGGGAGCCAGGAGCGGGCATTTCCGTTCGTACGACGATGCCTTTTGAATCATAGCAAATCGGGGTGGTTAGCGTGCGGCACAGGACACAAAACGTTGTGACGCCGGTCACGTCGCGGGTCACAACCAGAGGTTATATACTTTCGAGTTTGAGAGGGCAGGGCTGGTGACACTGTCGTTCACGACCATGGGCTACGCGACGGCTGCGCTCTATATGGCGAGCCTGGCGTGCTATCTGCGAAAGCTGTTTGCCGAGGGCAAATGGGCGGGACGTGCCGCGACGATGCTCCTGGCCGCGGGGCTTACGACGCATTACCTGGCGCTGCTGGAGCGCGCGTTCTCGATCCATTCCGTGCCGTACCAGGATCTGTACGGCTCGACCTCGCTGCTGGCGTGGTTCCTTGTGCTGACCTACCTGGCCCTGGAGTTGATTCACGGCGAGCGAGCCATGGGTGCGTTCATCCTTCCGCTCGTGCTGCTGCTGCTGGGACTGGATTTTGTAGTGGCGCCTCAGGCCGCGCCGCAAGCTCCGGCGCGGGGCAGCATTTTCGCATTGCACGTAACTTCGAACATCCTGGCGTACTCGGCGTTCACGCTGTCGTTTGTGTACAGCGTGGTGTATCTGGTGCAGGACCGGCTGCTTCGCGGGCGACGGCCGGTGGCAATGATGTGGAGATTGCCGCCCTTAGAAGACCTGGAGCAGATGACACGGAGCGGGGTGTGGGTGGGGCTGGCCGGGCTGGTGGTAGGGATCAGCTTCGGAATGATCGTGGACCGGCGGCTGACGGGGGCGTTGCTGCAGCCGGATCCGAAAGTGGTGATTTCGTTTCTGATCCTGGGGTTCTACGTGGTGTATCTGAGCCTGTCGCGCTCGCCGGCGTGGCGCGGGGCGCGTGCATCGGTGGTGTGTGTGGTGAGCTACTGTGCGGTGATATTCAGCTACACGGTGGTGAATTTGTTCCTGTCGCGGTTTCATAGGTTCTACTGATGGGCAGCGCTGCGCAAACTCGGTACACGGGCGGGAGGCGCTGATGAGCGTCTACCTGCTCGGATTGAATCACCGCACCGCGGGAGTGGCGGTGCGGGAGCGGCTGCATTTTTCAGTGGACGACGGGCTTCGCGCGGCGGAGGCGCTGCGCCGCGAGGGTCTGGTGGAAGAGGTGGTGGTGCTCTCGACCTGCAATCGTAGCGAGGTGTACAGCGTTGCGGAGCGGGCGGCAGCGGAGGTGGAAGGCGGGGTGGAGCGGCATTTCTGCTCGTTCCACTCCATCGAGCCGGCGCAGTTGAACGGATGCCTCTACCGGCGACGCGACCGCGACGCTGTGGAACATCTCTATCGCGTGGCGGCCGGGCTGGACTCGATGCTGCTGGGCGAAGCGGAGATTTTGGGGCAGGTTCGCGAGACGTATCTGGCGGCGCAACGCGCGGGGCTGACGGGGCCGATCCTGAACCGGCTGTTCCAGGCCGGGCTCGAAGTGGGCAAACGGGTTCGCGCGGAGACGCGACTGGGCGCGCAGGCGATGTCGGTGGCATCGGCGGCGATGAAACTGGCGGAACAGATTTTCGGGGCGCTGAAGCATAACTCGGCGGCCGTGCTGGGCGCGGGAGCAATGGGTGGGAAGGCGGCGCAGCAATTGAAAGCGCGCGGCATTGGCGGACTGTGGGTGGCCAGCCGCACGGCGGAGCACGGGCGCGAAATGGCGGCGCGCGTGGGCGCGCAGTGGGCCCCGTGGGAGAAATCCGCGGAACTGCTGGCGCAGGTGGATATCGTGGTGACGTCGGTTGCGGGCAGCGAGTGGACGCTGACGCGCGAGGCGCTGGCGGCGGCGATGCACGCGCGAGGCAACCGGCGGATGTTCCTGATCGATCTGGGAGTGCCGCGAAATATCGATCCGGCGGCGGCGGAGCTCTACAACGTGTTTCTATACGGCGTGGACGACCTGGAGGAAATCGTCCAGCAGAACCGGCAGGCGCGGGAGGGCGAGGTTCCGCACGCCGAGGCCATCGTGCGGGAGCACGTGGAGAAATTCGCGGCCTGGCAGAGCGGGGCGAACGCAGTAAACGCGCTGGCGGAGCTGCGGCAGAAGCTGCGGCTGCAGCGGGAGTATTTTACCGACGCGCGGAGCGAGGAACTGGCGCGATTTTCCGCCGAGGAGCGCGAACGGATCCTGCGGATGATGGACGATCTGGTGGAAGAACTGCTCCGCGAGCCCTCTGAGCGATTGATGAAAGACCGCGAAGTGCGCGAGCGCGCGGTGCTGCTGCGCGACCTGTTCGGGCTGAACGCGCCGGATTCCTCGCGACGAGGCGGCCGGGGCGGCGCGTGAGAGCGCTGCGCATCGGGACGCGCGGGAGCGCGCTGGCGCTGTGGCAGGCGGAATTCGTACGCGATTGGCTGGCGCGCGCGGCGGGCGTGGGCGCCGAGATCATCAAAATTCGAACGGCGGGGGATCAATTCCAGCAGGGAAGCGTGGCGGCGATAGGGCAGAAGGGCGTGTTCATCAAAGAAATTGAGGATGCGCTGCTGGCCCGGTCGGTGGACCTCGCCGTCCACAGCCTGAAGGATGTGCCGACGGAAATTCCCGAGGGGCTGGGGCTCGCGGCCATTCCGGAACGCAACGACCCGCGCGATTGCCTGGTGTCGCGGAGCGGGGCGAGGCTGACGGCGCTTCCGCAGGGAGCGCGTGTGGGCACCAGCAGCCTGCGGCGGCAGGCGCAACTGCGGCGGGCGCGGCCGGATCTCGACGTGCGCGAGCTGCGCGGGAATGTGGATACACGGCTGCGGCGCGTGGAAGAAGGGGCGCTGGACGCGACGGTGCTGGCGTATGCGGGACTGCGGCGGTTGAAACTGGACGCGCGCGTGACGGAGATCCTGCCGCCAGAGGTGATGCTGCCGGCGGTGGGGCAGGGCGCACTGGCGGTGGAGACGCGAACGGACGATCGGGAAACGCGGGAGTGTCTGGCGGCGTTCGATCATGCGGAGACGCGAGTGAGCGTGAGCGCGGAGCGCGCGGTGCTCGCGAGGCTGGAGGGAGGCTGCCAGGTGCCGCTGGGTGCGTGGGGACGCGTGGAAGGTGGACGGCTGGTGCTGGACGCGTGCGTGTGCGCCGTGGATGGCAGCGAGGTGGTGCGCGACCGCGCGACTGGATCACGCGAGCAGCCCGAGGAGTTGGGCCGCGCGCTGGGAGAGAAGCTGTTGGCGGCGGGAGCGGACCGGCTGCTGCGATTGGCGGGGCGGTGACGGGCGAGAGAGAAGGGACGGGAGGCCGACGGACAGGTCATCTTGAATGGGGCACGACATGTCGTGCCCCTACGAGTGCGGGGCGATGAGCAAATTGAAAGCATCCACGGCGCTCGCCGGGCGGAGAATCGCGGTGACGCGCGCGCCGGAGCAGGCGGGGGAGCTGGCGCGGCTACTGGCGGAGCACGGGGCAGAGGTGCTGCTGTGTCCGTTGGTGGCGTTCGAACGCGCGGAGGATTCGGGGCCGCTCGATGCAGCGCTGCGCAGGCTGGGCGAGTTTGACTGGCTGCTGTTGACCAGTCAAAATGCGGTGCGGTTTTTCGAGGAGCGGCGGCGCGAGCTGGAGATTCCGATCGAGTGGGGGCACCCGCGAGTTGCGGCGGTGGGCCCGGCGACGGCGAAGGCGGCGAGGGAATTGGGATACGACGTGGAATTCACGGCGGAAGAATCGACGGGACGGGGATTGGCTGCCGGGCTGGGAGAAAAGGTGGCCGGACGGAATGTGTTGCTCCCGAGGAGCGACCGCGCGCGGAGTGATCTGCCGGAAACGCTGCGCGGGGCAGGGGCGCGCGTGACGGACGTGGTGGCCTATCGCACGGTGCCGCCGGGAGCTGATGGAGCGGCGGCGATGGAACGCATCCGCGCAGGAGAGGTGGATGCGGTGGCGCTGGCGAGCCCGTCGGCATTCGAACGGCTGGGAGAACAGATTGGCATGTCTGCGCTGGCGGAGCTGACGAAGCGCGTTGCGCTCGCCGCGATCGGGCCAGTGACGGCGGCGGCGATCCGGGAGGCGGGGCTGCCTGTGGCCATCGTCCCGTCGAAACCGAGCGCGGAATCTTTTGTGGAGGCTCTGGCGGCGCATTTTGAGAAGGCGCCGGGAGTGCGCGGGGCATGAGCTATCCGACGGAACGTCCGCGCCGGCTGCGCCGCTCGGAGGCGGTGCGGTCGCTGGTGCGCGAGACGCGGCTGGGGACGAACGGCCTGCTGTATCCGATGTTTGTGTGCCCGGGCGCAAACGTGCGGCAGGAAATCAGTTCGATGCCGGGAATTTGCCAACAGTCTGTGGATCGGTTTCTGGAAGAGGCGCGTGAAGTGGAACAGCTCGGCCTGCCGGGAATTCTGCTGTTCGGGCTGCCGGAGAAAAAAGACGCACAGGGGAGCGAGGGGTGGTCACCGGACGGAGTGGTGCCGCAGGCGATCCGGGCGCTGCGGGATGAGGGGCTGAAACTGCTGGTGGCTGCGGACGTTTGCCTGTGCGAGTACACGGACCACGGACATTGCGGGGTGATCGAGCAGGAGCGCGTGTTGAACGATCCGAGCGTGGAATTGCTGGCCAAAGCGGCGCTGGCGTACGCGGGAGCGGGAGCGGACATTGTGGCGCCGTCGGACATGATGGACGGGCGCGTGGGAGCGATCCGGCGCCTGCTGGATGACAACGGACTCGAAGAAACCATCGTGATGTCGTACGCCGCAAAATATTGTTCGGGGCTGTACGGGCCGTTCCGCGAGGCGGCGGACTCGGCGCCGAAATTCGGCGACCGGCGGAGCTACCAGATGGATCCGGCGAACGCGCGGGAGGCGATGCGCGAGGTGGCGCTGGATATCGAAGAGGGCGCAGACATCGTGATGGTGAAACCGGCCATGCCGTATCTAGACGTGATCCGGCGGGTGCGCGACGCGTTTCCGGTGCCGGTGGCGGCGTACAACGTGAGCGGCGAGTATTCGATGGTGAAAGCGGCGGCGGCAAAGGGCTGGATCGAGGAAAAACGAGTAGTGCTGGAGATTTTGACGGGCATCCAGCGCGCGGGCGCGGAGATTATTTGCACGTATCACGCGAAAGATGTGGCGCGATGGTTGAAGAATTGCTGATCGAGAGAAGTGCCTCAGGTCAGGCGTCGTCCGGCGCAAACCGCCGGGCAACGGCGGGACCTGAGCTACAACGGTAATTTCCATCGAGTCGTGACTCCGAAGAAAAACCATTCCCGGTCGGAACAAATCTTCCACGAAGCAGAACGCATTCTGGTGGGCGGGGTGAACAGCCCGGTTCGCGCGTTTCGATCCGTGGGCGGGACGCCGCTGGTGATGACGCGCGGGTCGGGCGCGCGCATTGAGGATGCGGACGGAAATTCCTACCTTGATTACGTGGGCTCGTGGGGGCCGCTGATACTGGGGCACACACATCCGGCAGTGGTTGCGGCGGTAGCGGAGCAGGCGGCGCGCGGGACGAGTTTCGGGATGACCTCGGAGCTGGAGGTGGAACTCGCGCGGATGATCACGCGCGCGATGCCTTCAATCGAGATGATCCGGTTCGTGAACTCGGGGACGGAAGCGGCAATGAGCGCGGCGCGGCTGGCGCGCGGGGCCACGGGACGCTCGCTGCTGGTGAAATTCAGCGGCTGCTATCACGGGCATGCGGACCCGTTTCTCTCCGAGGCGGGATCGGGGCTGGCGACGCTGGGGATTCCGGCGAGTCCGGGAGTGCCGGAAGCGATCGCGGCGCTGACCATCAACGTGCCGTACAACGATATCGGGGCGGTGGAGCGCGCATTCGGGGAGCATCGGGGGCAGATCGCCGCGGTGTTTGTGGAACCGATTGCCGCGAATATGGGCGTGGTGCTGCCGGAAGGCTCGTTTCTGCGCGACCTTCGCGAGGTGGCGCGACGCGAAGACGCGCTGCTGGTGTGCGACGAGGTGATCACAGGCTTTCGGGCAGCGCATGGGGGCGCGCAGGCGGTGTACGGAATTCAGCCAGACCTTACGATTCTGGGGAAAATCATCGGAGGCGGGCTGCCTGTGGCTGCCTATGGCGGGCGGCGTGAACTGATGAGCCGTGTCGCGCCGTTGGGAGCGGTGTATCAGGCGGGGACGCTTTCGGGGAATCCACTTGCAATGCGGGCGGGGATCGAGACGCTGCGGCAGCTCGAACGGCCGGGATTTTACGAGGAGTTGAACCAGAGGAGCCGCAAATTGACGGATGGGATCCGGGCGATGATTGCGAAGCAGGGGTATGCGGCGTGCGTGAATGCGAGCGGATCGCTCGCGACGCTATTTTTTACAACGGGGCCGGTGCGGAATTTTGAAGAGGCGAAACGAGCGGACACGGCGAAATACGCGAAGTTCTTCTGGGAGATGCTGGACCACGGAGTGTTTCTGGCACCATCACAATTCGAGGCCATGTTCGTGTCCGCGGCGCATTCGGAGCAGGACATCGACGCGACGCTCCGCGCATGGGAGGAAAGCCTGCGCGCCGCGTTCGCGTGACGCCAGCTGCAATCATCTTGCTGCTGAGCGTACCTGCTTGCTCACCTGGCCCGATGCGGTAATCGGTAAGTTACCCCCATCGCGTCTCCGCATAGTTCCCGATGGGCCAACAATCATCACGGAATGATGATTCGCAACTTGCTAGGGTGTCGTTTGCGAACCGCGGTGGCAATTGTGAGGTTATGGATGACCATCGAGCGAAAACGCAATCGTAATGGTCGTGTCTACTTCAACGGGGTCCCCGTTCAGAAGCATGGGCTCGTAGCGCCACTGGCGAACTGCTGTTGTGGCAGCATCGAAGAGCTGTTGCGGTCCACTTACTGGTTCGAGCTGCGCGACATTCCCGTCACGATCGAGAACGACGTGAAGCATCACCGTTCCGCGCACACGTTCGTGAAAAGCTTCGGACGGAGGAACTGGATTGACCTGGTGAACGAGGCGGGCTTGTGCGACTTCGGCACTGATTCGGATGCGCATTGGCTTCACGTTTGGCAGGAGGCAGAACGTCCGCCAATTCACCACTCGAAAAAATCCTTGCACGTAGATGTAAACACCCGGAAGCCTATCGCTTTCCCGATCTCTTCCAGCACTGGCGGTGTAGAGGGCAACTGGGCCCTTAGCGCTCTGAACTATCGCCAGAATGAGACTGCCACCGGGAGTGGATGCAGAGGCCGACACCTCCCTCACAAATGCGCGGGTGTGCTTCTTCGCTCCGCTGTACCGAAAAATGTCTTTGACGCTTTCCTCGTAATCCTTCCAAGAGCCCTTGGATGTAGCAGCGAAACCTTGTCCTCTTTCTTCTCCGAATGTGGCGGCGAACCAGTTTGCACTCTCAGGGAGTTGGAGGTCGTCGATCAGGTCATTGAATTGCTTTAGATTACGGTCCCTAACGGCCCCGAGAATCGCCTCGAGCTGTGATTCCAATCCCGAGCTCGATTCCGGAACAGCTCCCCCGGTCTGTGCTTTCAAGCTGTCGTGTTTCGCGGCGGCTGTCAAGCGACTGGCCGGGAGTATCGAAGCCAGCTGACAAAGCAGCCCCAATAGCGCAATTCTCAGCGCCAAACCCTTTCTGTTGGTCATTCTTGGTTTCCTCGGAGTGCCTGCATCCGCCGGGGCCACTCGGACTGGCATTTCGCATGGTAACTCTATCCGGGCCAATCAAAAGTAGGAATCGAAGGAGTCTATATCACAGACTTGCGACAAGTCCTGATCAGCTGCTTTCTTGACTCTGAGAAGACGTATGATGCAGGAATCGAATAAGTACCGCCTAACTCCCCAGAAGCCCCCGTTGCAAGAGGTTAGCCGGAAGCGATTGAGAGAACTCTTCGGGAGTGATGGCGCCCTCGGAAGTGATGCCGCGTCGTCTCCCGCGTCGTGTGGCCGTGCGCGCGCTGAAGGGTGGGCGCGGCGCGGCAGGTGGCCCTCCTTGCCAGACTAGAAGGAACGAAAGCAAATTCTGACGCTGCATCGCGAGTCGCGGTGACACGTCGCACATTTCCATGTGATTCACATCACGGCGTGCGTGCAAGTGGCTCCCCTAAGGTGCTTGGAAGTCAAGAGAGGAGTGGGCGGCGGGCAGTAGGCCACAGGAAGGGCTACAAGCAAGCCCCGTGAGTCGCGGCAGAGGTCGGTCCCGGAATATGCCTCAACAACTGAACCGCCTTTCGATCGTCTTCGTAATCATGGTGGGCACCCTCATCGGCGCCCGGCATTACCTAGTCCCCAAAACCTTCGGGGCCTTGGGCCATTACCGGGCTGCCGCGATTGAAGCAAATGCCGCCAAACCGCTGGTTTACGCGGGACACGAGGCTTGCGAGATGTGCCATCCCGACATCGTCAAAACGCACGACAACGCCCACCACCGGAACGTGGCTTGCGAGGTGTGCCACGGCGCGCAGGCGGCTCACGTGGAATCGCCGGGGGACCACAAACCGCCCGCGCCTCGCCAGCGGACGTTTTGCCCGCTCTGCCATGCCTATGACGCGTCGCGGCCGACCGGCTTCCCGCAAATAGATCCCGTCAGCCACAACCCCGGGCGACCCTGTATCAGCTGTCACAATCCTCACGCGCCTGTGCCGCCGCACACGCCGCAGGAGTGCAGCGCGTGCCACGGCGAAATTGCAAGAACGAAAGCGCTCTCCCAGCACGCCGCGATCCCCTGCACGACGTGCCATAAGGTGGAAGAGAGGCACAAGATCTCGCCGCTGAGTAGCACTCCGAGCAAACCGCAGACCCGCGATTTCTGCGGACAATGCCATAGCAAGGACGCCAAAGCGGCGTCCGACATCGCACGCGTGGACATGAGTACCCACGGAGAACGCTACGTGTGCTGGCAATGCCACTACGCTCACTCTCCGGAGGCCCAATGAGCAGCGAAGCGAACCGTGCGCCAAACGAGCCGGAATCACAACCGGGGGTGTCCCAGGATCGCCGGGAGTTCCTGAAACAGTGCGTGGCGGCTGCTCCGTTGCTGCTGGCAATCCTCCCTGTGGCAGAAGTGGCAGCCGCGAGCACGCCGGACAGCAGCTATAAGCCGGAAGAGCACTACTACGGCATGGGCATTGACGTGAACAAGTGCATCGGCTGCGGCCGTTGCGCCGATGCCTGCAAGACGGAGAACAATGTGCCCCGCGAGCCGTTCTACTTCCGCACGTGGGTCGAGCGTTACGTCCTGACCACCGAGGGAGAAACCGTGGTCACCAGCCCAGACGGCGGCATCGAAGGCTTCCCTCCCTCGATCAGCGAGAAAGGCATCCTGCGCACGTTCTTTGTGCCCAAACTGTGCAACCACTGCGCCAACCCGCCTTGCGTTCAAGTCTGCCCCGTGGGCGCCACGTTCATCACGCGCGACGGAGTCGTGCTGGTGGACAAGGACTACTGCATCGGTTGCCGCTACTGCATCCAGGCCTGCCCTTATGGAGCGCGCTTCCTGCATCCCATCACGCATACAGCGGAGAAATGCACCTTTTGCTACCACAGGGTGGTGCAAGGAAAGGTGCCGGCGTGCGTGGAGGTCTGCCCGACGGGAGCCAGAATATTCGGGGACGTGAAGGCTCGCAGCAGCCCGCTGGCGCGTTTTACGCGCTTCAATGAAATTCAAGTGCTCAAGCCCCAGCTGAATACGGAGCCCAAGGTTTACTATGCCAATCTGGACGGGGAGGTGCGCTGATGCCGCCGGATCTTGTCCAGCAGTTGACCAATGTTCTCCACCAAGTGTCCGGCTACATCTATCCGAACGAGGTGGAGCTGCAATGGGGTCTGCTGGTGGTGGTCTACCCGTACATCACCGGGCTGGTAGCAGGGGCGTTCATTCTGGCCTCGCTCGAACGCGTGTTCAGCGTCAAGGAAGTGGAGCCGACGTACCGGCTGGCGCTGTTGACGGCATTGGCCTTCCTGCTGGTTGCGCCGCTCCCGCTGCTTCTCCACCTGGGGCATCCGGAACGATCCTTCGAAATCTTCCTCACGCCGAATGTGCATTCCGCCATGGCCATGTTCGGCTTCGTTTATGCCTGGTATCTAGCCGTGGTGCTGCAGGTGGAGATCTGGTTCGACTATCGCAAAGACCTGGTGCTCTGGGCGCGGAACGAGCGCGGGCTGCGCAAGTGGATTCACCTGATCCTGACGCTGGGCGCCACCGACATCTCCGAGCAAGCCGTGGAGTTCGATCGCAAGGCCGTTCGCTTCATCACCATCATCGGCATTCCCTCGGCATTCCTGCTGCACGGTTACGTGGGATTTATCTTCGGCTCGGTGAAAGCCAACCCGTGGTGGAGCAGCGTGCTGATCCCCGTCGTTTTCCTGTTCTCCGCTATGGTTTCGGGCATTGCCCTGGTGCTTATGCTTTACCTGCTGACCGGCCTGGTCCGCCGGAGCCTAGAGATGACGTGCCTGGACAAGCTCGCTTCTTTCCTCTTCTATGCCTTGGTGGTGGACTTTTCGCTCGAGATTCTGGACTTCATTCACCGTCTGTACGAGGCGGAGGAATCCATCAAGATCCTGGGCACGATGATCTCGACGCGTCTCTTCCTGAGCCTGGTGGTGCTGCAGGCGCTGGCCGGGACCGTGGTGCCACTGATTTGCCTGGCTTTTGTGAGTCCCGCATTCGGCAAGCGGGCGCTGGTGCGGTTTCCGGAAGAGCTGCGGCGGCTCCTCTATCTGGGCAGCGCCCTACTGATCCAGATCGGGATCTTCAGCACGCGATGGAACGTGGTGATCGGAGGCCAACTGTTCTCGAAGAGCTTGCGCGGGCTGACGGTGTACAAGATGGAATTGCTGGGCTTGGAGGGTTTCTTCGTTTCCGTACTGCTATTGGCGGCCCCCTTCTTCTTACTCTACATTTTGGTGAAGATACTTCCCCCCTGGAAAGAAGTCCCCACCACAGCGGTTCCGGAGGAGGCCGCCGGAGATTGAGTCGCGGGGCGTGGCCGGCTGGAAGCTAGCGCTGTCGCTCTCGCCAGCCCGCGGAGAGCGCGGCAGCGCCGCCGAGTCTTTGCACCCGGGCCAGAAGGTCGATTCTCCCGGGTAGACTCATTCCCGCTTATCCGGCCTCCTTGACGGTGCGGCCTGCGCAAGCTAGGCTTCCTCAGCCACAATTTCCCGCCATGCCGCTCGACAACGCACTGGAAAATTCAACTCCCTCCCGAGTGCTGAATGCGCTCAAAGGCATCGTCCAGACGGTGCAGGACTACATGTTGTTGTCAGTGGAGAGCGTGGCGTGCGTGTTCCGTACGCCCTTCTATGTGGACGACACTCTCGAGCAGATGGACATCATCGGAATCGGCTCGCTGCCGATTGTGGTGCTGACCGGCTTCTTTATCGGGGCGGTAATGGTGCTGCAGACGGCGGCGCAGTTCACGCGATTCGGCGAGACGGCGCTGGTGGGAGACGTGGTGGCGATTTCGATCGTGCGCGAACTGGGGCCAAGCATCACGTCGCTGCTGGTGGCGGGGCGGAATGCGTCGGGAATCGCGTCGGAACTGGGTTCGATGCTGGTGACCGAGCAGGTGGACGCGATGCGTGCGATGGGCACGGACCCGGTGAAAAAACTGGTGACGCCGCGGGTGCTGGCCACCACGTTGATGCTGCCGCTGCTGACGGCCATCTCCGACTTCATTGGACTAGTGGGCGGCTACCTGATTTCGCACTTCCAATTGCGGCTGGACCCGGTGCAGTACTGGACGCGGGCGATTCATGCGCTGGAGTTCGGGGACCTGGTGCAAGGGCTGGTGAAGCCGTTCATCTTCGGGTTCATTCTTTCCACCGTAGGCTGCTATTACGGGTTGTCGGTCAAGGGCGGGACGCAGGGAGTGGGACGCGCGACGACGCAGGCGGTGGTGACGGCGTCGGTGCTGATATTGGTTTCGAACTTCTTCATAACGCGGTTGCTGCTGTTTATTTTCGCGTGAGGACAATTGAAAGGTCGGACCTCAGCGGCCCTTCATTCTTCAGGGTGCACTAAAGCCGTCCTAATTCCGCTCGCTTTACGGCACAGCTAAAGCCGTGCCCTGACGTGAGCGGGCCCACTGGCACGAGGAGCGCCGGCTGGAAGCCGGCGGCACAAAATGCTGCGCTTCTGGGGATGGGAGTTTGCCACTATAATCCAGACACGGCGGAGGCGAGCCCACCGCGCTACCGCCGCTTCAGCATGAACGCTGGTCCGCCGGAATCACCCGCCATCGCCCTGGAGGGCGTCCGCATCGCTTTCGACGAACGAGAGGTATTGGCCGGTGTGTCGTTTTCCGTGGCGCGCGGCGAGACGCTGGCGCTGCTGGGAGAAACCGGGGCGGGGAAGACGGTGCTGCTGAAATTGGTGGCGGGTCTTTTGCGTCCCGATGCGGGGCGCATCCGGGTGCTGGGGAACGAAGTGACGGAGATGCCGGAGGAGGATCTGCTGACATTCCGGCGCCAGCTGGGATTCGTGTTCCAGGAAGGCGCGTTGTTCGATTCGCTCACGGTGGCGGACAATGTGGCCTACCGGCTGCGGGAAGAGGGCGCGGACGAAGCGGAGATCGAATCGCGGGTGGACGAGTCGCTGCGGTTCGTGGAGATGCAAGAGGCGAAAGCGAAGCTGCCGGGAGAAATATCGGGCGGGATGCGGAGGCGGGTGTCGATCGCGCGTGCGCTGATCACGCGGCCCCCGATCGTGCTGTACGATTCGCCGACGGCGGGGCTGGACCCGGTGACGTCGCAGCGCATCATCACGCTGATCCTGCGGCTTCGCGACGAATACGGAGTGACGGCGCTGCTGGCCACGCAACGAATCCAGGACGCGTTTGCGCTGGCCAACTACCGATTTGCACCGGGGGAAAACGCGGTGCTGCCGCTTTCGCCGAACGGGCACGCGGCGGCCCGGGGTGGACAATCCCAGCCGCCGGGAACGAGCAACGCGCCGCGGACGCGATTTCTGTTTCTGCGCGAGGGAAAAGTGTACTTCGAAGGGGACCAGGAGGAAGTCAGCGGGACGAAGGACGCCTATTTGCAGAGATTTCTCGTATAGCTGAATCGAAGGGTGCTGCCAGGGGCGGCTGGCCCAGAGCGGGCGGCGCTGAGGGCGTAGGCGAGGAAAGCAAAGAGAGGGAAAAGGCTAACACGGAGGGCACGGAGGAACGGAGGGCGCGGAGAGGGAGACGGAGGGGAGAGGAGCGCAGCCAAGAGTGGCTGCGCCACATCGGGTCGGGATGACAGGGCGGGGAGAGTTCGAGGAGTGAAGCTTGGAGGAGGGAAGGAATGCCACAACGCAAACAGGTCACGTGGGCGCAGCTCCGGGTGGGACTACTCACCCTGGCCGGATTGTTCTTGATCATGGTGGGGATTTTCTATGTGACCGGGACGCCGATCTGGGGGGCGAAGTACCAGTTACGGACGTATCTGCCCGAGGTCGAACAGCTAACCATCGGCGCACCGGTGCGGCTGGACGGTGTAGAGATAGGCAACGTAGACAACATTCGAATCGCTCCGCCGGCGGCGCAGGGAGAAAAGGGGGACCGGACGCGCAACGTGGAAGTAGTAATGCGGGTGGATAAACGGTTCAAAGACAACATCACAACGGAATCGCGCGCGAGCCTGGTGACGGAAGGGTTTCTGGGGAATCGCTACGTACGCATTACGAGGGGCTACGCGGGAACGTCGATCGCGGCGCAGGGCGAGGTTCCCGGCCTGGAAGAAGTGGCGATGAAAGACGTGGTGGAGCGTGGCGCGGACCTGGTGGAAAACCTGGGAGCCCTATCGAAGGACGTGCAGGGACTGGTGGGCGGACTGAAGAAGGGACAAGGATCGCTCGGGAAACTGCTGACGGACGACGAACTGTACAACCACCTGAATGCGAGCGTTTCGAAGCTGGATCAAATGATGAATACGACGCAGGAGGGGAAGAATTCGCTGGGAAAACTGTTTGCCAGCGACGAAATGTACAACCGCATCAACGCGATGGTGGATCGTATGGACAACGTGCTGGCGGAGATCCAGCAGCAAAAGGGGACGCTGGGAAAACTGGTGTACGACCCGAGCGTGTACGACAACACGAAGCAATTCGTGGAGAAGGCTAACGCGTTTCTGGCCGACGTTCGCGCGGGAAAGGGCTCGCTGGGAAAATTGAGCACCGACGATAAGCTGTACGACAACCTGCGAGACAGCGCCGAAAGCCTAAAGGAAGTGACGGATAAGCTGAGCAAGGGGCCGGGGAGCCTGGCGAAGGCGGTGAACGACGCGCAGCTCTACGACAACCTGACGGGGCTGAGCGGGGACCTGCGGTTACTGATCCAGGACATACGGAAGGATCCGAAAAAATATTTGCGGATCAAATTCACGATTTTCTGAAGGGGGAGTATTGTGCCTCAAATGGGGCACGGCATGCCGTGCCCCTACGAAGAGACTGCCGCGGGGCAGCGGCGATACGAGACACGGATCAACGGGGGAAGTAGCCGGGTTTGGCGCGGATGGTGAGGCCGGGCTGTTTGGGCACAATTTTGATTTTGCGGAAATCGGCATCGCGCGAAGAGTTGGTGGGGTAATAGGCCAGTTCGTAGGAAGAACGAAGTTCCTCGCCAATCTGCTTGAAATAGGTGTGGGGGTCGATGGCGGAGGCGTCGATGTGTTCGCCGCCGGTCTCGCGTGCGATGCGGTCCATGATGCGGATGCCGTACTGATTTCGGGCGGTGAGCTTGCCGTGCTCCTTCTCGGTGTAGCGGATGGCGAAGACGAGGACGTCGGAGCGCTGTGCGGCTTCGATGGTGGTCATCATATCGTGTGAGCTGGAATTGTCTTCGCCGTCGCTGAAGACGAGCAGAGCGCGGCGCCCGGACTGCTGCGCCATCTTTTCGGTGATCGAATAGTAGATGGAATCGTAGAACGCGGTGCCCAAGTCGCGGCTTTCCTTTGGGCCGATTTCCGGAAACCTCCCGGAGTGTTTATCGTACACCCCCAAGTTCGCGATGATCTCCGCGGGATCCGCGGTGAAATCGCTCACCAGCCGAACGTAATTTCCGAAACAGACCAGGAAGGCGCGGTCCTTTGGTCCCAGAACTTCGCGGAGGAAGATTTCGAGGTCCTGCTTGTGATGCCTGGCGGAGTGTTCCTGGCTGCCGCTGGCGTCGTCAATGAGGCCGAGGGTGAGAGGCAGGTCCAGGCTGCGGGCGAAGAAGGCGATCTTCTGGGGCGCGCCGTCTTCGAGGATCTCCAGATCATTCTGGGTGAGATTGTCGACGAGTGCTCCGACTGCGTTGCGGGCGGAGAAGGCGACGTTGACGAGGTTGACGTCAACACGGACGGGCTGCTGGGCGGGGAAAAGGGCGGCGGCCAGGAACAGAGTTACGAGGAGGAGTGCGCGGAGTTTCATTTCTGCTCCCGGGAGATTCTCATATGACTGGAACGAAAGCCGGGGCGATTGGGTTCCCTCCGACGCCCGCCCATGCGCGGGCAGGCGCTGGCGATAGAGAGGTGGGCTATACTGGCGCGGGTGTTTGATTGGGAACAGCGGGAGCGGCTACGGGCGATTGTAACCGTGCGTTCATCTTGTCCTGATAGGGTGACGAATTGAAGAAAGCGCTCGACGAACTGGTGAATCCGCAGGCTGCGGAGATCGAGCCGGGCCCGGCGGAAGGGATGAGACCGGCGCCGCGGAAGGAAGAGGCGCGACCGTATCCGGGTGCGCTGGTGGTGGTGGAGGGGATCGACGGTTCGGGGAAGAGCACGCAGCTTTACTTGCTGAAGCGGTGGCTGGAAATCGGGGGATACCGGCTGCACTTTACGGAATGGAATTCATCCGAACTGGTGAAATCGGCGACGAAGCGCGGAAAGCAGCGTCGGCTGCTCACTCCGGTGACCTTTTCGCTGCTGCACGCCGCGGACTTTGCGGACCGGTGCGAGCGGCAAATCCTTCCGCTGCTGCACAGCGGGTACCTGGTGCTGGCGGACCGGTACATCTACACGGCGTTCGCGCGCGACTCGGCGCGCGGGTGCGGAACCGAGTGGCTGCGAAACCTGTACCGCTTCGCGCCCGTCCCCGACGTCACCTTCTATTTCCGCGCGCCGCTGGAAGTGGCGGTGCATCGGATCTTGAGCGGGCGGCCCAAACTGAAATACTACGAAGCGGGGATGGACCTGGGGCTTTCCTTCGACCGCGCGGAGAGCTTCCGAATCTTCCAGGGAATGATCATGGAGCAGTACGACCGGATGATCGAAAGCGACAATTTTGTGGTGATGGATGGAACGATAAAGGTGGACCGGCTGCAACGGAAAATGCGGGAAATCGCCGGGGAGAGAGTGGATTTGGAGCGGTACCGGCCGGGGAAGAAGCCGTGAGCGCGGGAACGAAAGCGGCGCGACGCCGCGCGGCGAAGGCGAGGAACGGCGCGGGACAGCCGCAGCCGCGATTCTTCGGTGCGAGCCTTCCCGGGTTTCACGAAGAGGAACTGGCGGGCTCATTGATCGTGCTGGAGGGGAGCGACGGATCGGGGCGGTCGACGCAAATAACGCTGCTGACGGAATGGCTGGAGTCGCAGGGATTCGCGGTGCAGACGATGGGCCTGCGGCGGTCGTACCTGGTGGCGGAAGACATAGACGAATTGCTGGCGAACAACGCGGTGACGCGGCTGACGCTGGCGCTGATGTACGCGACGGATTTCTACGATCAACTGGAGCACCGGATCGTGCCGGCGCTGCGGTCGGGAATGATCGTGCTGGCGGACCGGTACATCTTCACGCTGATCGCGCGAGCGGTGGTGCGGGGGATCGACCGGGAATACCTGCACGGGCTGTACGAGATGTCGCTGAGGCCGCAACTGACGTTCTGGCTGAATGTGGGGCCGGAAGCGGCGTTCGAGCGGGAATTCAAAAAAACGCACGCGATCTCGTACTGGGAGGCGGGGCGCGACATGTCGCTTTCTTCGGATCTGTATAAATCGTTTATCCGGTATCAGGGGATGGTGAAAAAGGAGTTTGAAGTATTGGCGCGGCGTCACCAGTTTATCGAAGTGGACGGGGAACGCACGGTGGCGGAGGTGAACGGGGATCTGCGGGGGCGGATCGCGGGGCACCTGGGAATCCGTTCCACGCGCTTCCGTCCCACTTCGGCACGGACGCCGGCCTGGCGCTGAAGCGAATTGCATTTTCCAATCCATATCGCGGCGATCGACGCTGGCTCAAACGCCATCCGGCTGGTCATCGCCCGAGCCGAATCCCTGACCGCTATTTACGAGCTTGCAACGGAGCGGGCGCCGGTGCGCCTGGGGCACAGGGCATTCACGCGGCGACGCATCGACGAAGACACGATCGAGCGGGCGGTGAAAGCTTTCCGCGGGTTCCGGGAGCTGATGGAGCTATACCGCGTGGAGGCGTGGCGCGCAGTGGCCACGAGCGCGTGCCGAGAGGCGCGGAACCGCGAGGAACTGCTGCGGCGAGTCGAGCGCAAAGCGGGAATCCGGCTGGAGGTGATCAGCGGGCCGGAGGAGGCGCGGCTGGTGCGCGCTGCGGCACTGGCGGCGTGCGCGGGGAAGGCGGAGCCGGGTGTGATCCTGGATCTGGGTGGCGGCAGCCTGGAAGTAAACCTGATGCACGGGGGACAGGCGCGGCGCACAGTGAATTTGCCGATTGGCACGGTGCGGCTGATGGAGACGCTGGGAATCGAAGGGCGGATCACGCCGGAGCAGCGCGAGCTGGTTCGCGATGTGGTGCTGCACCATCTGCATCGCGGGCTGCACGGGCTGAGCGCGGGGAATCATGGGCCCGCGGTGGCCTGCGGGGGAAACGTGGAAGCGCTGGCGCAGATCTATCCGGGGACGGCGTCGGCAGGGATGCCGGTGCTGGACCTGCGGCTGATGCGGCGGCGGCTGGGAGAAATTGCGGGGCGCGACGTGGAACCGCGGATGCGGCGGTACCGCATCCGGCGGGATCGCGCGGATGTGATCGGAATCGCAGCGGTGGTGCTGGATACGGCGTGCGAGGCGCTGGGGCTGAGGTCGCTGCTGGTGCCGGGAGTGGGGGTAAGGGAAGGGGCGCTGCGCGAGCTGGTGGCGTCGCGATTTGCCACGGTACGGAAAATTACGAAGGCGCGGGATGAACGCGCGGCAGGAACGCGCGAGGGCACGCTGGCGTTTGGGCGGCGTTACGGATACGACGAACGGCATGCGGAGCACGTGGCGGGGCTGGCCGTGTCGTTGTTCGACCAGTTGCGGCCGGTGCATGGGCTGGACGGAGGGGCGCGGCTGGCGCTGGAGTTGGCGGCGCTGCTGCATGACGTGGGACGAATCGTGAACGACCGCGGGCACCACCGGCACGGCGAGTATTTGATCCGCTACGGCGAAATCCCGGGGCTGTCGGATGAAATGCGGCAGGTGGTGGGCAGCCTGGTGCGCTACCACAACCACAAATCGGAACCGGATCCGGATCACCGGCCGTATGGGGATCTGCCGAGGGACGAACGGAGACGGGTGCGGCTGCTTTCCGCGATACTGCGGCTGGCGGAAGGGATGGACAGCGGGCACACGCAGGGGGTGAGCGATGTTCGCGCGGTGTATCACGTTGGACATGTGGAGTTCGATTTATCGGGGAAGGGCGATCTGGCCGCGGCCGCTGCCGCGGCACAGAAGCGGGCGGGATTGTTTGAGCGCGAGTTCGGGGCGACGGCGATATTCCGGAGGCAGAAGGAGGGGCGGAGAGTGGCGTGAGGAAGGCAGTGCCTAGTGGCGAGTGAAGGAAAAGAAAGAGCAGGTTCCTCATCCCGCGGCGGGCGCGGGATTCGGAATGACAGGTGCTGGACTGGGTTGAGTGACGGGAGCGAGTTGGGACAGGGAGTGAAAGAGGGTTGATGCTGGTTTATTTGATTCGACATGGGATTGCGATTGACCGGGAGGAGCCGGACTGCCCGCCGGATGCGGAGCGCCCGCTGACGAAGAAGGGGATAGAAAAAGCGCGGCTGGTGATGGCCGGAATCCGCGAGCTGGGCGCGAAACCCGATATCATACTGTCCAGCCCGCTGGTGCGGGCCTGGCAAACGGCGGAGATTGCCGCGGAGGCGCTACATTATCCCAAAAACAGAATCCAGCGGACGGATGCGCTGCTGCCGGAGGCAGATCCCGCGGCGCTGATGAAAGAGCTGGCGCGGATGAAGGCGGAGCAACTGCTGTGCACCGGGCACGCGCCGCATATGGACGAGTTCATAGCGCACGCCACGGGAACGCGCCGGTCGTTTACCGCGCTGAAGAAGGCCGGGGTGGCGTGCATCGAATTTGAAGAGGCGGCAGCGGGGGGCGGGATATTGATTGCGTTGTATCCGCCGCGTGTGTTCCGGCTGCTGGAGGATTGAAGGGTCTGCCGGGCCTCAACGGGCGGTAAAGCAGTTCGAAGGACGCCGGCTGGAAGCCGGCGGTACAAAATGTTCCAGCCAGGCGGCGCGCCAGGAGGCCGCGGATCTGCCAGTAAGGCGGCGGAGAGCGGCGGCGAAGCGGCGCGCGCGGGCGAGGCGAACGAGCGCCGAGATTTCCATCTGACCAGCTAGAAACTTCACCAGAGAATGCGAGAGGACGTAGAAGGGCGCGGCGACATTGTGGCGGTCTGCCAGGATGCCGTGAGGGAGGCCGCGCGTGCCGATAAAGGGCAGGACGCGCCGACCGCGCGGGTCGGCGAGCCACAGTGCCGCGTCGGCGTCAACGCCACGATTGCCGCCCGAAGTGAAGAGGCGCGAATCGTATCCGGCGCCCGCTTCGCTGACCACACTTTCGAGATAGCAGGCCAACCCTTCGCTGAACCAGGGAGGCGCGTGGGGGCAGGGGAGCAGAGCGTGGGCGAGTTCATGGAGGTAGGGCGCGGTGCGCGAGGCCACACGATAGGTGGAAAGGTGAATCGTCCCGCCGCGCGCCGAGGAGATGCGCGTTGCGCTGTGCAGCTCGAATCGCGGGCGCGCCGCGGCGCGGAGACCGGGGAGCCGTTCGATCTCGCGAAGGCCGCGAGCGGCGAGAGCGGCGAATGCGCCGGCATCTTCGCGGGAGAGCGAGGCGCGTTCGTAGTGGACGGTGACGCGCCCGCGGCGAACGAGACCGCATGCCCGCTTCGACGAAACGTGTGGCGGGGTCATCGGGCGGAGAGTTGCGGGCTCACGGATTCCTGCCGCTCGCGGCGGGGGAATCGGGTTTCACGCCGATGTAGGCGAGCATCTGTTTGACCTGAGCGGCGTAGGGGCCCTGGGGAGCGAGCTGCAGATACTTTTTGAGCGCATCGGCGGTGCCTGGAGGCGCCGTTACTTTGCCGTCTTTGTCCGTCTTGCTGGCGGCCAGCAGTAGCGAACCCTTAATGAAATAGGCGTCAGGCCTGTTGGGATTGGCGGCGATGGCTTTGTCGCAGGCGTCGAGAGCACCATCGATTTGTCCAGCGTTGTAGTGAATGACGCAGAGATTGAAATAGGCCGTGGCGGGATCGGGAGCGACTTCCGCCGCCTTGGTATAGGAGACGATGGCTTCGTCGTTCTTCTTGAGTTTGAGATAGGCATTGCCCTGATTGAGCAGCATCTGCGCGATGCCCGACTTGGCCCGGTCGCGATCGGAATTCATGAGTTTTGATTCCGTTGAGGGAGGAGTGGACAGGAATTGCCGGGCGGCCTGAATGCCTTTCTCGAAACTCGCGGCGGCGTTTTCATAGTCGGCCGCGTTGTACTGCATATCGCCCAGAGCCTCGAAAAAATCCCAACGTGTGGGATCGGCGGCAACGATGGCCTTCAAGGCGGTGATTGCCGCCTGGTTATCGTTGGCGGCCAGGGCCGCGTTGTACTTGGAGATGAGAGCGTTGTTTGCGGAGGGCTGGGCATTTTGCGCCTGGGAGGGTTGCGATGGCGCAGCGTTCGACGCGGGCTTGGCGGGCGTTGCGGGCGTGCCGGAAATATCGATATCGATCCGGATCGGGGCGTCAGGCTCGCTCGTGAGCTCGAGCGTCTTGCGGAATAGTTTGCCGCCCGTAGCGTTGAGGATGGAGACGATGTAGGTGCCGCGGACGACGTCGGGAATGCTGAATGTGCCGTACTTGTCGGTTGTGGCGCGGTAAACCTGAAAGGTGTCCTGATGACTGAGAACCACCTGCACGCCGGGGAGAGATTTGCCGGCGTCGGTGATGCGGCCATCCGCGCGGGTGAGGCTGGCCTGTGGACGGACGGGAGAGGCGCAGAGCGAGAGGGCCAGGACTGACAGCAGCATACGAATCGATTTGGCGTTCATGGTGAGCGAGCCTCCGCGCCGGACGAGCTTTGCGCATTCTATCAACTGCGGTGAGGTGCGTGTAATCGAGGTTGGGGGGCGCGGGCGAACTGCGGCGACCGGAGAAGGCTCGAAAG
>Ga0187803_10000240_pt1 | contig 22784 bp, 19 predicted proteins | sample NC_wetland_sal_i_2_FD_132425 | JGI IMG/M metagenome (GOLD analysis project Ga0187803, IMG submission 132425) | Wetland sediment microbial communities from Neuse River Estuary, North Carolina, USA - Control_3 | ecosystem: Environmental > Aquatic > Freshwater > Wetlands > Sediment | place: USA...
GGCAAGGGCGAGGCCGCCGAGGGTCATGATGTTGATGGTCTCGCCGAGGGCGCTGATAACAATGATGGAGGCAAGAATCGAAAGTGGAATGGAGATGGCGATGATGAGGGTGCTGCGCCAGCTTCCGAGGAAGATGAGAATCATCAGGCCGGTGAGGCAGGCGGCGATGATCGCTTCGCGCACGACACCATCAATGGCGGCGCGCACGAACAGGGACTGGTCGGCCAGAGGATGCATTTCGAGATTGGGGGGCAGCGCGGCGGCCAGGCTGGGAAGCATGGCCTTGACGCCGGAGACGATATCGAGGGTGGAAGCGCCGCCGGACTTGAGAACGGTGAGGAGAGAAGCGCGCTGGCCGTTGACGCGGGCGATATTGGTCTGCGGGGGAAAGCCGTCGCGAACGTGAGCCACGTCGCGGATGTAGATGGTGGCGCCGTTGACGGTTTTGATGGGCAGATCGTTGAGCTCGGCGACGGTTTGAGGGCTGCCGTTCAACTCGACGTTGTACTCGAAGGTGCCGATCTTGGAAGTGCCGGCGGGCAGGATCAGGTTTTGAGCGCTGACGGCGTTGACGACATCCAGGGGTGAAAGGCCTTTGGCCTGTAGGGCCGGAAAGTCCAGGTCCACCTGGATCTGGCGCATCTTTCCACCATAGGGGTAGGGCATGGCTACGCCCTGCACGGTGACGAGGCGCGTGCGGACAAAGTTCACACCCATGTCGAACAACTGCTGCTCGGAAAGACCCTGGCCGGAAAGCCCGACCTGCAGAATCGGAACGCTGGAGGCGGTGTAGACGATGACGAGGGGCGGAAAGGTGCCGGGAGGAAGACCGCGGAGAATGGTCTGGGAGACGCTGGTAACCTGGGCGACCGCCATGTCGACCTTGGCATTGGGCTGAAAAAAGACCTTAATGACGGCGATGCCATTGAGCGATTGCGACTCGATGTGCTCGATGTCGTTGACCGTGGTGGTCATGATGCGCTCGCTGTTGAAGACGATGCGGTTGGCCATCTCGGGAGCGGAGAAGCCCGCGTAGTTCCAAAGGACGCTGACGACCGGGATGTTGATGTTGGGGAAGATATCCTTGGGAGTGACCAGAGTGACGAAGATGCCCAGCATGAGAATGAGGAGCGAGCACACCACGAAGGTGTACGGCCTTCTCAGCGCCAGACGGACTATCCACATAGTGTTTCTGTCCTGTCCCCGTCACCGGCCCGGCCGGAAGAACCGGGCAGCGTGCCCCACAGAGAAATCGCGTTCGTACATCAATAAGACGTGAGCCGCCACCCCCTGCGGTTCATCGGGGGGCGCCTGCCATGGCGCCCTCCAGCTTCAAGGCTTCTTCGATCTCCGAAACTTCCGGCGCAGACAGAATCAGGTCCGCGGCGCCGACAATTCCGGTGAGCTGCTGCGCAGTGCGCACGCCGACGATGGCGGCAGTGACGGCCGGATTCCTGAGTGTCCATGCGATGGCGACTTCTCCGGCGGAACGGCCGTGGCGGCCGCCAATCTCGCGAAGCAAGCAGGCGATGCGGAGATTGCGCGAAAGCAGGGGCTCGCGGAAATTCGCGTGGCGGCTGCGCCAGTCGTCGGCGGGCATGGCGGCTATGCGTTCACGAGTCATGGCCCCGCTGAGCAGGCCGGCGGCCATCGGGGAATAGACGAGGACGCCAATGCCCTGGCGAAGCGCGTAGGGCAGGATGGAGTTTTCGATGTCGCGACGAATCAACGAGTAGGGCGGCTGGAGCGAAGTGATGGGCGCAATCGCGGCGGCGCGCTTCATCTGCTCGGCGTCGAAATTGGAGACGCCGATCCAGCGGACTTTCCCCTGCTCTTTGAGGCGCGCCAACTCCATCCAGCCTTCTTCAATGTCGGGATCGGGGTTGGGCCAGTGAATCTGGTAAAGGTCAATCGCGTCGGCTTTCAGGCGGCGAAGGCTGGCTTCGCATTCCCGCGTGATGGAGGCGGCTTTCAAAGAATGGCCGATGACGCGGTCGGCTCCCCAGACCATGGAGCATTTTGTGAACACGTAGGGACGGGATGCGCGGCCTTCCAGAGCGCGTCCGACGACTTCTTCGGAATGGCCCAGGCCGTAAACGGCGGCGGTGTCGATCCAATTGATCCCGGCGTCGAGGGCGGCGTGGATGGCCCGGATGGACTGAGCGTCGTCCTGAACGCCCCAACCGAAATCCCAGCCGCCTCCACCGATGGCCCAGGCGCCCACGCCAAGGCGGGTGATATCGAGATCGCTGTTTCCTAACTTTCCATGATCCACTGGAACCCCCACGTGAACTGTGGCTGCAAGGATCAGATGCAATCGCCGGTCGATTCAGGACCGCGTCGCGGAACAAGTGAATCAGGAGCAATCTGTAAGCCAATTAGGGAGGAACAAGGAGAGATCGACTAACGTGATTAAAATGTGTGGATTATGGATGGTAAACGGGCTTGCGTTTTTGCGCGGAAGAGGGTGATACTACGCTTTGTGTCGAGCCTTCGACAGGGATTCGACAAGTATTGAATCTTTCGGGGTCAGCTCCGCGAGGGCTGGTCCAAAAGGAGGGCGGGATGTCGGAAGCGCGAACGGCCCCGCTGGTTCCCAACCGCTACACTGCCCTTCTGGAGATCGCGCAGATCGTGGCGGCGCACCACACGCTTGAAGAGCTGTTCCACGATCTGGCGCCGCTGCTGCATGCCTCCATACAGTTCCAATACCTGACGCTGATGCTGCACGACGAGAAACGAAAGGTGATGCGGATGCACACGCTGGAGGGGACGGGCCTGCGCTTGGCGCAGCCGGGGTCGGAGTTTTCGATGGCGGAATCGGGGTCGGCATGGGTGTGGCGCAACCAGAAGCCGTTTGTGGTGGAGGATGCGCTGAAGGAATCGCGTTCGGATCCGCGGATCAATCTGATGCGCGAGTACGGGATTCGCTCGTCGCTAGGACTGCCGCTGACGACGCCGCGGCGGCGGCTCGGCGCGTTCAACTTAGCGAGCAACGAGCCAGGAACGTACGGGCCCCAGGAGATTGAATTTGCGCAACAAGTGGCGAACCAGGTGGCAGTGGCCGTGGAGAACGCGCTGAACTATGGCGAGGCGCAAGCGCTGCAGGAGCAGGTGACGCGGGAGCGGGACCGGCTGAAGCTGCTGCTGGACGTAAATAACGCGGTAGTGTCGAACCTGTCGCTGGCGGAGCTGTTCCGCGCGATCCCGGCGAGCGTGCGAGCGGCGATGCAGTGCGATGCGGCGTGCCTCTCGTTGCCGGACGCGAAGGGGGAGACGCTGCGCGTCCACGGGCTGGATTTTCCGGACGGGCGCGGCTACCTGCAGGAAGAGATGGTGCTGCCGGTGGAGGGATCGAGTCCGGGAGCGGCGCTGCGGACGGGGCGCCCGGTGATTTTCGCGGCTGCGCCGGCGGCGATTCATCGCGACTCCGCGCGGATCAATGCGCAGGAGGGATTCCAGTCCGGGTGCTTTGTGCCGCTGGTGAGAGAGAACCGGAAGCTGGGGGTGCTGCATCTGCTGGACCGGCGGGCGGGCGCGTTTTCCGAGGCGGACGGGGAATTTCTGGGGCAGGTGGGAAATCAGGTGGCGATCGCGCTGGAGAATGCGCTGCGGTACCGAGAGATCAATGAGCTGCGGACGCAACTGGCGGAAGAGCGTTCGTATCTGCGGAATGAAATCCGCACCGACCAGGAATTCGAAGAAATCCTGGGTGAGAGTCCGGGGCTGAGGCAGGCGCTGGTACAGGCGGAAACGGTGGCGACGACGAATTCGACGGTGCTGATTCTGGGGGAGACGGGCACGGGCAAAGAGTTGGTGGCGCGCGCGATCCATCATCTGAGCGGGAGGCGCGAGCACATCTTTGCGAAGCTGAATTGCGCGGCGATCCCGTCGGGGCTGCTGGAGAGCGAACTGTTCGGGCACGAGCGTGGCGCGTTCACGGGAGCGGTTGGTCAAAAGCCGGGACGGTTCGAGCTGGCGAATCAGGGGACACTGTTCCTGGACGAGGTGGGAGATATTCCGTTCGAGCTGCAACCGAAACTGCTTCGGGTGTTGCAGGAGCAGGAATTCGAGCGCCTGGGTGGGACGCGATCGATCCATGTGGATGTGCGGTTGATCGCGGCGACGAACCGGGATCTGGGGCGGATGGTGGAGGACAGGGAGTTCCGGGCGGATTTGTTCTACCGGCTGAATGTATTTCCGATCCGGATTCCGCCGCTGCGGGAGCGGAAGCAGGACATTCCGATTCTGGTGCGGCATTTCACGGCGAAGTACGCAAAGGGAATGAACAAACGGATTACGACGATACCGCAAGAGGTGATGGAGGCACTCGTCGAGTACGACTGGCCGGGGAATATTCGCGAGCTGCAGAATTTCATCGAGCGGGCGGTGATCTTGTCGCGAGGGCCGGGGCTGACGCCGATGCTTGCGGAGCTGGAGACGCCGCGAATGGGGCGAGCGAAAGCGGCTGAGCCGGCGACACTGGAGCAGGCGGAGCGGGAGCATATTCTGGAGGCGCTGCGGGCGACGGATTGGACGCTGGGCGGGACAGAAGGCGCCGCGGCGCGGCTGGGGATTCCGCGGACCACGCTCATTTACAAAATGCGGCGGCTGGGGATAAAGAAAACGACGAAGCTCGACTGACGGCAAAATTTGGCACAGGTAATTTAGAGCAGAGGGCGCAGCAAGCAGTGCCCCTACGGCGTGGGGCGGTTCGCCAAACCCATCAATTTAAGCAGCCTGAGAAGTCGCTGAGATCAATAGCCTTTGGCTTTGACGACGATGTAGGTGATGTCTTTGGCGCCGTCGAGGAGAACCTGGTGCGGCGTGTTCGAGGGGATGCGGACGACATCGCCCGCAGAGAGCTTTCTGCGGATGCCACCGGAGATGGAGCCGTTGCGGAGCTCATGCGGGGCGACGGTTTCGGCGCCGGTGAGCGTTCCGCCCACAACAAGAACGCCGGAGCCGGACTGGACAAAGAAGATGTCCACTTCAGTTTCGTGCAGTTCGGGCGCACCGTCGCCCAGGCGGTAAACCTCAATGACGGCTTCATGGGGATAATCGGCAATCTTCTGAAGGCCGACGTGGTGGGGGTCGGCCGCAGCCTTGGGCGCCATCGCCCTGTGGAGTTCTTCGAACGAGGCGGCATTCCATTGCTGGAATCCAGCGGGGACCGACCCGTCCGGCACAACCGCCCACAGGGGAAGGGCGAAGAGACAAAGCAGGCAGAGTTTTTTCATGGGTTGACCACCTCTGATGAGATTTGGGCGCGAAGGGGCTCGATACGACATGGAATGGAGCCCTCGTGCGGGGAGTTCTACGCCTGGGCGGGTTTATGTACAAGCAAAAACGTCTGGAGGGCGGCGGTCCATCCAGTGACGTGGCCGATTTTGCCTTGCCGGAACCTCAGCCCTCAAAAATCGAGGCCAAGTTGGTCATGGCCAGCAGTTCCTTGATGCGCGGGGCCACGTTGGTGACTTGGAAGGCGCAAGTGGACTTTTGCGCCGAAGACCACAGCCGCACGATCGTGCCCAGGCCCGAACTGTCGATGTAAGTGATTTGGGCCAGGTCGAGGACGACGCGCTTGGTCTGGGAAACGAGCGGATGCACCTTCTCCAACAGCGCGCCCGTGGTGGACGCGGTGATCCTGCCGGAACAATGCACCAGAATTCCGGAAGAAGAGCTTTCGACCTCCAGTTTCAAATCCGAGGCTGGAGCACCGGAATGAGCAGCCATGAGGGCCTCCTGAACATCGGCAATCGCAGAAATCAGCGAGCGGATAACGGCGTTCTATATCAGAAAACCGGCGCGCGAACAAGCAAATCGAGTGTGGCGTGGCTTAGCGCCATAATTCTGTCACCCGCTAACGGGCACGTGAAAATGTCTGGAGAATCGCCCTGAAGTTCTCCAGCTTCATGCTGTGTCGTCTGGAATTAGGCAGGTTCCGGCGGCGGAAAGAGCGCCTGGCGCGCCGCCTGGGGGTTCTGCCCTTTGTTCTCAGGGTGTGTTTGCTTCGCGGACGCACCTAAGCCCGACGTAGCCGGCCCTGACGCCGGGACCATCCCTGAAGCGGACCGATGCACGGACGCACCAGGTAAAGTGGAGCCAGGAGCCGCCCCGCAGAACGCGGAGTTGGCCCGTGGCGGGCCCCGGAGGGTCCTGGGACGGGCTATTCTCGTAGTACTTTGCGTCGTACCAATCGTTGACCCATTCCCAGACGTTTCCGAGCGTGTCGTGCAAGCCAAATCCGTTTGCGCGTTTTTGAGCTGTCTCATGCGCCCGGCCGCTGCTGTTCTCGCTGTACCACGCGATTTCATCGGGGTCGCCGTAACGCGCCTCCGTGTTTCCGCCGCGCGCCGCGTATTCCCATTCTGCTTCCGTGGGCAAGCGCCCTGCTATCCATTGACAGTATCCCTGCGCATCATTCCAAGTGACATTGACGACGGGCAGGTTGTGGTTCGCCCAGCCAGCGTTGAAGCTGGGCGCAGGCGGCATTTTCCGTCCCGTGGCGGCGGCAAAGCGCTTGTACGCCTCCGCGGTTACCTCCGTCTGCCCCATCCAGAAACCTTTGCTGATCGTCACTCGGTGAGCGGGCTTCTCATCACCAGCGCATTCGCCATCTCCCGGGGAGCAGCCCATCGTGAAGGCTCCCGGCGGTATCCAGACAAACTTCAATCCATCTTTGGGATTTACCCGAACCTCGCCGGTCGTTGGAGGGTTTGCGGCGGCCTGCCTCTCCGCCTGGGCTGTCCCCGGGCGAACCCGTGCGACGGCTAGAAGGCAGAAGAGTGCGGCAGCACAGACGGCAAGGACTAAAGAGGTCCCCTTGGGCCGCATCGGTTTTTGTGGTTCCAGAGGCGATTCCTACTTGCGAATCTTACCACAATCAACAGCACACAATCGGAGGACAAAGCACGGGGTACATTGGAAGCGGGAGAGTGTCAGGGGCGGACCGGCGTGTCCCCCCGGCACTCGATGTCGTGAATGCCCCTCGTTCTGAAATGGCGCTGATTTTTCGCTGGGCGCAAAGATCCCCGCGAAGGCCACGGGCCAGATTGTGAGAGCTATGACAAGGGGTGAAGTTAAGCGAGAGGGAGGTGAGAGCCCGGACCTGCAAAATTCTGTTAAGTCCGCCGAAACTCGCCACTTGACAAAGGGCTCTGCGGGGACTATTTAGGTTGGGTCATCGGCGCTGTACGAGAGCCGGACCTGCGCCCACAGGGAGGTTCAGTTCATGGCCACTTCACGCCGCGAATTCCTGAAAATATCCACGATAGGGGGGGCAGCTGCGGCTGTTCTGGGCTTCGACCTGGCCCCGGCGTATGCCCAACTGCGCACGCTGAAGATCGAGCGGGCCAGCGAGACGCGCTCGCTGTGCCCGTACTGCGCAGTCGGCTGCGGAATCATCATCTACTCCTTGGGCGACCGCGCCAAAAACGTGACGCCGCAGGTGGTGCACGTGGAGGGCGACCCCGACCACCCGACGAATCGGGGGACGCTGTGCCCGAAAGGAGCGTCGCTCGAGCAGGACATCCTGAACGAACGGCGGCTACTGAAGCCGCAGGTGCGCCGGCCGGGGAAAACGGAATGGGAGGACATTACCTGGACGGATGCTATCAATGAAATCGCGCGGAAGGTGAAAGACACGCGGGACGCCACGTTTGTGGAGAAGGACGCGGCGGGGAACACGGCGAACCGCTGCGAAGGGATAGCGTTCACGGGCGGGTGCACGGACACGAACGAGTTCAACTGGCTGGTAGTGAAATCGATGCGCGGCCTGGGCGTGGTGTACTTAGAAAACCAGGCCCGTGTTTGACACGGCCCCACGGTCTCAAGTTTGGGACCAACGTTTGGCCGGGGCGCAATGACGAATGGCTGGATCGACATAAAGAACACGGATATGGCAATGGTGATCGGGGGGAATCCCGCCGAGAACCATCCATGCGGCTTCAAGTGGGTGATGGAAGCCAAGCGGAACCGCAATGCCAAGCTCCTGGTGATTGATCCCCGATTCACGCGCACCGCCGCGGTGAGCGATTACTTTGTGCAAATCCGGGCCGGGTCGGATATCGCGCTGCTCGGCGGCATGATCAATTACGCCATCCAGAACAACCGCATCAACAAAGAGTACGTAGCCAACTTCACGAACGCCTCCTACATCGTCAGGGAAGACTTCAAGCTGCCGGAGGACGGCCTATACTCCGGGTACGACGCCACGAAAAGGGCCTACGAAAAGGTGAGCTGGAACTACCAGCCCGCGGGCCAGGTGCATCCCGCGCCTCCGGAGATAAAAGACGGGAAACCGGTGCCGCCGAAGATGCCCGAGGTGGTGGACCACGACCCGATGCTGGAGAACCCTCGCTGCGTCTTCCAGCTCCTGAAAAAGCATTATTCGCGCTACACGCCGGAGATGGTGGAGCGCATTACCGGGATCCCCAAGGACCAGTTCCTGAAGGCCGCGGACATGTTCACCTCCGTGCGCAAAGACGGGGACATGACCAAGGTCGGGACAATTATTTACGCGGTGGGTCTGACGCAGCACAGCTACGGGGCGCAAATGATTCGCACGGCGTGCGTGCTGCAGTTGCTGCTGGGAAACATCGGGCGGGCCGGCGGCGGGATGAACGCGCTTCGCGGGCACTCGAACATCCAGGGCGCGACGGACATGGCCGGCATCTTCGACATCCTGCCCGGATACCTGAAAGTCCCGGTTCCTGCGGACAAAGACCTGAAGAGCTATTTGGAGCGCATCACACCAAAACCCTCGAAACCGAAAGAGTGGGACTCATTCAACTACTGGTCGAACACCCCGAAATTCGCGGTGTCGCTGCTGAAAGCGGTTTACGGGGACGCAGCGAAGAAGGAGAACGACTTCTGCTTCCACCACCTGCCCAAAGTGGACCGGCGCTATTCCTTCGCGGACATCTGGAACGACATGTACCTGGGCAAAGTGAAAGGCCTGTTCGCCATCGGGATGAACGGGGTGATGATCGGCCCGGATTCCAAGAAGAATATCGAAGCGCTGAAGAAGGCGGACTGGCTGGTGGTTGGCGAGATTTATCCGGACGAGACCAGCGAGTTCTGGAAGGCTCCGGGCACGACCACGGAGGAGATGCAGAAGATTCAAACCACGGTGTACCGGCTGCCGTGCGCGGGGTTTGCGGAGAAGGATGGCACGTTCGTCAACTCGGCGCGGTGGCTGGTGTGGAAGAACGCGGCGCTGCCGACTCCTGGAGACGCCAAGCTGGACCAGGAAATCGTGGCGCGGATTTTCCTGAAGGTGCGGGAACTGTACGCGAAGGAAGGCGGGAAGTTCCCCGAGGGTCCGCTCTCGATAGCCTGGGCGTACTCGAACCCGAACAGCCCTTCGCTCTCAGAAGTGGCGAAAGAAATCAACGGCAAGGCGCTGGCCGACATCGAAGACCCCAAGACCAAGCAGCAGATGAAGGCCGGGCAGCAGCTCCCGGGATTTGCGTGGCTGCGCGATGACGGGACGACCATGGCGGGCAACTGGCTGTATTGCGGCTCATGGACGGAAGCCGGAGCGCTGAGCCAGCGGCGCGACCTGGCAGATCCCTCCGGGCTGGGCATCCACCAGAACTTCGCGTGGTCATGGCCAATGAACCGGCGGGTGATGTACAACCGCGCGTCGTGCAATCTGGACGGCAAACCCTGGGATCCCAGCCGCAAGCAGGTGTGGTGGAGCGAAGCGGCGCAGAAGTGGGTGGGCAACGACGTGCCCGACTTCAAGCCGGATTCCCATCCGAAGGATCACATGGGCCCGTTCATCATGAATGGGGAGGGAGTGGGTCGGCTGTTCACGCCGCTCGGGCTGATGGCGGAGGGGCCGTTCCCCGAGCACTACGAACCGTTCGAATCGCCGATTGAAAATCCACTGCATCCGAAGGTGACGAACAATCCGGTGGTGAAGAAATTCACCACGCCGCTGGATAAATTCGGCAATACGGGAGAGGGCTACAACATCGTTTGCACCACCTACCGGCTGACCGAGCACTACCACTACTGGACCAAGAACAATCCGGCGCTGGTGCAGGAGGTGCCGGAGCCGTTCGTGGAGATCCCGCTGGAACTGGCCGCGGAAAAAGGGATCAAGGGCGGAGACAGGGTGAAGGTAACCACGGCGCGAGCGACCTACGAAGCCAAAGCCATGGTGACGGGACGCATCAAACCGATGCAAATTGACGGCAAACCAACTTACCAGATCGGGATTCCGATCCACTGGGGCTATCGAGGAATCGCCGAGGATGAAGGAAAAACGGCATTGACGCCGGCGAATTTCCTGTCCCCCACGACTCTGGATCCGAACGCGCACACCCCGGAATTCAAGGGCTTCCTCGTGAAGCTCGAGAAAGCGTAGCGGAGGCGAACCATGAGCCAAGCCACACTACGCATCACGAAAATCTCAGGTCACGCGGGCGCCGTGCCCGGCTCGAACATGTCGCGGGACGCGAAGGAAAAGCAGGTGTGCAAGATGGTGGACACCACCACTTGCATCGGCTGCAAGGCCTGCGAGATCGCCTGCCAGGAATGGAACGATTTACCCTTCGCGTCGACATCGTTCAACAACACGTACCAGACGATGCCGGACACGGCCTGGAACTTCTGGAACCTGATCCGGTTCCAGGAGTACCAACGTCCGAACAGCGACGGCTCCAAGACATTTATGTGGCTGATGCGCAAGGATCAGTGCATGCACTGCGCTGATCCGGGCTGCCTGGAAGCTTGTCCCGCGGATGGCGCGATCGTGCAGTACTCGAACGGGATCGTAGACTTCCAGACGGACCAGTGCATCGGGTGCGGCTACTGCATCACGGGCTGCCCGTTCAATATACCGAAGCTGAACCCGGTGACGCACAAGGTGCACAAGTGCACGCTGTGCGCGGACCGCGTCTCCGGAAACCTGGAGCCCGCCTGCATCAAGGCGTGCCCGACAGGCTGCCTACACTTCGGCACCAAGGAAGACATGCTGTTCCAAGCCAACCGGCGCGTGCAGCAGCTCAAGACGCATTACGGCATGGCTGAAGCAGGCGTTTACGACCCGCCGGGTGTGGGCGGGACGAGCGTTATCTACGTGCTTCACGACGCGACCCAACCGGAGCTTTACGGCGGCCTGCCAAGAGATCCGCGTGTGCCGTGGACGGTCAAGCTCTGGAAGCACCCGCTGAAATGGATCGGAAATATCGCCATCATCGGCGGGGTGGTGGGCACGTTCATGCATTACCTGCGGTACGGACCGAAGATCGTGCCGGAAGATAACGCGAAGGGAGGCCACTAATGGAAGAGAATCGCGTTCTCCACGGCGGCCGGCTGCTGCGCTACAACTTCAGGGAGCGCCTAGTGCACTGGGTCGCGGGCCTCTCCTACATCTATCTGCTGCTGACCGGTCTGGCCTTCTGGTCGCCCTGGTGCTTCTGGATCGCCGTGATCCTGGGCGGCGGCTCAGTTTCGCGCGTGCTCCATCCCTGGGTGGGGCTGGTGTACGCCGCCTCAGTGATTTACATGCTCGGCATCTGGAGCCGGGACATGGAGATCACGGACACGGACCGCAAATGGACGCAGAGCATTGGCGCTTACGTCCGCAATGAGGAAGAAGAGATGCTCCCCGAGCACGCCGAGCGCGCCTGGCAGCAATGGGCGCCCGTGGACCGCTTCAACCTGGGGCAGAAGTACCTGTTCTGGACCATGTTCTGGGGCGGGATCGTGCTGCTGGTGACCGGGGTGGTGCTGTGGTTCCCGGAGCGGGCGCCGCAGTCGATCCGCCTGATTTCGATTCTGGTGCACCCGATCGCTTTCCTGGTGACGCTGGCCGGATTCATCATTCACGTTTACATGGGCACGGCAATTGTTCGCGGGGGATTCACGTCCATCATCCGCGGCGAGGTGACCGAGAACTGGGCGAGGCACCACCATCGCCTGTGGGTGGAACGGATCACCGAGGATGCCGCTGCCAGAAAGTAACCAGGGGGCCTGGCAGCAGCGCATCGAGCGGGCCCGCAAACTCTCTGCCGATTATTCTTTCGCAGCGGATCTGCTGCGCTTCTACGAGCACGTAGCCGGGGCGCAGAAGCACGTGTACGCGCGTGTGCTGGCCGCCACGGGCAAAGAGCGCGTCCGGCGTCCGGCCGGCTCGCTTCGCCAGGAACTGGACCTCACCCTGCTGCTGCCGGAACTGCGCGGGTTTTTGGGAGTGATCGAACGGCGGGCGCCAGCGCCGCTGGCCGCGGCGGCGCGCGAACTCTCCGCGCGGGACGCCCAGGCCTGGGTGCAGGTTCTCTCCGCGTGGTGGGCCGACCCTTCGCTGCCTGCCGTTGCGGAGACAACGCCGACTCCCGCGCCCGGGGAACGTTGGTGTGCCCGGGCCTTTCTGGAGCCCTACGCGGAGTTCCTTGCCGAGCACATGGAGTTGCCGATTTTCGAGAAGACGCCGGACGTGTGCCCGCTGTGCGGCGCGAAACCGCTGTTGGGCGTGCTGCGCCCGGAAGGAGACGGAGCGCGCCGCTCGCTGGTGTGCTCGCTGTGTGCCACGGAATGGAACTACGGCCGAATCCTGTGTCCCGCGTGCGGGGAATCGAGCGAAACAAACCTGGCGGTTTACGTGACCAAAGAACTGCCCCAGGTTCGCGTGGAAGCCTGCGAGACGTGCCGCGCGTACATTAAGACCGTAGATCTCTCCAAGGACGGCCATGCCGTGCCAATCGTTGATGAACTCGCGGCCATCCCGCTCGACCTCTGGGCGGCGGAGAAGGGCTATACGAAGGTGCAGGCAAACCTGCTGGGGATGTAACGCGCGAGCCTTCTCCGGGCGCGCATGGATGACCTTGTATCCGTGTAGGCTACGTGTTAGCGTCTGCAACGATGCCCGCCCCGGAGAAGCAACCCGGAACGCCGCAGTTTGAGACCGCGGAATACGCAGGAAAGCCGGATACCGAGCGGTGCGCGCTGTGCCATGGGCTGGTGGGGGAGACGTATTACCGCGTGAACGGAGCGCAATCGTGCGGGGCGTGCGCGGAGAAAGCGCGAACGAGCGAGCCAGCGGACAGGCACTCGGATTTTGCGCGCGCGTTGTTGTTTGGGGCGGGAGGCGCAATCGTGGGCCTGATCCTGTATGCCACGTTTGCAATCGTGACGGGGCTGGTGATCGGCTACGTGTCGCTGGCGGTGGGCTACATCGTAGGAAAGGCCATGCGGGCGGGCTCGCGCGGGATGGGAGGCCGGCGGTATCAAATTGCGGCGGCGCTGCTGACGTACGCGTCTGTTTCGGTTGCGGCGATTCCGGTGGCGATCACGCAGGAAATCAAGCAGCACAAAGCGCCGAAGGCTGCGATATCGAGCCCGCAACCTGATGGAAACCAGCGAAGTCCCGGGAGCGCGGGGCAGCCGGGAAAGGCTCAGCCGGTCGAGAAGCCGAACTTAGGCGCGGTTCTGGGGATTTTAGTGCTGATTGGGCTGGCCTCGCCGTTTTTGGAATTGCAGGATCCGTTTCACGGGATCATCGGGCTGGTAATCCTGTTTGTGGGAATCCGAATCGCGTGGAAGATGATGGCGGGATCGGCCAGAGTGGACGTGCTCGGGCCGTTCCGCAACCGTTCTGCAGCCGCGAGCGCAGGCTCGGGCGGCTGAGCGGACCAGCGCCGAACCGTGTCGTCCCCCGGCTCCTCCCCTGACTCCAATTTGAGCGGCCGTTGCCGGCGATGCTCTCGCGAGCTGAGCGCGGGTGCGCTGGCGTGCGAGGGATGCCACGCGCTGGTCCACGCGGAAGAACTGGAGAGTCTCTCGGCGGAGGCGAAGAGACTGGAAGCGAAGGGGGAAGCGGGGCCTGCGCACGAGGTGTGGATGCGGGCGCTGAGGCTGCTGCCTGCGGAGTCGCGGCAGGCGGAATGGATTCGCCGGCACGCGAGCGAGTTGCAGCGTGCTGCAGTCCAGGCGGAGACGCCCTCACAGCCTGGAAATTGGGCGAAGAGGCTGGGGCCGCTTGGGCCGGTGGCGGTTCTGCTGGTTAAAGGAAAAGGGCTCCTCACGGCGATATTCAAACTGAAGTTCCTGTTGAGCCTGACGGCATTTGTCGGCGTCTATTGGGCGCTGTACGGCGCGTGGTTCGGCGCGGGCTTCGCGGTGCTGGTATTGATCCACGAGATGGGCCATTTCATTGAAATCAAACGGAGGGGCCTGCCAGCGGAAATGCCCGTATTTCTGCCGGGACTGGGCGCCTACGTGCGCTGGCAGGCGCTGGGAGTTTCCGCGGAAACGCGGGCGGTGATCAGCCTGGCGGGGCCGATGGCGGGATGGCTGGCGGCGGCCGCGTGCCTGGTGGCGTGGTGGCGAACGGGGAACGGGCTGTGGGCGGCGCTGGCGCGGTCGAGCGCATGGTTAAACGTAGCAAACCTGATGCCGGTGTGGGTGCTGGATGGAGGGCAGGCGGCGTCCGTGCTGGGGAAAACCCAACGGATGTGGCTGCTCACTGCGGGGCTGGGGCTGTGGCTGGTGCTCGGCGAAGGAGTGTTCTTCCTGGTGGTTGTGGGCGCGGCGTGGCGGCTGTTTGCCAAAGACTTGCCGGCGCAGCCGAGCCGGCTGACGATGTTTTATTTCCTTTGGCTGCTGGTGGCGCTGGGCTTGTTACTGCGACTCGTGCCGGGCACCGGGTTCGGGCCGCAATAGACCAGAGGGCGAGCGCGCTAATACAGAAGAACGGCGAGGCGATAGCCATCGAAGCCGCCCGGCTCGGAAGCGGGGCAGGCTCCCACTGCGACGGAGTGATACTGGCCGCCATGGCTGGCGAGCTCGTCAACGAGCTGTTCCGGGAGGATGGCGATGTCCACGGTGAGGTAGCGGAAGAGATATTTCGGGTGCAGGCCCGGGGCGACGCCGCGCGAGAGGGCACATGTTTGGCGGACGCTTGAGGTGGTCTCGACGAGGCGGAGGCCGCGGGCCACAAGCTGAGCGCCGACGCGGCGCTCCTGTTCCTCGAGGCTGATGGGCGTGAAGATGTGCGCGAAATCTTCGACGGCGTAGATGAGGCCGCCCCGTTCGACGACGGCGATGCCGACGGCGTCTGCTTTCGAATCGAGGAGGTTGGCGCGATGACCGGAGGATTTCATCCAGGCGTCGTGCAACTCCGGGGCATCAGAGGCGTTGCCGACGTTTTCCGCGGCGAGCGAGGAGTGCACACCGGCACGCGAGAGGCGGCTGAAAAGGTCCGGCTCGCCGGGGAATTGATGGGAAATGGCGTGGGAGCGGGCCATCAACAAGGCGTGGTCGCGCGCGGCGCGGGAAAGATTGTCATCCCACTGCAATGTGGGGAGATGGCGGGCAGCGCGTTCGCGGTTGGCGGAGTCAAACAGAATGCGTTCGTCGCCTGCGGGGCCCGCCGACCGGGCCAGGGCGGGGAGCGACGCGCAGAGGGCGGTTAGACCGCCGAGAACGACCGCCGCAAATCGAGAGTGCGACTTCATACCGACTCTCAGGCTACCTGATTCAACACGGGAGGAGCGGGTTTGACTCGCGCGGCGGACGTGGTGTGGTTACCTGTCCGAAAGGACAGGGCGGCAGGCGGCCACCACTGCCGGCGGCCGGATGACACAGTAAGGCGTGGATCGGGAACCTCGTCGTGGTTAGGCAAAAGCGATTCAGGGAGAAATCCGCTATGCTGCTTCATGGATTCGGAAAGGTGGAATGCTGAACTCGAACTGGCTTCGCCGCTGGGGCCCCGTGATTCTGGGCGCGATCGTGATTTGGATTTTATCGACCGACGTGTTCTCGGATGAGCACACGGGGCGAGTGATCCTACCGACGCTCCATTGGCTGTTCCCGTGGATGACACCCCGGATGCTCCATCGTGGCCACACCGCCATTCGGAAGCTCGCTCACGTCACTGTGTATTTCGGTTTTGGAGTGTTTCTGCTGAGGGCGATACGGGGGGACAACAAGGGCTGGCAATGGTGGTGGGCGTTTGCGGCCATCGGTCTCGCGGCAGGCTACGCGGCAGCGGACGAAATCCACCAAGCGTTTACGGCCACGCGACATCCCTCGGTACGGGACGTGATGTTGGACGTATTTGGAGCGCTTGCGGCGCAATTGGCGCTATGGACGCACGAACGATGGCGGGAGAAGACGGAGAGGGCGTAAACGAGCTTGTTAGGGCGCCGGCGGCGCAAAAAGCCGCGGGGCTGTCCCGAAAAATCGGGCGCCCCACGCTTCAGTTTCTAGGAGTCTTGGCCTTTCCGCGAGAAACTGCGGCTAGTGGACTTGGTCGGGGCGCGCGGCTTGGCCGCCAGACAGGCGGATGCCCGAAGTCAGGCGAGTCTTGGCGACCTTGACGGCACCATTCTTGGTCTTGGCGCTGGAGCGGCGTGGGGGAACGCCGGCTTCGCGCATTTTGTAGAGCAACGCGGCATAGCTGATGCTGAGGGCGCGGGCAGTGGACTGGCGGTTCCAGCGGTGGACCTCCAGGGTCTTGAGGATGATCTTACGCTCGATCTGCTTGACGGCCTGCTTGGTGATTTCTTTCAGCTTGATGACGCCGTCCACCTGCACATCCTCGGCGTTGAACTCGCCGTCGCTATTGTTTTCGAGCGAACTGAGGATGGCTTCTTCGCTGCCGACGATCACGTAGCGCTTCATGACGTTTTCGAGCTCGCGGATGTTGCCCGGCCAATTGTGCTTCTGGAGGAGCCTAATGGTCTGCTTGCTCATGGGCGGAGCGGAGCGACCGAACTTTTCGGCGTACTTGTTGAGCAGGTAATCGACGAGGACGGGCAAGTCGCCGACGCGCTGCTGGAGACCGGGAAGCTCGATGGTGATGACGTTGATGCGATAGAAGAGGTCCTGGCGGAACGCGCCGGTCTTGATTTCTTTTTCGAGCTGCTTGTTGGTGGCGCAAACCACGCGCACGTCAACTTGGCGGTCTTCGGAGGCGCCGATGCGGCTGAACTGGCCGTCCTGAAGCAATTGCAGCAGCTTGGCCTGAAGGGAGAAGTCAAGGTCGGCAATCTCGTCGAGGAACAGGGTACCGCGATGGGCGAGCTCGACGCGTCCGGGCTTCGAGGTATAAGCGCCAGTGAACGCGCCCTTCTGGTAGCCGAACATCTCGCTTTCAAGAAGCGTGCCGGGAATCGCCGGGCAGTTGACCTTGACGAACGCGCCGCTGCCCCAGGGCGAGCGCAAATGGATGTAACGCGCCAGGATTTCCTTGCCCGTGCCGCTCTCACCCTGAAGGAGGACCGGAATGTTGGCGGTGGCGGCCATGTCCACGCTGAGGCGGACTGCCTCCATGGCCGGCGAGGTTCCAAAGATCACTTCATCCGGCGGCAATTCGGAATCCGATAGGATGTACGAAGAACCCTGTGAGGCGCTGAGTGCCATAGCTCCCTTCCTTTGACTGCGTACAGCGTCGTGCTAGTTCGGCTTTCGCGATTGACTCGACAAGTACTTCGTGCTCATGAGTGGGCGCGGTTGATATTCTGTCCCGCGGCCCGTGACGACCGGCTTACAATTACGTAATTTTAAGGAACGAGTGGCGGCCGCAAACCCGGCAGCAGCCTGGGGCTGTTCAGCGATTTCCACGCGCACGACCTGGCCAGTGGTCTGCATCATCAGACCGGAATCGGACAGAGCCGAGGCGCGCATTTCGAGGCGGACGGTGGCACCGGAAGGGGGGCATTCGGGAGTCTGGATGAAGACGCCCGTCTCGGAAATGTCACGCGTGAGGCCCTCACCTTGCCAGCGCACGCCTCCTGAATCGGTCCATGAGAAATGGGCCGTGGCATGCAACTCAAAACGCTTGTGGTGTCTGCGATCCATGCACTCAGAACCGGCCGAACGGCCTGCCGGAGTGAAACACCCGAAACCCGGGTCACTAGAATTTTTTCGATATTGCATTCCGAAGCGCGATTCTGGAGTCTCAGGCGCCCCGGGACAACAGTACGCTGGTACCAGCGGAGCCCAAACCACCGGTACGAGGTTGCAAAGTTACGGCGATGTGTCGTGGCGCACAAGAAGCGAAAACTCATCAGGGCAAAAGCAGCAAAAAGGGCCGAAATATTGAAAAAAGCGCACGCATCCGGATGGAATTGAGGGTAGAACTGCTCCCTACGGGAATGCTCCGTCTTGGGGCTTTCAGGGAGCTGCGACCGAGGCGGAGGGGCAGAGGAGCAAGAAAGGGGCTATAAAGTGCCAAAATGTGGCAATAATCTGCTCCTTAAAGCAGCGAAAAGTTTGTCGAATGGGCTAAAAACTCTTGACGCATTGGATTAGTCTTTGCTAATTTTGCGCAACGATTTTACAGGGCCCCCACGGGGTGCCCAGGTCGTAAGCGGAGCAAGGACCTCGTAGTTTTCATCGTAAGGTCTTCCCGGACGGCGCCGCTGGCAGTTTCAGGCAAGAAGTCATTAAGGAGCACTTGAGTTGGCGACCCAGCCCACATCGGTGACCCTTCAGCGGAAGTCACCCCCGGTGCGTCCGGCGCGGATCAATATCCTGCTCGCTGATGAGACGCGGATGGGCTGCCAGTTGCTGAAAAATGCGCTGACCCGTTCGAGCCCGCGATTCCGTGTAGTGGAATGCGCGACCAACCGCGCGGAAATCCTTCAGGGCCTGGGAATGCGTGACGTGGACGTGGCTTTAGTCAGCGAGGATCTGGGCGACGGATTGCTGGTGGGCTTTCAGATTTTGAGCGAGCTGAGAGCGTCGTTTCCGAAGACGCGGCTAATCCTGCTGCTCAAATCGGGGTCCGAGGATTTGGTGGTGGACGCGTTCCGCGGCGGGGCCAAAGGCGTGTTCTGCAAGTCCGAGCCGATTCAATCGCTTCGCAAGAGCATTCAGGCCGTGCACAAAGGACAAGTGTGGGCCAATAGCCACCAACTCCACCTAATTCTGGAGGCACTGGTGAGCGCTTCGCCGCTTCGCGCAAAGAGTGCTCCCAAAACGGCGCTTCTGGCGAAACGGGAAGAGGAAGTGGCGGCGCTTGTGACCGAGGGGCTCTCGAACCGCGAGATCGCCGACAAGCTCGGCCTGAGCGAGCACACAGTGAGTAACTATCTTTTCAGGACTTACGAGAAACTGGGTATATCTGGCCGCGTCGAGCTCGTGCTCTACATCTTGAAGCAACGCCAGTTGGCCTAGCCGGCCAGCGCTGTATTCCCTCCTGAATCAAACCTAGACTTGACCATTTCGCTGCGGAACCTTGGAAGAGGGCGCGAGGCTGTGAGCGTCCGCCGGGCAGCCTGATGCCCTAGAACTTGGTTGTGAGGCGCAGGGCGACACTCCGCGACGGCCCGATGGCGTTGCCGGAAAAGAGACCGCCGAAGTCGGTGACGTCGAGGACGTTGTTGAGATTCTGACCGTCGATTTGAAAGCGCATCGTCAGACGGTCCGATTTGTGAATGTCCGCGCCCGCCGAGGCGTTGACCTGAAAGGAAGGGTAGAGACGGCCTCGAGTAAAATTGATGCGATTGAACACGCGCTGGCCATATTCGGCGAGTGCCGTACCGGGATCACCCTCGAACTCGAATGGGAGCCCGGTGTCGTACTGAATTCCGCCCGCTGCCCAAAAGCGCGGCTTGACCTGATAGCGAAGGCGGCCGCGGACGGTGTGGCGCTGATCCTGAGAATCCGGGAAGTGGCCGGTGAGCTGCATTGCTGCGGACGTGGCGTCGGGACCCAGGAAGAGACCGCCCTTCACCGGGAGCCACACGTTACCAACGTCGTAGCTATAGCTGAGGAACCCGGAGAAGCGGCGCCACTCGGGAAGGTCGAGTTTGGCTTCCGCGCCATAAATAATGGATTTGCGGAACGCAACCGGAAAGCTGATGGTCGTGTTCATGATCTGAGAGTCATCCGCATAGTTGGAGAGGTCTCGCCGGAAGTAATTCGCGTCGAGCTTGATCTTGGCGCGGAAAACCTTTGTCAAGCCTGCTTCGTAATAGTTCCCGTCCGAGGGCTTGACCGGCAGCCGGAGGAAGTTCGCAGGATCAATGGATTCCACCGCGACCGAACTCGAAAGGAGGAGGTTCTCGAACGACGGTGTCTGAAAAACACGGTCATAGGAAAAGTGGAGGACGAGATCGGCGGACGGGGAATATCGCGAAATTGAGAAGCGGGGATCCAGCGCTTGCCGGTTCACCAGGAGCTGATAGTGGTCCCAACGCAGGCCGGCATTGATTGTCCAGTTCGTAAGAGTGAGATGGTCCTGAACAAAGGCGGATTGCTCGAGATCGGGCCGATTTCCCTGGAAGGCAAACGTCAGCGGGGTGCCCGGATCAAATTGCGATGGATCGGTGATCTGGTAGCTGAAATTCTCGTTCAGAAATGTGCTGTCCGACTCGACGCCAAATTTCCATTCGTTGCGGCCGCGATCGACGGTTGCGATTCCCTTGAAATAGCCTTCCCGAAACCGATTGTGCTGAAAAACCTCGATGGGAGTCGACTTCGTATTGGAATTAAGATCATTCGAGTTGTCGCGAACCATCCCGCGGAACTCGGCGACGGCGTGCGATGAAAACACGTGCTCGTAGGAAACGATGCCCATCGTCTCCAAATTGTCGGCGGTTTGACGCTGTCCCGCGAGCTGCTGCACCAGTTCATTGGGAATATCGTAGCGCGAGAGCTCATGGCGAACGATGAACCGCAAGCGATCTTTTGACTTAAAGTTGTGATCATAGTTGACGGAAAAGTCCCCCAGCGTACCCCAATTTGAATAGTTTTGTGGAACCACGGGATTCAGATAGTGGTCTGTCATGCTGCCACTGGTGCTCCCGCCAAGGATATTCTCTCTCCAGGCGTATTGCCCCTGCGCAGAAGCTCCAGCCGAATCAAAGCTGCCGCCGGAAAGCACCACCTGGCCGTGGAATCCGGGCTGGGAATCCTGCAGCGTGTTCACCTCGACCACGCCCCCCATTTTCCGGCCGTATTCGGCGGGAATGCCTGCGGTATAGATGCTCAACGATTGCACGTCGTCCGCTTCAATTGCAGGTCCAAAGCTGGGTGAACGATTGTCCGCCAGAGGGATGCCGTCAACCACAAACTGAGTCTGATACTCCGAGCCGCGCGGATGAAGGACAGCATTGCCTTCGTATAGCCATCCAGGCTGCGAATTCACCAAGTCCTGCAAGGAACGGCCCGGAACCGAGCTAAGCCGATTCTGGATAACGTCTGAGCCTATCTGACTAACGTAGCCAGCCTGATCGGGGTCGATCAATGTATCCACTTCGGTAACGGTCAAGGATTCCTTCACCGAAGGCAGCTTGAGTTGAATCTCAACTTCGGTCGGGATGGAGGAATGAATTTCGACAGATTCGGATACGGGCGCAAACCCAGGCTGCCTGATTTCGAGCAGATAAATGCCGTAAGGCAGGCGTTGTACCTCCAAACTACCCTGATCGCTGGTCGCCAGAGTAGTTCGATACTGATTTGCTTTGCTGGTGATCTGAACGGTAGTCTTCACTCCATGACCCAGGGGATCCGTAACTTTCAGATGCAATTCGCCGCTATTGCTTTGGCAATACAGCGGCAAGGCGCAGAAGACGAGAATAGCTGCAAGTCTCTTCATGAAGAATTCACGCCCGTAACAGTGTCCCCAGACTGGGATCCTGGATTGCCGCAGTGCCCTGGGAAAGGCACATTACAGCTCGTGTGGCTCCTCTTGAAGTTCGCTTAGCGACGTATTGACTCCAGTAGTTCTTCAAGCTCTCTGGGTCTGAAAACAAGTCGCGGGTTTTCAACATTCCTCCTGACCTTGTCGGTTGGAATGTCCCGAATTTCGGCGTGCCTAGATTCAAGTCGCATAATGGATCACCGCCTGGCATCCTAATTTTTCGGCGCTTTTCGTCGCCCTTTCTTGGCGGGGGCGATGAGAAGCGCGCTGAGTTTTTCGTAGAGTGTGCAGAGGGGTTCGACCCGTTGGCGGTCACTCTCAAAAGGCTGTGAACGGTAGCAAAGGTCAACCGCGCGGTCCAACTCGTCGTGGGCTTCAACGAGGGCGGCCGGCATCGCCAGGGGGTCGTAAAGGTCGGCCAAACTCGCCCTAGGAAATTCTTTTCGCGCGTCCAACACCCTTTGCGCGGCAGCCTCCACCGCGGCGCTCTGTTTCGTGCTAGGCGCTTCGGGCCACGGATAATTGTTGTAAACGAGCTTGTTCGAGTACCAATAATCTGACTTCAAGCGCCCACACACTTGGCGCATCCACGCGATGTGCATCGAGGACGAAATTACGCCGAAATGGTAACCCTGTTTATTCATGGAATATTCGACGTGATTCACGTGCTTGAGGAATTCCTTCCCAAAAACGGTGATGTGGATGATTCCAGCTTGGTTCACGACAAGGGTCATTCCTTCCACGGCTCGCCGCGGAAGCGACGGCGGAACTCCTCGCGCGAGTGGCTGAGCGCGAGCATCAGAAGGAGCGCAGCTTTCGGGCGGCGCGGCGAAGGGCGGCGGCCGCATCTTCGGGCAGCACATCGTTGCTGAAGGTGCCGGCGCCGGTTTCGCAGCCGGCCTGATATTTGATTTTTTCGGCGGTGCGGTGGAGCGGGCAGAACTCGACGCGAAAATGATAGGAGCGATGCGGGCGGCCATCGGTGGGCCGCTGGCGAAGAATCATCATGTAGGGCATGGAGAAACCGAAGAGCGCGTCGTAGGCGAGGGCGACGCGCTTGAGCATGCGCGCCAGGCCCCAGCGTTCGGCGTCATCGAGCTGCGCCAAATCCTGAACGTGGCGGCGGGAGACGACGTGCACCTCGTAGGGCCAACGGGCGTAGAAGGGAACGAACGCC
>Ga0187803_10000241_pt1 | contig 22782 bp, 21 predicted proteins | sample NC_wetland_sal_i_2_FD_132425 | JGI IMG/M metagenome (GOLD analysis project Ga0187803, IMG submission 132425) | Wetland sediment microbial communities from Neuse River Estuary, North Carolina, USA - Control_3 | ecosystem: Environmental > Aquatic > Freshwater > Wetlands > Sediment | place: USA...
CCGCTTCTCGGCACGCTCACTGTTGACTACCAGATCCACTCGCTCGCGCTTCGCCAGGTTGCGGATGATCTCGGCGTAAACCCAGGGGATGGGCTCGAATTTTCCCGGCCAGTCTCCGCGGAGGTGCGGCCAGGCGAGCCAGGTGGATGCGTGCGGCTCCCACTCGGCCGGCATGCGGTAGCCGAGGGCGGCGGGAAGTTTGGCGCGAGTGGCGGATCGCTTGGTCATTAAATCTTCGGTGTCTCAACTTCATCCTTACGTGACAGATTAGCGACGACCTTGAGGATAGTCCGACCTGAGTGGGGGAGATGGACGGGCACTAAGACTAGCCAACGTAACAATGCCTCCGCAGACAAGACATGTACGGAATTCTTTTATGCTGTCCCTCCCGGGTTCACCCATCGGAGCCTCGATGTTCTTGGCGAAGCATTTGGCACAAAGCGGCTGGTCGGGGTGGTCTTTGTGGTACCGGAACGGGTTGCGAAACACGTAGTCATCACTCTTGAAGCGCAATTTTTCTCGAAGCTCTCGGTTCTGATCTTCCAGTTCTGAGGCCGATTGCTTGAGTTCGCGTAACTTATCTAGAATATCGTCAACCTGCTGCTTCGCCTCACGGTCCTTCAGATTCTTCCCAAATTCGTACAGCTTCTTCGAGATTTCTCCTGCAGTTTTTGCGATTGTCCAAGCGGTTGTGACCGTTGAAATTGGTTCCATGAACGAGATTGTACAGCGTAGCCATGTTGCAAATCACCCGACCCTTTGTTGCAACCGTCATTTGTCGTCAATCATGCGGCTGGTGATAGGAGCGTAACTGTCGATCCTTCGGTCGCGGAGGAAGGGCCAGTTGCGCCGCGTCTCCTCGATAAGCCTTAGGTCCACTTCGCCTAGCAAAGTCTCTTCGTTGTCGTGCGAGGCTTCCGCTAGCACGCGGCCGAAGGGATCGGCTAGGAACGAACCGCCCCAGAATTCCAGTCCTTTGCCGGGAGCGGAGTTGCCGCGAATGTTGCCGGTTTCGAAGCCGACGCGGTTTACGACGCCGACGTACACTCCGTTTGCGATCGCGTGGGCGCGCTGGATGGTGCGCCAGGCGTCGTGTTGGGCTGCTCCGAACTCGGCTTTCTCGGCGGGATGCCAGCCGATCGCTGTGGGATAAAACAGAATGCTGGCTCCTTGCAGGGCGGTCAGGCGGGCGCCTTCGGGATACCACTGGTCCCAGCAGACTAGCGTGCCGATTTTTCCGGCGTTTGTGTCGAACGTCCTATAGCCGAGATCGCCCGGTGTGAAATAGAACTTTTCGTAATACAGCGGATCGTCGGGGATGTGCATTTTGCGGTAGATGCCCTTGAGCGCACCGTCCGAATCGAAGATAGTCGCCGTGTTGTGGTAGAGGCCCGGGGCACGCTTCTCGAACAGGGACGCCACGAGTACGACGTTGTTTTGCCGCGCAGCGGCTGACAGCTTTTCCGTACCCGGCCCGGGGATTGTCTCGGCCAGATCGAACAGGGCGGCGTCCTCGCGCTGACAGAAATATTGCGTCTGAAAAAGTTCGGGCAGGCAGACGACGTGCGCGCCGCGCTTGGCCGCGTCGGCCACGCGTTCCAGCGCCTTGGCCATGTTGTCGGCGGGCTCGGGGCCGCAGGACATCTGCACTAATGCGACGGTGAATTTGTCGGGCAAGCGCCTCTCCGCTGCAGAAGGAGACGCGGCAAGCCGCGTCTCTACGCGATCGCGTCCTAGCATACCAAAGCGGGGTGAAGATCGTTACCGATAGAATTGCTGAAATGAGGGTGCTTGCAGCGGCTGTCGTCCTGTTTACCTCATGCGCGTTCCTGATCGCTCAGCAGAAGCCAGTCGAGGCCGATCGCGTCATCATCTATAAGCAACAGCGAAGGCTAGTGCTACTATCCCGAGGGAAGGAAGTGCGATCTTACAAGATCGCGCTCGGCGGCGAGCCCGTTGGACCGAAGACCCGGCAGGGCGATCACCGGACTCCTGAGGGGTCCTACATCCTCGATGCGCGGAACGCGAACAGTCATTTTTACAAAGCCTTCCACATCTCGTATCCAGACTCCAAAGATATCGCAGTCGCCAAGAGATCCGGTGTCAATCCCGGAGGCGACATCATGCTGCACGGGCTTCCCAGGGAGTATGCATGGGTGGGGAAGGCGCATGTTCTACATGACTGGACAGACGGGTGCATCGCCGTGACGAACCAAGAAATGGACGAACTGTGGGAACTGGTTCCCATCGGCACGCCGATCGACATCAAGCCGTGAAGCGGGGACCTTCGCGACATTTGCCGACTTCTAGTACATTGGTTTTTCACCAATGCTTTCCTACTTCGGAGGATCCGTCCTTGAAGCACAAGAACACCGCAAATCCTAGCCATTCTCACGAGGGTGCGGGCATTGATCGCAAGCTCCATGACCCGGTCGAAGACCGGCTGATCCCGCTGGCGCCGCTCGATCTCGGCAAGGTCAAGTCGGTTGACGATCTGGTGCGCGCTATGGCGAAAACCGCGTTCACTGGCCGTCAGCTGGGAGAGGCCGCCGATGTGCTGGAGGCCATGGCGCGCGACAAGGACTGTTTCGTCGTGATGACGCTTGCCGGGGCCATGACCGTTGCTAAGCAGGGGCTCATCGTGGCAGACCTGATTGACCACGGGATTGTGAACGCCGTTGTTTCGACCGGGGCGCTCATGGCGCACGGGCTGGTCGAGGCCACGGGCCGCGCGCACTTCCGCCACAATCCCGACCTGAGCGACGAGGAGCTTTATGAGGCCGGTTACAACCGCGTTTATGACACGCTGGAGCCGGAGCAGAACCTGGACGACGTCGAGCGCGTGATGCACGCCGTTTTTGCCGGCTGGGACGCGAACGAGATGATGTGCTCTTACAAGCTCAACCGCGCCATCGGAGCGCATCTCGCAAAGCATGCCAAGGGACAGCGCGGCATTTTGAAGTCAGCCTATGAAAAGGACGTGCCGGTGTTCGTTCCTGCGTTCTCCGATTCCGAGCTTGGCCTTGACTATGCCCTCACTAATCGCGAACGCGACCGGGAAGGGAAGCCGCGCTTTCGCTTCGACCCCTTCGAGGACCTGGAGCGCTTCGCGGCCACGCTGCTGGCTCAGAAGCGCCTGGGCATTTTTACGATTGGCGGAGGCGTGCCGCGCAACTGGTCGCAGCAGTTTGGCCCGTTTATCGAGTTGCGGCATCGCCGGGGCGGGGAAGACTTGCCGCTCAAGCGCTACCACTACGGCCTGCGCATTTGTCCGGAGCCGGTGTATTGGGGTGGGCTTTCGGGCAGTCCTTACAGCGAAGCGGTGTCGTGGGGAAAGTTTGTGCCCCAGGCCGAAGGCGGCAAGTTTGGCGAGGTCTTTCTCGATGCAACGGTGGGGTTGCCGCTGATTGTCGCGGCGGTGCTGGAGCGGCTGAAGAAGAAACCGGCAGGGAAAAAGACAGGCCGACGATGAACCGCGCCGCAGTTCTAAAATCAGACCATCAACAATCGCTACTTGGCCGCGTTCATCGAGGCCAGCATCTCCCGCCGCAGGATCGCGTTGATGCGGGACTGATAGCCCTTCCCCTGTGCCTTCAGCCAATCCAGCACATCGGCATCGAGGCGCGCCGTGATCTGGCGCTTTCGCGGGCGATAGAAGTGGCCCCGCCTCGCGTTCTCCCACTGTTCCTCCGTCATTTCGGGGATATCGCTGGTATCAATCGCGCTGTCGGGACGAGCTGCCAGCGCCTTCAGTTTCGCGCGCCGCGCTTTGGTCAATGGCGGCAGCGTTTCCAATGTGTATCTAACCGTTTTCGTCTTCATAGCGTCGCCTTTCTTTCCGAGTCGCGCGTCGAGCGGAGATGATGCGAATGACCTCCACCGAGGTGCCGTCATGGCGTTCTTCTCTGACCGTGTGGGCCACCGTGAGAAGGAGCAAGCCCTCGACAAAACCCAAGGTCTGCCAACGCGTCTCCCCATCCTCGACGCGGTCCTGCACGGACACATAGAGGGGATCGCGGAATACTGCGCTCGCTTCCTCAAAGCTGACGCCGTGCTTGCGTTGGTTGGACAGGTTCTTGGCCTCGTCCCACTCGAAGCGAATGCCTTCCACGAACCGATTGTAATTATAAAGTTGTAATTATTCAATAACCGAATTGCCGAGCTGTCGCTCGACCTCGACGGGCGAAGGCGCCCGTCCGTACACGAACCGAATTCATTCGGGATCAGTCGAAGATGGTGACCGCCGCGGCAATCACCGTCGTCCAGAGCCCGCGTTTGTCGCCCACCGCGGACTGGGTGACGTTGGCCGTGCGAACAATCTTGTTTGAGATGCGGTAGATTTCTTTCTTCTCGTCCCAGGATCGGTCGGGGTCGAATTCTACGTTCAGCGTGGTGGCGAGCATTTCCGCCGCCAGTTCTTCGGCGTAGTCTCCGGCGGCATCTTCGGTTTCGCCAAAGGAATGATGCTCGCTCAGATATCCATAGGCGTTGCGGTCGGCGGGGATGGCCACGCCGATTGAAGACGCCAGCAGGCGGTGCGGTTCGTGGGTTGAGTTCTCGGCGACTACCGCGAACACGACTTCACCAGGATGCAAATACTTCAGTCCTTGCGAACGCGGAATGAGTTTGCAATTTGGAGGGAAGATGGAGGAGACGCGCACCAGATTTTGTGAGGCAATGCCGGCATCGCGCAGGGCAAGCTCGAAAGACGTCAAACGTTCGCGATGTTTTCCCACACCTTTTGTGAAGAAGATCTTCTTGGGGACCATGTCCTTGCCCAATTCATTTTCCTCCGCAGACCCTTAGTGTTGACTTTGGATTGGGCAAATCTAACACAGCGATTTGTGAACAGTGTATGAAAAAAAGACAAAATTATCTTCGTGGCCACGATGGTCGGCTGAGAGCCAACCCACGGGCCGCACAAGGGCAGTAATAACAGCCCAAGCGAGTCAGCAGTAGGCGTTCGTCGCGTTCAAGCCACGTGCATGGCGACCGGACGCGCTGCCAAGGGGATTAGCACAGGGTTAACCAGCCGGTGAAAGTCCTGGAAACTCATGCGGACCAGTTCCCGGTGGGTCCCTGCGTTGAAGGCGATCTCCTTGTCCTCGGCCAGAGCTTCGTCTACGAAGACGTCCATGCCATACAGGTTGCCAAAGGGGGGCATGGATCCGGTTTCGCAGTCGGGGAAACGGTGGCGGAATTCCTGCTCGCTGGCCAGTTCCACCGTGTCCACACCCAGATACTTCTTGAGCCGGTGCAGATCGACGCGGAACGACGCTGGCACCACTGCCATGACCAGCCGTCCATCCACCATCACCATGACCGTCTTGGCCAGTTCTTTTCCCTTGATGTGTGTGAGTGCGGCAATCCCCTGGGCCGTGTAGGCCACGGAGTGGGAGATCACCAGGTATTTGACTTGATTGCGATCCAGAAATCCGCGGAGCTTAGAAAGAGGCATAGGAAGAGACCTCCTGGCCGGATCGAGAGACAATCGCCCTTGTGGTCGGGACCAAAAGCAGGCCGACACAGGGGGACCAGCGTCCGTGCCACCTCCATTATCCGCTTGTCAGGTGTCGAGCGCGACTAAAATCTTTTGTGGTCGAATAACATGAACAAGGGAAATGAGGGAACACTGGATACTTCGGGGGAGGGTGCTTCTTAGTGACCTGCGGTCGGCAAGCTCAGGCGGGCCGCTCTCATTCTTACGCAGCCTCTTTCGTGACCAGGGAGCGAGCCGTTTCTTTCGCTTGTGTTTCCACGATTCGCATCTCCTGCCAGTCGTAGCCGAATTCACGCCCGCAATCCAGGCACACCACATAGGTCCCAGTGCGCCCCGGCGTCGGCGCGTGGCAAGAACCGGCCCGCATGGTGATCGGGAAACTGTACCGGCCGTGGCGGCAACCGAACATAGCGTCCATCATCTTGGCAAACATTCCATCACCCTCCCCACAGAAACAGAGCCGGCCGCCCCGCACATCTATTAGACGATTATGGAGCAAGAAAAGCCGGAAATTCTTTGCGCTCGGGCAAACTCGTTCACCCATCTACTTAGATTCACTTTAGGGGAGAAAGGTTCGGCTAAGTACGATGACCGATGTGGTACCTCGGTGGGCCGACGCGCCACGGAATCAAGCACTTGCACGGTTTTGTAGGAAAGAAAACAGAAACGGACGCTTACAGCTTCTGGGGACCGGCCTTCTTGTGGGCCGAACACTTCCGCATGATCGCTGTCTCCAGCCGGCCGCGCAAGTCGTCCGGCAACTCGTAGAGCTCGGAGTTGCGGTAGATCTCGATGGTTTTGCGAGTGGTGTCGCAGACGACGTAGCAGTTGTGGCACCACGCCAGATGGTCCTCAAGCTCGGACTTGGTCCGGTCGTCCAGAGCGCCATCGAGGTAGTTGGTTAATTCGTCGAGAAACTCTTTACACTTCACTTGGTCCCATCTCCACTCGCCCGTTTCTGAAAGAAGCGGCTCAACCGCTCGCGCAACTGGAGCCGCGCCCGCAGCAAACGCGACTTCACGGCCGGGATGCTCAACTCCAGCGCCTGTGCCGTCTCTTCCGTCGAGAGGCCTTCCACATCCCGCAGCACGAACACGGTCCGGAACCCGGCCGGCAGTCCTTGCACCGTGCGAGTCAGGATTTCCCGCAACTCCGCCTGGTTGTACATCTGCTCGGGATTGGGGCTCCAATCCGCAACCTCGCGGGGCAGCGAGTCGTCCTCAGTCTTTACATCTTCGTCCAGAGAGACCATGCGCTCTGGCCTTCTCCGGCGCAAGCGCATCAGCGCTTCGTTTACCGCAATTCGGACCAGCCAGGTATAAAATTTCGACTGCTCCTGGAATTGCGCAAGATTTCCGTAAGCCTTGAGGAACGCATCCTGCACTACATCTTCGGCGTCCTCGCGGTTCTGCGTAATGTGCTGCGCAATGCGAAACACATTTCGGTCGTAGCGCCGCACCAGCTCTTCAAAGGCCGAATCGTCGCCACGTTTGGCTCGCCGGACCAGTTCCAGTTCTTCGCTGACTGGTTGCTGTATGTTGGGTTGGATGGTGCTCATTCCTAAGTTGATGCAGATTTTTCCGACGCCCGCTAGCTGCCCCACCGCTATTGTAATGGCTGGCGGCGCTTTGCGCTTGCCCAGTTCGAGTTGGTGGATGGTTGGAGGAGGGTCCAGCCGCCGCCACGGTATGATCGGACACCGCCAGGGCAGGTACCAAGGTACCCTGGGTGGGCGCACAAGTGGCCATATAATCGGAGGTTAGAAAGTAACATTTCTTCGGCCCTCAGAATGTTGTGGGCGGAGTTTGAATGTCGGATCGCGGTTGGATTGAACCGATTGTGGAACGGGTGGTCGATCAGGCCCTTGAGAGCCATACCACCCAGCTGCGCAGTGAGATTGTCCGGCGCGTAATGGAGGAGATTGCCGCCTCGCCGCCTGCCGCTCCACCCGCTTCCGCCTCGGGCACTGCCGATCTGGCCCGCGCCGTTTCTGGGATCCGGCTCGGCACTTCGCAGAAGGAAATCCTTCGCACCCTGCTCGATTCCAGCTCGCGTTACGCCGCCCGCGTCGCTCTCTTCGTCGTCAAGGGCAGTCGCGCCACGGGATGGCAGGCTCGCGGCTTTGCGGATTGTGAGGCTCTGAAGGACTTTGCCCTTGATGGCAACGCCCCCGCCGTCGGTCGAGCCATTGCCGATCATGTCGCCGCCAAGGTGGCGGCCGCCGAATTCGATACGCGCTTCGCCGAAGCGTTTGGAGCCCCGGCGAGCGGCGACGCCCAGCTTTTGCCGCTCATTTTGAAGGAGAAAGTCGCCGCGCTGCTTTATGCCGACGGCGGAAGCGACGGAGCGCTTCTCGATGCCGGTGCGCTCGAAGTGCTGGTGCTTGCGACCAGCGCATGGCTCGAGGTCAACGCGTTGCGTAAGCAGGTTCACAAAGAGCCGTCCGCCGCGCCCGCCGCCGCCGACCCTGAGCCGGCGCCCGCCTTCAACGATCCTTTCGCGGCTCACACGCCAGCTTTCGCGATGGCGGCGGCCGCGTCTGCCAACTCGCAAGCGACCGTCGCTGTGGCCGCGCCCGAAAGTGCACCGCCGGTTGCCGATGCTCCTCCGGAAGTCATTGCGCAGCCGCAAACCGCGGACGTGGAATTGCAATCCGCGGCAACTGCGGCCACCGCGACTGAACCCTTGTCTTTGGGCCATGTCCAAAGCGACGCGGGTCCGGAAGCGGCTTCGCCGGCTTCGCCGGTCTTGCCCCCAGTCTCTGCCGAAGATCAGGAAGTGCACCGCAAGGCACAACGTTTTGCCCGCCTGCTGGTGGATGAGATCAAGCTTTATAACCAGGCCAAGGTTTCCGAAGGCCGAAAAAACAAAGATCTCTACGACCGCCTGAAGGATACGATCGAGAAGAGCCGGACCACGTACCAAAAGCGTTACGGGAACACGGTTGCGGCCTCCGGCGATTACTTTCAACATGAATTGATACGAAGTCTCGCAGAAGACGATCGTTCGATTATGGGCCCCAATTTCCGGGCGTAGGTAGGTTTGAGTGCGCCGTTTTGCTGTCGTAGTTGTAACGGGAACATTGTTCCTCTTTGAACTCGGATGGTTCTGGCCTGCAGCCGCGCAGTCGACAGCGGCTGCGCCCCCGACAGCTTCCTCGAAGTCTCCAGCCAAGCCAGCAAAGTCCGCAGGCGGGAAGAGTTCGGCTAAGGTCCCTGCCAAGGGTTCAGCTAAAACCTCCGCGACCTCCGCCGAGACTTCACCGAAGACCAGCAAGCAGAAGAAGCGCCGCAAAAAAGTTTCTCCGCGAGTGCGGCGAGTGCGTCAGGCCTTTGTCGCCTCGGCCAATCTTCGTCCCATGGCGCAGCAGTTGCTTCAGGATCGCACTCCCTCCGGCTACGCGGGAATAGAGGCCTACGCCCGGCGTCACCCGAAGGAAGACGCGGGCGCGCTGGCGTGGCTGGTGGTCGGCTACGTCCACACCATCGATCATGACTACAGCAAGGCCATTGACCCGCTCAATCGAGCCAAGGCTGGAGCCAGCGAACTGGGAGACTACGTCGCTTATTACCTGGGCGATTCCTACCTGAAGACGGGACATAATGCGGAGGCGCTCGCCACGCTCGCCGATTTCGGCAAGAACTTTCCCGATTCGCTGCTGACGCGCGACGCGCACCTGCTCTATGCCAGCGCGCTGCTCGAAGAAGGCCGTGCAGCCGAAGCGGCCGCGCTGCTCGAAAAGGACCGCGCCCCGGTGCGCAGCGATATCGAACTGGCCCTCGGCCGCGCCTACCAAGCGGCTGGCGAAAAGCAGAAGGCGGCCGACGCCTTCCGCAACGTGTACTTCAACCTCCCCAACAGTTTCGAAGCCGACGCGGCAGGCGCAGAACTACAAAAGCTGGGAATCCACGGTTCGGCCGCGGAGCGCCGAACGCGCGCTGACCTGTTGTTCAAGGCGAAGCACTATAGCGAGGCGGCGCACGACTATCGCGAACTGTTGGACGAGGCGAGCCCGGCCAATCGTCCCGAATTGCAGCTCCTGCTTGCGACCTCGCTCGAAAAGAGCGGGCGCAGCCATGATGCCCGCCAACTCCTCACTTCTATAGGGAAACAGGAGGGCGACGCCGAAGCCGAGCGGCTCTATCTGCTGAGCGAGACCGCGCACTCAACCAATGACGAACGTGCCGTCCTGGAAACTCTGAACGAGTTGCGGCAGTATGGGCCGGCCAGTCCTTGGCTGGAGCAGGCGCTGCTCTCCGCCGCAAACATGTATTTGCTCAAGCGCGATTACGATCGCGCCATTGACCACTACCGGGAGTTGCAGCAGCGTTTCCCCAGTGGGACGCACGCTTCCTATGCCCATTGGAAGGCCGCGTGGCTGAGCTTTCGGCAGAGACGCACCGACGAGGCACGCAAAGGCTTTGAGGATCACATCGCGCTCTATCCCGATTCCGCCGAGATTCCTGCCGCTCTCTACTGGCGCGGACGGATGGCCGAAGAAGAAGACAATCCCGGCATGGCGCGCGCTTTCTATCAAAAACTGGGGGACCGTTTTCATAATTACTATTACGCGGAGCTGGGCCGCCAGCGGCTGAAGAGCCTCCACGTCAAAGACGACGGCCCGCCGGCCGATGCCGTCCACTATGCGCTGCTTGACCGCGTTGCGCCTCTGCCGTTGGCCACCAAGGTCACGGAGACCGAGCCTCCCGATGAGAGCCTACGTGTGGAGCGGGCGCGCCTGCTTTCCAACGGCGGGCTCGCCGATTTGGCCGTGCGCGAGTTGCAGGCCGCGGCCAGCGAGGGTGGGAGCTGGGCTCCTCCGGAGATGGCGCGCGTCTATCAGGACATCGGGCGCTACGACCGCGCCATCGAGATCATGAAGCGCACGACGCCGAACTATTTCGCCGTAGATATTCCCGACCTGCCGCGCCCCTACTGGGAGGCGCTTTTCCCCAAGGCCTACTGGAGCGATGTGCGGAAGTATTCGCTGCTCAACGGCCTTGATCCGTTTCTGGTGGCGTCGCTGATCCGCCAAGAATCCGAGTTCAACGCGGATGCCATTTCGCGGGCGAACGCCGTGGGCCTGATGCAATTGCTGCCAAAAACCGGAAAAAGCGTAGCCAAGCAGGTGAAGTTGAAAGGCTACCGGGCTCCGCAGCTCTACAATCCTGCGGTGAACCTCCAACTAGGCACGCGCTACTTCAAGACATGGTGGACAAGTACAACGGGCAATACGAATACGCGCTCGCGGCCTACAACGCGGGCACCGACCGCGTGGCGGACTGGCTGGGCGAAGGCCACTACCGCGGTCCCGAGGAGTTTGTCGAGTCCATCCCCTTCACCGAAACGCGCGAGTACGTGCAGGCTATTCTGCGGAACGCCAATGTGTACCGTAAGCTCTACGAAACTCCGTAGGGCAGTTTCTAGCTTCTAACTCCTAAGCTTCTAGCCCAACAGATCTCGGAGTCATCCTGAGCGGAGCGAAGGATCCCTGCACCCTGCTGCGCGTGCCGATGTCGTCTTGCCGGAAGTCTTCCGCGTAATCCAGCATGGCCCTTGAGAATGCGAAGCACGCCGTGGCGAATGTTAGGCTGACTCCCGGTTTCTTTCGGGAATAGCAAACGGCATGCTAGCTGGCGCGGCTTTCGGTCGCTGACTTGACGAACAGGATCTCGAAGACTAGCAGGCAAGCTCCCACCACAATCGCGCTGTCGGCGACGTTGAAAGCCGGCCACTGGTAGCGGCCAATGTAGAGCAGCAGGAAATCCACCACGTGGCGGCTCACCAAGCGATCCCAGAGATTTCCGATGGCTCCGCCCAGAATCAGGGACAGGCCGACTCCGGTGGAAGTGAGACGATGGCTGTTCTTCCACAGCAGGGCGGAGACGATCAGGAGAGCGAGGATAGAAAACAGGATGAGCAGCGCGACTTTCCATGGGGTAGGCGAGTCGGCAAAGATGCCAAAGGCCGCGCCCGGGTTTTCGGCGTGGACGATGCGGAAGAAACCAGGGATGACCGTGATGCTGTCGTGCACGGAGAGGCGGTGGGCGATTAGCCACTTGGTGTAGCGGTCGAGCGCGAGGACGAGGAGCGCGATTAGGAAATGGTATTTGCGCATTGCTAGGTCTGTTTCCAGATTATCGTGTTTTGAGGGTTGGGGAAACGGGAAGAGGTAAAAGTGGTTTTGAATGAGGTTCCCTAGGGGCGTCAATGAGTGCTAAGGCGATGTTACGTCAACCATGAAGTGACCCGTGGAGCAGTGCAATATTTAGCGCAGGGACATTGTGACTGCAGTCACTGAGTCCAACCTATCGCCGGGATCAGAATCTTCGGTGAGGTGCGCATGAGTCGAATGCTGGCGTTGTTTCTCCTCTGTTTTCTTCTCTTCCCCTCGCCAACGCAATCAGCGGATCTGCCCAAAACCGATCCGAAGGTAGTGGAGCAACTGAAAACTTATCTTCTGTCGCACTACATGACTCCTGAAGACTACGTCATCAGCAAGTTCCAGGATCACGATGTGGTGTTCCTTGGAGAGGAGCACCTTTACCGGCCAAATCTGCAGTTGGTGCAAGCTCTCATTCCTCGGCTGTATCAGAAAGGGATCTTCACGCTGGCGATTGAGTTCGCCCGCCACGAAGACCAGCCCCTTATTGACCGGTTGCTTAACGCCCCGAACTACGATGAAGTTCTTGCACGGCAGATTACTTTCAATCAGTACGTTTTTTGGGGTTTTCAGGAGTATGTGGACGTTTACAAGACGGCATGGCACTTGAACCATCAATTGCCAGGCGGGAGCCGAAGGTTTCGCATTCTAGGCGTGAACTGCTCCCCAGACTGGAGCGTCATCCAGCGTGAAGAGGACGAACACAATCACGAGCTCAGGGTGAAAGTCTGGCAAAACTGCGGCAAACAACCCGAAGAATCGTGGGCAAAGGTCATCCTTGATGAAGTCGTCGCGAAACGAGAAAAAGCGCTGGTGTACTCCGGCATGCATCACGCGTTTACCCGATATCGCCAGCCTATATACAGCGAGGAGAAGCAGGGTTTCGCCGGATTTGGTGATGTGCGCATGGGGAATTTTGTTTTCAACGCGGTGGGGAAACGCGCTTTCACGATCAGCCTACACATGGGTTGGCCTTCGGAACATGGATATGACAAACCTGACACCTACGCCGCTGATGGCTACATCGATGCGCTAATGGCGAACATTGGTCCCAAATTCCGGCGGGCTGGATTCGACACCCGAGGCACACCGTTTGGAAACTTGCCGGGCAACAACAGTGTCTACAAGTATGGTTACGAGAACTTCACGCTGACCGCCTTCTGCGACGGCTATATCATCCAAGGTCCATTGCACGCGTACGAGGGCGTAACGCCGATCAAGGACTTTGTCAATGAGTCGAACTTGGCTCACGCGCGCTCGCAGTCGCCCGATCCAAAGTTCAGGCATGCGACTTCCGAGGAATTCAATCGCGCAATCGCAGAAGATGAGCTGGAATCGCAGAAGAAATTGACTTCATTTCACTGATGCGTTTCGACCAACGGAGAACTTGTGGGCAACAATATTCCAGGTAGGGTTGCATTCACCCGTTCCGCGCCCTCGCGACCGCTTCCCGTCGCTTCCCGCTCCGCCGTCCGGCGGCGCTCGGATTCGCGACGGTGATCAGCCTGAGGGTGGTTGTCAATTGTCGTAATCAGACCATTTCACTCGTCGTGCGCGGGCGGGGGCCCTTCGACTGTGCTCAGGGCAGGTCCGCGCCACACAATCAGAGTTCTTTCAGTACCGCGCTGCAGCGTTCACACACCGTGGGGTAGGTCTTGTCTTCGCCGACGTGGGTCGAGTAGTTCCAGCAGCGCTCGCATTTTTGGCCGTCGGCTCTTTTCACTTCTACTTTGACGCTTCCGGTGCCGTCGGGAGACGCGGCAAGCCGCGTCTCTACGGCGGAGACGATGAAGAGGTAGCGGAGTTGCGGTTCGTAGCGTTTAAGAAGCGCATAGAGGGGTTCGGCTGCGGTGACTTGGACCTGGGCTTCCAGGCCTGTGCCGATCATCTTGTTGTTGCGAGCCTCTTCCAGGGCTTTCAGGACTTCGTCCCGCACGGCACGGAGCTCGTTCCAGTCGCGTTTTTGCGCTTCTCCACGCCGGCTTGATTCTGGATCAGTCGAGAGAACGCCGGTGACGTCCTCATCTCCATAGAACTTCGCCAGGTGCACGCTCTCTTCGCGGTTTTTGACTTTCGGCAGGTATCGCCAAACCTCCTCGGCGGTAAAGCTCATGATGGGCGCAACTGCGCGCACCAACACCTCACCGATCTTCCAAATCGCAGTCTGGGCGCTGCGACGAGCCCGCGAGTTGGGGGCAAAAGTGTAGAGGCGATCTTTGAGCACGTCAAAGTAAAAGGCGCTCAAATCCACGATGCAGAAGTTGTTTACCCGCTGGTAGATCTTGTGGAAGGCAAACTCGTCGTACCACGTTCTTACGTCGGAGGCGAACACGCAGGTCTGGCGCAGCATGTACTGGTCCAGCTCTTCCATGTTCTCGAACGGCACGGCATCTTCTGAAGGATCGAAGTCGTAGAGGTTGCTCAACACATACCGGAACGTGTTGCGGATCTTCTTGTAGTTCTCACCCACCCGCTGCATCAGCGCTTCAGAGCCGATTACGTCTTCGCGGAAATCGACCGATGCCGTCCACAGGCGGACGATTTCACCACCCAGCCGGTTGGAAATATCCACGGGGTCGACGTCATTGCCACGCGACTTCGACATGGCCTGGCCCTTTTCGTCGAGCGTCCAGCCGGGCGTGACCACGTTGCGATAGGGCGGCGTCGCGTGCGTGCCCATGGCGCAGAGCAGGGAAGACTGGAACCAGCCGCGGTACTGGTCGCCGCCTTCTAAGTAGAGGTCGGAGGGCCAGGGATACTCGGGTTCGGCGGCAACGAGCGCCAGGTAGCTGGCTCCGGATTCCAGCCAGACGTCGAAGATGTCGGTTTCCTTCTCGAACTTTGTTCCGCCGCAATGAGGGCACTCCGTCCCGGCGGGAAGAATGTTGTCGGGCTCAGGCGTGAACCAGGCATCGGCGCCGGAGCGGGCGAAAAGTTCGACCACCTTCTTATTGATGGCGGGATCGTTCAGCGGCTTGCGGCAAGCTTGGCACAGGAAAACCGCGATCGGCACTCCCCAGACGCGCTGGCGCGAGATGCACCAGTCGGGGCGGGTTTGGATCATGTTGGCGAGGCGCTCTTCGCCCCAGGCCGGGTCCCATTTCACTTTCTTGATTTCCTCTAGCGTGCGGGTGCGGAGGGTGTCATCACTGTTCGAGCGTTGATCAGATGCCGGCGAAGAGCTTGAACCACAGGGTACACGGGGTTCCACGGGGGAACCCGCAACGCTGCCTCGTGTTTTCGCAGGCAGCGAGTTCTGCGGCATGGGCGTTTCCATGGAGATGAACCACTGCTCGGTGGCGCGGAAGATCACGGGATTGTGGCAGCGCCAGCAGTGGGGATACGAGTGCTCGGTCGTTTCGCTGTGCAGCAGGGCGCCTCGGCGCCGGACCAGGTCAATGATGGGCTGGTTGGCGTCCCAAACGCGCAGGCCGTCGTATTCGGGCAGGCCGTTGCGCAGGATGCCTTTTTCGTCGACGTTGCTGGTGGCATCGAGGCCATATTTGACGCCGGTGGCGAAGTCCTCGGCGCCGTGCGAGGGCGCTGTGTGGACCACGCCGGTCCCGGTATCCATGGTGACGTAGTCGGCCAGCACTCCGAGGACTTTGCGATCGAGGAACGGGTGCTGGAAGTTGAGGCGCTCGAGTTTGCGTCCGGGGAAATGGGCGAGCGGGCGCGGATCGGCGAGGTTGCATTGTTCGGTAACGTCTCGGGCTAGCTTCTCGGCAACTATGTAGACTTCGCCGCCGGATTCCAGCGCGACATACTCTTCGTCCGGATGAAACGCCACGGCCATGGAGGCGGGCAGGGTCCAGGGAGTCGTCGTCCAGATAATGGTCGAGAGCTTCTTCCCAGCGAGCGACGGATCGAGCTTTGCGGGATCATCGAGGAGCGCGTACTTCACCCAAACGGTCGAGCTGGTGTGGTTCTCGTATTCGACTTCGGCTTCGGCCAGCGCCGTCTCGTCGTGCATGCACCAGTAAACGGCGCGCAGGCCTTTGTAGACGAATCCGTTCTCATAGAACGAGAAAAAGGTCTGGAGCACGATCGATTCGTACTGTGGAGTCATGGTCGCATAGGGCCGGTCAAAGCGCCCGAAGACGCCGATGCGCTTAAATTGCTGGCGCTGCAGATCGAGGTATTTTTGCGCGTACTTGCGGCACGCGGCGCGCACCGCCAAGGCAGGCATCTGGAGCTTCTTGCCGCCAAGTTCCTTATCTACTTTAATTTCGATGGGCAGGCCGTGGCAGTCCCAGCCGGGTACATAGGGGGCGTCAAATCCCGACATGGTCTTGGACTTAACGATGAAGTCCTTTAGGCACTTGTTCATCGCCGTGCCCAGGTGGATGGGGCCGCTGGTATAAGGGGGGCCGTCGTGCAGGATGTAGGTGGGCGAGCCCTTGCGTGCGTCGCGAATCCGGTCGTAGAGTTTCTCCTGTTCCCAGCGGGCCAGCATTTTGGGTTCGTTCTGAGGTAGGTTGGCCTTCATAGGGAAGTCGGTTTTGGGCAGATTGATGGTGGATTTGAGCTCAAGCGGCACTAGCAAAGTCTCCCAAACGATTGAATCTTTTCATTATAGGGACGACGAAAGTACACGTCTATGCGGGCCATCCGTTTGGGCAGGAAGTCAAAAAGTACTCTGCCCCTCGGGCGAAAAACGTGTACAATTTTTGTCAGATCGAAACGTTCAGGCATCTAGTTGTTGCAAGATCGGATGCGGCGACCCCGCGAGTCTGCTTGGAGCGATAATTTAAGCAAACCCCGGCGGTTCAGGTGGGCATCCAACCTGCTGAAGAGGACTAGTCTTTTCAGATGAGTTCGATTCCCGCTAGTGTAGGGGTGGGGCGGGTTCGGAAATATGGGCGATAGCGAGACACTGCGAAACACGGAACCGGGTAACGAGCCGGAGCTGAATCTCCTCCTGCGCAACCAGACGCTGGATGAGCCGATCTGGAAATCGCTTTTCCGCAACATTGACGACTTCTTTTTCCCCAAGAAACTGCCCCCGCTGGTGCTGACCTCGAAGCCTGTCCCGGTGCGGGACATCTGGGACTTCTACAACTACAAAGGCAAAGGCGCGCTAGGCTCCACGGTGGTCCACGTGCTGGGGCTGGCGGCCATCATCGCCGGTACGTACTACGGGCAGAAGATGGTGAAGGAGATCGTAAAGCCGAAAGAGACGGTGGAATTGATCGCCCCCGGCGATTTACCGACGCTACAGCCCTCGAAAACCGTGTCGGGCGGCGGAGGAGGCGGCGGCGACCGCGACAAGCTGCAAGCCTCGCAGGGGCGTTTGCCGAAACAATCGATGCAGCAGTTCACGCCCCCGGCGGTAGTCATAAGAAACCCAAATCCGAAGCTCCCGATGGATCCGACCATCGTGGTTCCGCCGCAGGTACATATCCAGCAGCCGGACCTGCCCAATCTGGGCGACCCGCTTTCCCACATGCCTGCATCCTTCCCGTCGAACGGGACCGGTTCGGGTTCCGGTATCGGTAACGGCAGCGGCGGCGGAGTTGGTAACGGAGAAGGTCCGGGGTTTGGACCGGGCCGCGGAGGCGGTACGGGGGGCGGCGTGTTCCGCGTCGGCGGCGGGGTTTCGGCGCCCAAGCGCATCTATGATCCGGATCCGGAATATTCCGAAGAAGCACGCAAAGCGAAGTATCAGGGCGTGTGTGTGCTGTATGTGGTGATTGGACCGGACGGCAAGACACGTGACATCCGGGTGCAGCGCACGCTGGGACTCGGTTTGGACGAAAAGGCCATTGAAGCGGTGAGGACGTGGCGCTTTGAACCGGCAATGAAAGATGGCAGGCCGGTGGCTGTCGCGGTCAATATCGAGGTAACCTTCCACTTGTATTGACATTAAGGTCAGGAGCCCAGAAAACGGCCGCGCAAGCGGCCGTTTTTGTTTGGGTAAGGGAATGATCTGGTTGCAAGCTGGTTGTGAGTGCTAACGCTGTTTTCGTCAGCTGACAGAACTCGTGAGCGCGTCGATCTGCTACCGAGCGAACGGTTCCCCGAATGGCCACCCAGCCGGATACTTTCTTCGTATTTTTTCAGCGCCTACTCGCCGAACCTCAGCCATATATTCGCGATATATTTCCGCTGTCATCACACCTCCAAACCGATCAGGATGCTGAGCCTGTTCTAATGGAGGTTGCCCGACTTTGTCCGCGAGGTCGCCATCGGTGGTCCAATCTTCCAACGATGCGAATGCAAGCCCATTGATCACCGTTGATGCGCGGACGAACGCTGGCCAGAGTTTTTGGTACACATCTCCGAGTATGACAGCATTCCCTAATTTTTCCGGGATTCCCGCCCACCACCATGCCTTGACCGGGTGCTCCTGACCTGCAGAAACACTTGCTCCCATCCATTTGTACTTACCAAGGATGCGCACGTCGCCATAAATCGGATGGATAAGCGTCGAGGCTTGTTGCCAAAATTGCTTTATGTTTGTTGCCCAACCTGGTTCCGAAAGTGCATCTTTCTCGACTTCAATACTGAGACGATTTGTGCGAAATCCAAGCTGGTGCGCTCCGAGCGGACTGGGCAGGCTAAGGTACACAGACACAACAGGTCGATGCGGATACCAGACTTTTGTATCGTGCAGATTCTCGTCCAAAAATGTCAGGAAATGCTCTTTTCCAGTTTGCGCGTAAACATGCTGAGGTGGCTCATGCGAGCCGTAGCGCTTGGGCAGGGCCTCCGGAAGTATGCGCTCAAGCAGATTTAGAAGGTGCGCACGCCCTTCGCGATTCTCAATCGGAGAATCTAGAAACCACCATGACAGCGACAGAACATCGAACATTTCTTTGCTTCTGGGCGACATGAGTCGTTTAACGCCAGAAGGCAGCCGAATTGAGCCGTCTTGCTGATCGAGGACTGCTCCATGAGCGAATCGAGCAATCTCAGTAGCAGCGGATTGGGCCAAGCGCATCGCTTCCGCCGTGGCTTTGCCTTCTAGGTTAAGGTTGGTCAACCATTCGATCCCCGGCAGAAGTTTAATTACGTCATCCGGTACATCCTCCGGCACGACCCGATCAGACGCAGAAACGACAATTTGCCAATTCTTGCGCGCATGGGTCCAGGCACCGGATTCCTTTTGCCATATCTCGGGCTGGCGGAATGCGTTTTGCTGGAGCGGCTTGACAGACCAGACCTGGAGATCGTAGCTCATCGCAGTGGCTGAAATTCTATCAGCCTGGGGATTGTTGGCGATAAATCGCGTTACCACTCATCGACCGTGGGTTTAGTACCTTTCCGTTTGGTCAGCCTTCGCAACGACCGGACAAAAGCCCAGAGCCTATTCCTTCAAATCCACGTGGACCACGTTCTCTACTGGATGCCCTAAGAAGCGGGTTCCCATTCTCTTGAATTTCTCGGCGGAGTCGGTGGCGAAGAACTTGAGGCGCGGCTGAGCGCGCCGCTCCGTTTCAGCGGGCGAGTGGATCGGAGCGATCTGGAGGCGTTCGGCGACGGCCTGCGCCGTCGAGTCGGCGGAATCGACGATTGCGACCTCTTGGCGAACCAATCTGCGCAGCAAGGGCTTGATGAGCGGATAGTGCGTGCAGCCGAGGACCAGCACGTCGGCGCTGCGCGCCTCGGCGGCGAAGGCTTCGCCGAGATAGATGCGGGCAACCTGTTCGGTGACGGGGTGGTCGGTCCAGCCTTCTTCGACGAGCGGAACGAAAAGCGGGCAGGCTTTTTCTTTCACGGCGACATTTCGGGCTTCCAGCGCGCGACGGTAGGCGTGACTGGCGATGGTGGCTTCGGTGCCGATGACAACGACATTGCGGCTGCGGCTGGCGGAGGCGGCGGCGTGGGCTCCCGGTTCGACTACGCCGATGACTTCTACCTGGGAAGCGGCGCGGATTTCGTCGAAGGCCAAGGCCGTGGCCGTGTTGCAGGCGATCACAAGGAATTCTGCGCCCTCATCCTGCAGGTAGCGGACGGCGCCGACGGCGTAGTGACCGACGGTAGCGGCGGACTTCGATCCGTAGGGCAGCCGGGCAGTGTCGCCGAAGTAGAGATAGTCGGCGTCGGGGATGCAGTCGAGCAGAGCTCGAAGAACCGTGAGGCCGCCCACGCCGGAATCGAAGACACCGATGGTTGGCCTACGAACGTCCGGACGGCGAGTGCTGGTCACGCAGCCTCGACTCAATCTTCCGCTGTCGTCGGCCCGATGACCGAACGGACAGCTGAAATGCGGTTGGCCGGGAAGCCTCCCTGGCGTGCGTGCTCGCGAACGCTCTCTTCGTTAGGCGCGATGTAGATGCAATAGATCTTGTCGTCGGTTACGAAACTCTCGACCCACTGCACCTGCGGCCCCAGCTGGCGCAGGATGCCGCAGGATTTCTGCGAGATAGCCTGTAGTTCCTGGGGAGAGAGTTTGCCGGCGTTGGGGATGTCGCGCTCGATTACGTATTTTGGCATGGTGGCTCCTCGGTGAAATTTTGCGCTGGGTCGGACTGCGCAGAAGATTCTAGCATTAGAGGGTTGCTTCTCGTTCGCTAGTTGGTGACTAGTTGATTGTGAGCAGTTTTGAATCAAACCGCACCCCTGCCGGCCATCACCTACTAAAGATTCTTCCACTCAATGCCGATCCTTCTTAGCGAAGACCCCTGGTCCGAGTATCGCAGTTGACAAGAGCACTCTTAGCCTGGGGACAACGCGGAATCCCGGAGCGGTTATGCGGTTGCCGAGGTTGTGTCTCTCGATCTGCCTGTTCATGTTGGTGAGCCCTGCCTGGCCGCAGAACTATGACGTCCACATGGTTGGGGCTGGCACAACGATGCCGCTGGAGATCAATAGGGTGTGGTTTCGAGAGTTTGAGAAGGTACATCCCAATATCCACTTCCATTACATGCCTTTTGGATCCGGCGAGGGTAGCGACCTGGTGCGCACCGGCAAAGTCGATTTTGCTGGTACCGACGTGCCGATGACCAGCGCCCAGCTCTCCAAGGCAGGAGTATTGCAGTTCCCCACAGTCCTTGGGGCGGTCGTTCCTGCGTATAACCTGCCAGGCGTTGGCGCTCCGCTCAAATTCTCGCCGGAGGTTCTGGCTGCGATCTATCTAGGGACAATCAAGGATTGGAACGACCCTGCCATTTCGAGGCTCAACCCGAAAGCCACCCTTCCGGCAAGCGAAATCATCGTCTTTCACAGCGCCAAAGGCCGGGGCTCCGCGTATGTCTGGTCCGACTTTCTGAGCAAGGTGAGCGAGGAATGGCGAAGAAAGGTCGGGTCTGGCGCCTCCGTCGTATGGCCCACGGGCCATTCCGCGCCCGGGTCCACCAATCTCGCGCAGTTAGTGAAGGAAACGCCGAATTCAATCGGCTATGCGTGGTTGGTTGACGCGTTAGGCAACGGGCTCGCTTACGGGCAAGTGCAAAACGCCGCCGGCAACTTCATTACCGCCAGCCCGGCCAGTGTCGCGGCAGCCGCATCGACAGTTTCGCGGACCATGCCATCCAACTTCCGTGTTTCCATTACCAATGCTCCGGGCAAGCGAGCCTACCCCATAGCCAGTTTCACTTGGCTGCTCGTCCCTAAGAAAGCTGAGACGGTAGAGAAGCAGCGTGCGATGCGGCAATTCCTGAGCTGGATGCTGACCAACGGACAAATATACGTTGAAGGGGACGGCTTGGTACGGTTGCCTGCCGAAGTCGTCGCAGAGGAATTGACCGTGATCGATAAAATTGAGTAGACATCGCGAGTTCCGCGCTTCGTACCCTCGACTGCTGTTTTTTGAGGTCGCCCACCCTTAAAAAAGGAAAACATCGCCCCCTTCGCCCCGGGTTGAGTTGCGGGACTGTGCCCCGCCCTTTATCCTTCTCGCGTATGGCAAGCACTCTTGTGGAATGCGTTCCTAATTTCTCTGAGGGCCGCGACAAAGCCAAGGTGGACGCCATTGTCGAGGCCATGAAAGTTCCCGGCGTTTTTCTGCTTGATCGCGAGATGGACGCCGACCACAACCGCTGCGTGATTACCCTGGTCGGCGAGCGCGAAGCGATTCAGGAAGGGGCCATTCGCGGCGTCGGCAAGGCCGCGGAGCTGATTGACCTGACAAAGCATCAGGGCGCGCATCCGCGGATGGGCGCGGCCGATGTGATTCCGTTCATTCCCATTGACGGCGTGACCATCGAGGACTGTGTAGCCATGGCTCGCCACGTCGGCGCGGAAATCTGGAAGCGCTTCAAGATTCCGGTCTATCTGTACGAGGCGGCAGCAGCTACGCCTGAGCGTCAAAACCTGGAAAACATCCGGCGTGGGCAATTCGAAGGCATCCGGGCTGAGATTGCCACCAACCCGGCCCGCAAACCCGATTTTGGCGAGCCCCGCGTGCATCCGACGGCCGGCGCGACCGTGGTGGGGGCGCGGAAGTTTCTGATTGCCTACAACGTTTTTCTGAATACTCCCGATGTTGAGATCGCGAAGAAGGTCGCGAAGGCGGTGCGATTTTCAAGCGGCGGGCTGCGCTTTGTGAAGGGCGCGGGATTCCTGGTGCGCGGCCTGGCGCAGGTCTCGATGAACCTTACGGATTTTGAACAGACGCCGATTCACCGCGTCTTCGAATACGTGAAGCGCGAGGCGGCGCGCTACGGCGTGATGCCGGTTTCGAGCGAAATCGTCGGGCTGATTCCAAAGAAAGCTCTGGAGCAGGCGGCCGAATGGTTCCTGCAGATCGAAAATTTCGATTCCTCGCTGATCCTCGAAAACCGGCTGGCAGCGGTGATGAGCGGAAAAATGGCCGTTGGCGGTCTGCGGGCAGGAGTGGAACCGTTCATCGAGCAACTGGCGGCGCCGACGGCGACGCCAGGCGGCGGCAGCGCGGCGGCGGCGACCGGAGCCATGGCTGCGGGACTGGCCAACATGGTAGCCGCAATGTCGCGCGGCAAGAAAGCGTATCTGCAGTATGAAGCTCCGCTGAGCGAGGCGATTGCGCGGCTAGGTCAACTTCGAGAAGAGCTGAAGGCGGCGATTGACGCCGACGCTGAGTCGTACAACCTGGTGATGAAGGCATACAAAGCGGCGAAGGGGTCGCCCGACGGCGACGGCACTATCAACGCCGCGCTGCGGCAGGCGACGAACGTTCCCCTAGGTGTAGCGGAGC
>Ga0187803_10000242_pt1 | contig 22668 bp, 18 predicted proteins | sample NC_wetland_sal_i_2_FD_132425 | JGI IMG/M metagenome (GOLD analysis project Ga0187803, IMG submission 132425) | Wetland sediment microbial communities from Neuse River Estuary, North Carolina, USA - Control_3 | ecosystem: Environmental > Aquatic > Freshwater > Wetlands > Sediment | place: USA...
CGCGGCTGATGCCCTCAAGCAGGCACGTGAGGCTCTGGCTCTGGCCCCGGGACGAGATGTAAAGGTCGAAGCTGCCTTGGCATTAGCTCGCGGCGGCGATGTTACTGGTGCCGAAAAACTGGCGGACGCGCTCAATCAAGATTTCCCGCTGGATACACTCATGCAAAATTATTGGCTTCCTACGGTGCGGGCAGCGATTGAGTTGCGGCGGCACGATTTCGCCAAGGCAATCGGGACTCTGCGCGCGTCCGTCCCGTATGAATTGGCAGATCCGCCGCCGTTTTCGGCCGGGACGATGTATCCGGTTTACCTGCGCGGGGAAGCATACCTGGGCGCGGGAAATGGCGAACTGGCTGCGGCGGAGTTTCAGAAGATCCTCGATCATCCCGGCGTGATCGTGAACTTTCCATTGAGTGCTCTCTCCCATCTTGGCTTGGGGCGGGCCCGTGCTCTCTCTGGCGACTCAGCCGGTGCACGCACCGCTTACCAGGATTTCTTCGCCCTCTGGAAGGACGCCGATTCCGACATTCCCATCCTGAAAGAAGCCAAGGCGGAGTACGCGAAGCTGCAATAGCCCCAATTCTTCTTCTGCGCGATCTCGCAATTGACCTTTCTTAGCTGTCCGACCTAATATTCCCGCTCAAAGGTCTTCCACGAGATGGGCATGTACGGATGTACTCCTCGCCACTTAATTCTTGATAGGAGTGAACCATGAATCGAGAACGGGCGCTGAAGATTGTGTTGGTTTTGGTGGGATTGCTCTTTTTGGCTTTACTTTATCCCTTGATGATGTTTGTGAAGCAAGCGCCCACGTTGGCGATGATGCTAAGCCTTTACGTCACACTCGGCGTTTTCTTGCTGCTGGCAGCCCGGAACCCTTCCGCGAATCGCAGCTTGATCGCTTTCACGGCGTGGTCGAGCTTTGCCCACGCTGCCGTCATGTCGTTCCAAGCGTTTCGCAATCTGATCTCACGCGGAGAACTGTTAGGCGTAGCTGCCCTCATTGTGATCGGTGTAGCCCTGATCGTGCTGGCTCCGGCGAAGTCAGTCGAGCGGGTATCGGCAGGCGCCGCGTAGACTCGCAGTCTGGAAAGACGCTGACTCCGACCCCGACATTCCCATCCTGAAGCAAGCCAAGACGGAGTACGCGAAGCTGCAATAGCTGGCAAGCGTCCTTCCTCGGTGAAAGAGGGGCCGTAAGCCAGCCTCGTAATGTCGTCGCGGCAGAATCACTGGCATCCGATCATGAGCATTCGGTATTAGCTCGTGGGAGCCAAGCTGCGCTGGAGATTGTCCGCCCCATTTCGTAATATCTAAGCAGATGTTTGACGAGAAACGAGGACTATGACCGCCATAGAACAGACCCAACAGGAAAATCCTGCCCTTCACTTTCAGGCTCTGCAACCGCCTCGCCGCTATCTGTTCGGACCTGGACCCAGCATGGTTCCCCCACGGGTCTACGAGGCGCTCTCGAAGCCGATTGTCGGGCACCTTGACCCCTACTTCATCCAGGTGATGGCGGACGTCCAGCAATTACTCAAGACCGCCTTCGGCACCAAAGACGGCGCCACGCTGGTAATTTCCGGCACCGGCAGCGCGGGCATGGAAGCTGCCATTGCCAACTTTGTGGAGCCCGGAGCCAAGTTCGCGGTGTTCGCCAATGGATATTTCTCCGATCGGCTGACGGAGATGGCGAAACGCCACGGCGCGAACGTCGTGCGCTTTGAGAAACCTTGGGGTGAAACATACACGGAGAATGAAGCTAGAGATTTCATCCATCGCGAAAAGCCCCAGGTGGCCGCTTATGTTCATGCCGAAACATCGACCGGAGCGCTGCAATCGGGCCAAACCATCTGTGCCGCCGCTCACGATGCGGGCGCTCTTGTGATTGCCGATTGTGTCACCTCGCTCGGCGGAGTGCCGGTGCAGTTCGACCAAACCGCCATCGACGTCGCCTATAGCTGCTCGCAAAAAGGGCTGAGCTGTCCACCGGGGTTAGCGCCCATGGCCATATCGCCGCGGGCCATGGACTGGCTGCGGGCTCGCACTTCCCCGGTACCTAGCTGGTATCTTGACCTCAAGCTGATTCACGACTACTCCACGGTATCGCATCGCTATCATCACACCGCGCCGATTTCTATGTTCTACGCCTTACGCGAGGCGCTGCTGATTATCGCCGAGGAAGGAATCGAGAACCGCTGGGAGCGGCATCGCCACTGCCATAAGGTCTTTGTTCAGGGCATAGAAGCGATGGGTCTACGCATGCACGTTCCGGCAGAGCATCGAATTGCGACCCTGAACACGGTCTGCGTGCCAAAGGGAGTTGACGAAGCCAAAGTACGAAAACGCCTTTTGGACGAACCGGGCATCGAGATCGCCGGCGGTTTTGGTCCGCTCGCAGGCAAAGTCTTCCGGATCGGCGTCATGGGACCGTTGGCCACTGAAGATAACGTGCAGTTTTTTCTCAAGGAATTCAAAAGGACGCTGAACTGATCGGGTGATTGGCGGGTTAGGATTCCTCCACTCGAAGAGAGGGCGATCTTGCCACCATCATCGTCGACGGCAGCAAGGAGAGTTTATCTAGGTACCTCCTGGCTAGTCAGAGAATGCCGCGTATGAATGTCCTCGTTGTGAACTCCGGAAGCTCGAGCTTGAAATTTCAAGTGATTTCCACCGATCTTGAGCGGATCAAGCAGTACAAGGACGATCGTCTCTGCCAAGGGGAAGTGGAGGGGATCGGCAGTGAGTCCATCATTAAGTTTCAGAACCGACAGGGGTGGAGTCAGAAATTCACCGCTGCGCTCCGCGATATTTCGGCAGCGCTGGACTACCTGGTCCGGTATATAGCATCCGAAAGGTCAGGCGTACGTGAGATCAAGAGTACGGCGGATGTTCATGCCGTGGGACACCGCGTGGTGCATGGGGGTGAGCTGTTCTCGGCATCGGCCCTGATTGACGACAAGGTGTTAAAGGGCATTGAAGACTGTATCGATCTTGCTCCACTGCACAATCCGAACAACATCAAAGGCATCCTGGCCGCCCGCGAACTCTTCGGCAATACTATTCCGCAAGTGGCAGTCTTCGATACCTCATTCCATCATTCGATTCCGGAGCGGGCTTTCCTGTATGCCATTCCGTACCACCTTTATCGCCGTCATCGTATTCGTCGCTATGGATTTCATGGAACTTCTCACCGCTATGTAGCGTTTCGTTACCGCGCCCTGCGGGGACTCACACGGGAACAAACGAACATCGTCACGCTGCACCTGGGAAACGGGTGTTCCGCCGCCGCAATCCGGGGAGGATCTTCGGTGGACACTTCGATGGGTATGACGCCGCTGGAAGGTCTGGTCATGGGCACACGCTCCGGCGACGTTGATCCTGCGATTGTCAATGTCATCGCCCGGAAAGAGGGGATGTCTTCCTCGGAAGTCGACACGCTGCTCAACACGCAGTCGGGCTTGCTCGGCATCTCGGGACTCACCCACGACATGCGGGAATTGCAGGCGGAATTGAAAGAGCACGAGGACCGCCGGGTGCGGCTCGCCATCGAGATTTTCTGTTACCGTGCCCGGAAGTACATCGGCGCATTCCTGGCCGGCATGGGCGGAGCCGACGCACTCGTGTTCACCGGCGGCATTGGAGAAAACTCACCCGAGATCCGCGCGCTAATTTGCGAGGGCATGGAATGGGCCGGGCTTAAGCTGGACGACTCCAGAAATCAGGAGACCGTGGCCCGCGAAGGCAAAATCTGCACCGACGACTCCACGCTGCTCGCCTATGCGATCCCCACGGACGAAGAATTGCTGATTGCCCGCGATACGGTACGAGTCATTCTGGGTGAACCCCACCCGTCCTGAATCGCATCGCCTTTTCGGTTAGTACGGCCACGTCCAACCAGCCACCTCGGGATCGTCGATTCCGTGTGCATGAGCGTAGTTCCGGCACTCGATCTGCTGGTTCAGAAATCTCTCCTTGGCATGTCCGCCGATCTTCTGCAACCGCGGCACCCGATCGATGACATCCATCGCCAGACTGAAGCGGTCAATGTTGTTGTTGATGGCCAGTTCCAGCGGGGTGTTGATGTTGCCCTTTTCTTTGTAGCCGCGCACGTGAATGTTGTTGTGGTTGGTGCGGCGATATGCCAAGCGATGGATCAAGTAAGGATACCCGTGGAAATTGAAGATAACCGGCTTGTCGACGGTAAACAGGGAATCGAAATCCCGATCCGACAACCCATGAGGATGCTCCGTGCTTGGCTGGAGTTTGAAGAGATCAACCACATTGATGAACCTGATCTTGATGTCGGGAAACTCGTTGCGAAGGAGTGCGCTGGCAGCCAGGGCCTCGTGCGGAGGAATGTCGCCCGCCGAAGCCATGACCACATCGGGTTCGCCCTGTTCATCGGTGCTGGCCCAGTCCCAGATGCCAATCCCTTTCGTGCAGTGCGTGATGGCGGCCTCCATGTCCATAAACTGCAGGTGCATTTGCTTGTCGCAGACGATCACATTTACGTAGTTCTGGCTCCGCAAGCAATGATCGGCGACCGACAGCAGGCAGTTCACATCGGGCGGCAGGTAAATGCGAGTGATATTCGCGCTTTTGTTGACGACCACATCCAGAAAACCCGGATCCTGATGCGTAAAACCGTTATGATCCTGTCGCCATACCGTTGAGGTGATCAGGAGATTCAGGGAAGCAATGGCTTCGCGCCAGGACAGATGGCTGCAGATCTCAAGCCACTTGGCGTGTTGGTTGAACATCGAGTCAATGACGTGCACGAAAGATTCATAGGATGATAAGAAACCGTGTCTTCCGGTGAGCAGGTAACCCTCCAGCATTCCCTCCATGGTGTGTTCGCTGAGCATCTCCATCACCCGGCCGTCGGTAGCGAGTTCTCCGCCGTCCTTGTCTTCGGGGAAGAACTGCTCAATCCAGAATTTCTTGCTGGCCGCGTAAATCGCGTCGAGCTTGTTAGACGTGGTCTCGTCGGGACCGAAGACCCGAAAGTTACTCATGTTCAGCTTCATCACGTCTCGGAGAAAGGCGCCGAGCGGGGGCGTGTTCTCGGCCTGGGTCTTCCCGGCCTTCTCGAGTTTGATCCCGTACTCGCGGAAGTCCGGGAGTCGCAAGGCCTTCTTGAGTCGTCCGCCATTGGCATGAGGATTCGCGCTCATGCGCCGGGTTCCTGCGGGCGCCAAGCTTCTGAATTGAGCGGCAAGCTTGCCGCTGCCATCGAAAAACTCTTCTGACTTCAGCGAGCGCATCCAGGCTTCAAGGATTCGAAGTTGTTCGGGATCCTTCTTTACGCCGGGCAGCGGCACCTGGTGGGCCCGCCAGAAGCCCTCCAGTCGGTGCCCCTCGACTTCGCGCGGCGCAGTCCAGCCCTTGGGTGAGCGCAACACGATCATAGGCCAGCGTGGCCGGCCATCCGTGCCCTGTGTGCGGGCTGCGTCCTGATGCTCCCTAACCTCCAGAACGCAATGCTCCACGGTCGCCGCCATAGCTTGATGCATACTGTCGGGTTCGGAACCTTCCACGAAATAGGGGTTCCAGCCATAACCGCGGAGCAGGCTCTCCAGTTCTTCATGCGAGATCCGCGCCAGCAGGGTCGGATTGTTGATCTTGTAGCCGTTCAGATGCAGGATGGGCAAAACTGCTCCGTCCCGCGCAGGGTTCAGAAACTTGTTGATGTGCCAGGAAGTTGCCAGAGGCCCGGTCTCGGATTCTCCGTCGCCCACAACTGCCGCCACAATAAGGTCAGGATTGTCGAAGACCGCGCCACAGGCATGAGACAACACGTAGCCAAGTTCTCCGCCCTCGTGGATCGATCCGGGCGTTTCGGGCGTACAGTGACTCCCGACACCTCCGGGAAAGGAGAACTCCCGGAAGAACTGCCGCAGACCCTCGACGTCCCGACTCTTGTCCGGGTAAACCTCGGAGTAGGTTCCTTCGAGGTAAGCAGGACCAAGAACGCCAGGGGCGCCATGCCCTGGACCGGCCAGGAAGATCATGTCGAGATCGTATTTCTTGATGAGCCGGTTTAGGTGAACATAGATGAACGACAAGCCTGGGCTCGATCCCCAGTGTCCTAGCAGCCGATTCTTGATGTGCTCCGGCCGCAGAGGTTCCGCGAGCAGGGGATTATCGAACAGGTAAATCATGCCGAGGCTGAGGTAATTGCATGCGCGCCAGTAGGCATCCGTGTTGCGCAACTCTTCGGCGCCAAGCGGCTTTCCTCCGATGGTTGATCGGGTTTCGCCGTACGGACTGAGAGAAGAGATTTCGGAGGAGGTATTCGAAGCGAGGGTGCTCATAGGATGACTCCTGGGAATAGGCTATGCCTTAAGGCGGCGTAGTGACGGACGGACCCGCTCCCGCTCGTTGATGGTCAAGCGGACGGCGAGTCGCTACCGTGGCCGAAGCATGTTTCCAGAATTCTACTCTTATGTGATTCACGTCTGCTTGCAACGATTCTCGTCTCACTGCGGCGATTCTCTCGGTCGTAGAAAGTTGTCGGCGGTTGAAGCTTTCCGTACGCGACTATCTGGCTGCGATTCTTCCTGGCCTTGCCGATCTCCCGATTCAGCGCGTTCCGGCACTTACGGCCGCCGCTTGGAGGCGAATCCCAACGTCATGGGTGGGATAGCGAAGATTGGTTGACCGAAGCCAGCAGCTCTGCTTTGTGACAGAGGAGTTCAAGGCCACGCTGGTGAGTTTCCTTCTCTAGCGTTTCCAGTTGTGAACGACCGAGCGAGGGATTGGCCTTGAGGTCCCCTACCGACAGAGCCAGCCGGGCCTCGCACTCAATTTGGTAGTAACCCAGCTTCCTGGCAGTCGCAATTGCAGGCATCCTGCAGGCGCACATCGAGCCGCAGTTGTCTTCGCTCAGGTCTCCCTATGCTCGTGTAGGAACCCAGAACCAAGACGTCGCTATTCAGAGCCGTGCCGATGCGTGCCGTCGTCTCCTGCCCCAGCGTATCGGTTTCGGACCACGGGGAGGAAAGGCGCAGGTTAGCCACATCCTCTCCAGAGACCAGCCGCAGCTTTTCCCCGGCGGCCAACTCGGTGCTCAGCATCTCCGCGAAGGCCGTTGCGAGCCACCCATCATCGGCCTTTCCTGACAGGTTGTGAAACCCCAGAACCGCAACAGACCTGCGCGGAACAGGGACACCTGCAACCGCCGGTTTCGTTGTGGCAATTCGCACCCGGGAGAAATCACCACGCAGATACCATCCGAGGCCAGCCAGGACGAGCAGCACGACAGCGGACGCGACATAAATAAGGTGGCGCGTTGACGGGCCCGTGCGCAGGTTTGGGGCCTGCAGCTTCTTATCGGCGCTGAGTTCCGCCTCAACTCCCAGCACTACACCGTCGGCCGAAGCTTGTGGCTCAACGGCCACGCTTGCAACCGCTACCGGAGCAACAAAACGGTAGCCACGCCGGGGAACGGTTTCAATGAAGCGTGGATTATCGGAATCGTCGTCGAGAGCGGCCCGGAGTTTTTTCAGGATGACATTCAGGCTGCCGTCGAAGTCGACAAAAGTCCCTTCCGGCCAAAGGTGCTGACGCAATTCCTCGCGGGCAATAATTTCGCCGGGGCGCTCCAGCAGCAGGATGAGGACGCGAAAGGGCTGGTCCTGGATCTTGACACGCACACCCTTGCGGGTCAGCGTGTTGCGAGCAACGTCCGCCTCGAATAAGCCAAACCTGAAAACTTCCCTGGAAGAGACTGCCGACCCCATGGCCCACGGACAGCGAAGTGATGGAATGATAGCACGACTGGCGCGAGCAAGTCACCAATTCCTCTAAGTGCCTCAATTTACGACATTTATTTGGTCAGGTAAGAGTAACAACCAGTTCCTTTGACCTTTGTCGGCAATTCATCGCATCCTGCCATCGCTTGTGGGGAAACGTGCGCTGGAGCCGGACGAGGGAACGTGGTTCCGGAGCATGCATATAAGGCTTCCACAAAATCAGGAGGACAGAGATGCAAGTTCTAACTATGAAACACACGCGATTCGCAAAACTAGCGGTGGCAATCGTAGCCATCGTTACCCTCTCACAATTGGCCGTCGCCCAGCTTGTTTTGGACGACTTTTCGACTGGTTTCTATCAGAAGACCCTAAAATCGAGGACGGACACTAACACCCAATCCGGGAGCAGGATCGGCGGCAGCCGGGAGACGACGTTTGTCGCTTGCTCTCCGGCCTCCGCTTGCAAAACCGTCAACCCCTTCGGTCAGCCCAGTTCGTTCCAGATTCGGGCTAAGACGAAAACTACGCCGAACGCGCTGGTTTTCAACTCAGGGTACAAGGCCGACTCCTATCTCGATGTTGGATATGGCTACGGCTCATCCATGACTCTCAACCTCGCTTCCAGCTACGACCGCATACGCGTGAGCTTCGACGGTGCCGACCAGGTCGTGAACTTCAACCTCCTAGTCTTCTCCAATGACGCAGGGTACAGCCAAACTGGGTGCAATCTGGTGTTTCCAGGCTTGCTGACCCCCTTCACCGTTGACTTCCCGTTTTCCGATTTCACGCCGGGGGCGGATTTCAATGACATCAACTACATGGTTTTCCTCTTCGATGAGGCTCAAGGCGCGTACAGCGGCGAGGATTGGGCAGTGACTTCTTTTCAGGCAATCCCCATTGGCGAGCCGCCGGCGGACATCACATGCGCCGGGCTAGGGAAGTAAGCGGGAGAACAAACCTGCAGGTCTCGACAACGACATACCAAGTTCCAACAACAACAGAGGCAGCGATGAGAACCGCTTTGCAAACGAGATTAGAAGACAAATCAACTCAAGATTACGAAGGAGTGAGAACAATGAAAACGAATATGCAGGTCCGGTTTCCCTTTGCGCGTAAGTGCAATCTGGGAGCAGCTCTGATGCTCGTGTTGCTGGTGGCAGCGGTTGCGCACGCGCAACTCACACCCAGCGGCGACGCCTATACCAACAGCGCCGCTCCAACCACCAACTATGGCGCCAAGACGCTGCTCGATGTCGAGAGCGCCTCGCAGACCAGTTACATTCAGTTCAATTTGTCGTCAATTCCCGCCGGCTACACCAGCGCCGATATCACCAAGGCCACGCTGAAGCTCTACGTCAATGCCGTGACCAAGGCGGGCAGCTTCAACGTGGATTACGTTAACGGCACGTGGTCGGAGGGCACGATCGATGCCAACAACGCCCCGGCCTTGGGCTCGACGATCGCCGCCAGCGTTCCGCTCACCACTGCGGATAAGAACCAGTACATCCTCGTCGACGTCACCTCTGCGGTGCAGGCGTGGCTGAACGGAACGCCCAATGACGGCATTGCGCTGGTCGGCAACAGTCCGCTGAACGCCAGCTTCGACAGCAAAGAAAACACGACGACGAGCCATCCGGCCGAGTTGGACATTGTGTTCGCGGGCGGGAATGGCGGGATCACCGGGATCAACACGGCAGCTGGCAGCGGACTCACCGGCGGCGGTAACAGCGGAACGCTGAATCTCAGCCTGATCACCAGTTGCGGTTCGGGTCAGGTCCTGGTCTGGAACGGATCCGCCTGGGCCTGCAATACGGTCGGCGGCACGGGAACGGTGACAAGCGTTGGGCTCTCGGCCCCGTCGTCGGATTTCATCGTAAGCGGTTCGCCGGTGACCACCTCGGGCACATTGAATTTCGCCTGGAATGTGGCGCCCACCGATGCGCTTACGCCGAATGCGATTGTCAAGAGGAACGCCGCGGGCGCATTCACCGCGGGCGCCATCGGAGTGGATAGCAGCAACGCTGCGGCCTTGGCGATTCTTTCGAGCAGTCCCTACCCGAACGGAGCGGGATTGTATGCCTATGACAGCGCCACCACCGGAGCCGGAACGGGCGTTACCGGAATTACCTATAGCACCGCCTCGAACAGCTATGGTGTATACGGGCAGGCTGCTGCCAGTTCAGGTACTCCGGTCGGCGTATACGGTGTGGGTACTGCCTATTACAGTTCCGGCGTCTGGGGGCAAAATGGAAGCGAGAGCGGCACGGGCGCGAGCTTTGCGGGCCGAGTTGGGTCCGGCGTATGGGGCGATGGCGGCACGCTTGGAAACGTAGGTGTCACCGGCACAGCGGACGAAGGCGTTGCGGGCTACTTCATCAACAACAGTCCGGCAGGTGGATACGACACTCTCCTGGCTGAGGCAGTAAGCAGCGCGTCGGCTCCGTTCGTGGCGATCGACGACGCCACCGGAGGACTATGTGAAATCGATGCCAACGGCAATCTGAACTGCACGGGCGCCAAAAACGCCGTAGTGCCCGTGGATGGTGGAGCGCGCACCGTGGCGCTGGCGGCCATCGAATCACCGAAGAACTGGTTCGAGGACTTCGGCTCGGCGCAATTGGTGAATGGCGCGGCCGTGGTTGCTCTGGATGCCGAATTCACGCAGACGGTGAACACAAGCCAGGAATACCAAGTCTTCCTGACCCCCTATGGGGACTGCAAAGGGCTCTACGTTTCCAATCGCACGTCCAATTCCTTTGAAGTGCATGAACTGGGCGGAGGGAGCGCGAGCCTGAGTTTCGGCTACCGCATAACGGCGCTGCGGCGGAACTACGAGAACGTGCGCTTTGCCGACCACACGCACGACCTGGATTCACTGAAACGGGTGCGCGAACGAGCGCGGATGAATCACGCGCAGCCGCAGTCTCACGATCCGGCAAAGAGAGCCGTGCCCGTGCCTGAGGCGGCAATCAACCCTGCCGCGCTGCCGGCGCAAGCCACTTCGCCGACGCACCCGGCGGCGACGCAACGAGCTCCGATAAGCAAGAAATAAGGCCGGCGTTCTGAAGCGATCAATTGTTCGTGGGCCGGGACCATGTAAATCCCGGCCCTGAACAAGTCCGAAACGCTACCTGCTCCAAGGAGGAAAACATGCAACAGCAAAAATGGTCCATCGCGTTCACAGTCACTTTCCTAGTGCTGAGTGCGGCCACGGTTTGGTCGCAGACTCAGCGGCGGGAGCTGAGTCCCCAACCGGCGCGTTCGCTCTTCGGATTGCCGCGATCAATGGCGCCGGCCACGCAGCAAACGCGGGTGGCTCCGCAGGCGCAAGCGCCCACCGTCAGCTTCACCTTCGGCACGATTGATTATCCCAACGGACCCCAGACCGTGGCGCAAGCCATCAACAAAAAGGGTGAGATCGTCGGCTCGTGGGGGCCGGAAATCAATGACTACCGCCAAGGCTTGCCGGCGTATGGCTTTTCGCTCAAGGGAAGCTCATTCAAAAAGATCGTCTATCCGAGCGCTCCGATCACCATTCCGTACGGCGTGAACTCTTCGGGCGACATTGTCGGCTATTACTCGCTCGATCCTGAAGACTATAGCGGACACGGATTCACGCTCGTGGGAAGCACGTTTACCACGGTCGACTATCCGGGCGCACAATACACCGACCTCGCCGCAATCAACAAGAGCGGACAGATTCTCACCCTGGCGTGTTTCAGCGGCGTTTATGCCTGCCAATCCTATCTGCTCCAGAGCGGAGTCTTCTCGGCACAGATTCTGTATCCGGGCTCTGCCAGCACCGCTGTGTATGGCATCAACGATGCGGGCGAGATTGTCGGCAATTACTCCAATGACGACGTTATCTTCCACGGTTTCACTTTGATCAGCGGAACGTTCACGACTTTGGATTACCCTGGAGCCACTGACACTTATCTGACCGGCATCAACAATAGCGGGCAGATCGTTGGTGCATGGGACAACGGTGGGGTCGACAAATGGGGCAATCCGCTCACTCACGGTTTTCTGCTCGAAAGTGGCACTTTCACTTCGTTTGACTCTCCGTATGCAGGCGTGACTTCGACCACTCCGTGGGGAATCAACGATAAGGGAGTAATCGTCGGGCAGACGATCGACGCGAACGATTTCTTTCTGGGTTTCGAGGTGACGATCGGCAAGTAAAAGTTAGCGAATTCTGAAATCGACATGAGAGGGAGAACTCCAATGACTTACAGAAATTTGATTTTGGCTGGTGTGACTTTTCTTTTGCTAGCAACGATTGGTATGAACGCGGCTCAGGCACAGCAGTATGCTATCCGGGCTGTCGACGTTCCCGGGGCGGCTGCGACCGAAATAAGCGACACCAACAATGCTGGCGAAATCGTCGGGTGCTTTGCGACGACTGGTCTTAACTCCGGAGGTCCGGGTGTCGTGCTGGAAGATGCAGCGTTTAAGTTGGTGAAGTACCCCAAGGCCGCTTCTACTTGTGTGGATGGTGTGAGTAACAACGGCAAGATTGCCGGCACATATACAGACACCAAAGGCAACACACATGGGTTTCTGCTGGTGGGAAAGACATATACCTCTCTCGACTATCCCAGCGCGGTCTTTACGGAGGCTTTGAAAGTGAACAACTCGGGAGTAGTGGTTGGCGATTACTTTGACGGGAGTACCGACCATGGCTTTATGTGGCAAAGCGGGACGTTCACCTCGATTGATTATCCCGGAGCCAGTTCAACCACCGCCTATGGGATCAACGATTCCGGCACGATTGTCGGCAACTACACTTCCGGCGCCTTTCACGGCTTTTCGCTCAGCAGCGGTACCTTCACCTCGATCGATTATCCAGGCGCGGCAGGCACCGGCGCTACCGCCATTAACAATTCCGGCCAGATCGCCGGCGTCTACTACAACACCCCCTATGTCGATCAAGGCTTCACCTATTCCAGCGGCGTTTTCGCAACCGTGGACTATCCGGGCGCAGACATCTCTGGCCTTACTGGGATCAACGATGAGGGACAGGTCGTGGGTTCGTGGGGCGGCCCTAGCGCGGTTGATGACTACGACATACACGGCTTCCTGGCCACTCCGATTCCTGGCACACACGACGCGGAACGCAACAATATGCTCGGGCGCAAGGGGCTAGGCGCGCCACACTAACCGATATCTGATCGCACAGAAATTCAGAGTAAGTAAGGCCATGGTCAGTGACAGATATGTTGAAAACATTTGGGGAGGAGTTATGAAAACAACAAGTTACGGTTGGATATTTAGCGCAGTTGCGCTGCTACTGGTTTCTGGAGCAACTTTCGCACAAGCCCCTCAATCATCACCGGCGGCCATGAGAGGCCTGCGCCTCCGTGGAGGAATGCCGTTTTCCCAACTCGGCGCAACGCCCGCGCATGCCTCGGAGGCAGGAGGGCAGCCACCGGAGGTTCCCGCGCTAAGCCTCACCTGGGGAATCTACACATTTCCGGGCTCCGTTGGCAGCTATGTAGCCGGGGTCAACAAAGCAGGCCACATCGTGGGCGACTACGGGCCGGGCCTCTACCCTCCCTACAACGGTCCTATTCACGGATTTCTTTTGAAGAGCAATAAGTTTACAAGCTTCGACTATCCGGGGGCGGTGGCGACAGAACCGCAAGGGATCAATGACTCGGGAGAAATCGTAGGCGGATGGCTTGATACCAGCGGCTACGGCCACAGCTTCCAGCTCAAAAGTGGCATATTCACGACCATAGACCCTCCCGGAAGCAACTCCTCTTTCGCCGCCGGGATCAACAAGGCAGGAGACATCGTCGGTACTTGGAGCGCAGACGATTTCTATCACACCTGTCACGGTTACGTATATTCCAAGGGCGTCTTTACGACCGTTGATTACCCGGGCGCTGTTTGCACTTACGCTGTTGGCATCAACAACGCAGGCGATATCGCGGGATACTACTTGCTCACTCTGACCACGAGCAGTGGGTTCGTATATGGCAAGGGTACGTTCACTACGATGAATTACCCAGGCTCGTACGACTATAACGGTGTCTTCGACATCAACGACAACGGCCTGATCCTCGGCACATACGGGAACAACGGCTACCCGTACGTCTTTCAGCACTGCTACCTTTTCCAGAGCGGGATATACACAAGTTGCGACCCGCCATTCGGGCCGCCAGCCTGGACGGCTCCTACGCACCTCAATGATTCTGGCATTGTGGCTGGCGAATACGTAGACAACTCCGGCACGTCATACGGCTACACGGCCACGGTCGGGCCCTAGGACCGGGAGTTGTCGCATTTGCATTAACGAAGACAAGGATTCGAGCAGATCGGGAGATCAATTGTCACACGACTTCAATAAACGGACGGCAACAATGTAGGAGGTACGGCCAATGAATACGTCGGCGCTAGGTGGGAACATGCCGACTGTGTGAGTGAAGTAGCGCGCGAGTGCGATTTTTTGCGGAGAGGCAGGAGACAGCCGAGGGCGAAAATATGAGGACTTTTCGCATGGGATTGCGGTCCCTGGCTACTCCTTGCCTCGCGTTTTGCGCTGCGGCGCTGCTTATGGGCACTCTTGGGGTTCTGTCTGCTGAAGCTTTGCAAACAGCCTCGTCCAGCACGCTGCCTCTCGATGAATACGAGAAGCTGCGCGCCCAGGTGCTGAAAAACGCGACAGACTTGCCGGGTCCGAGACTTAGGAATCCGGCGATTTCGGGTGATGGTCTGGCGTTGGACGTTTTCAGGGCGTTGCAGGAACAGCGAAGCTATCTGGAAAGACATGGAGCGGTCACACGGACAGCGCTCAACCCCGAGTCGGCAAGTGACAACTACAGCGACCCGCCCGCTCCTCGACACGTTACCTGCCATAAACCGATGATCCGTTCGGTGAATGGGAAAACAACGGGCGTGGTTTTCACACCCATGGCGTCTAACAATATTTACAAGATTGAAGGGTGCTTCTTTGGGGACGAGCCCGGAATCGTTCAACTGGAAGCGCATACAGCCGCCCCTCAAGCTAAGTCCGTCCGTCCGATCACAATGCAACTGGACTCCGCTTCGCCCGGGACTTGGTCCGACAACGAACTCAGGGTCCGACTTGATACGAGTCTCAGTGGGATCCCGGATTACCCCGTGACGCTGGTCATATATCCGTCAAAACGCCGGCGTATTGAGTTACGCGGCTGCCGCTTTGTCGCGGCGCGCGGTAACCCGCAACTGTTGAGCGTGATTCCTTCGGCTTGGGTTAACCTATACCCGAGCGGGGTCGGTTCGCGCTCCATCAGCCGACTGGAATATTTCTCGCCGACCCAGGCAAGCGACGCCGTCCCCACGGGCACAACCGCGTCTTCGGCATTTGTTGTTCGTTCCGACCAAGAACAGTTTGGGATTGGTAGCGACGTGTTCGACTTTAGCCGGCTGAATCCAGGATGGGTTGTAGAGAGCATACAGCTGCAGACCTACAGTGTCTCCTGTCCCGAAGTCGTCACCACAGTACAATCATTCGGACGCTGGGAGGCAGAATGGAGCGCACGAGGGCTGAGAGTGGCTTTTGAGGACAGCGTGTGTACATCATCTGTCCCACCGGCTTTCACTTTTCATATGAGCCTGTCCCAGTATGCGATCAGGGTGTGGATAGTCGGTCCAGTTGGCACGCAACCGCTCGCGCTCGCTCCATGAAGCCTATGGCCGCCAGTGCCGTTCCCACAGATTGTTGGAGGCCTCCGTAGATGCGAAGTCGAGCAGGCGATACACCCGAAAACGAGTGAAGCCAGTCTTTTGACTGTGGCCGGGATCGCTAGCCGCTGCTGGGTTCGATCGCGATCTCGGAGACGTATTTTAGGGAATCCCGCAGCGGCAAAGGAATCGAATACTTGACAACAAGGGTTCGTAGGAGCATGATGCCCCCTGTTTGGCTGCGACCATTGGCGCATGGAGGATTCCCAGCGTGGAACTCGAACTTGAACTCGAGATCGTCGACTCACGAGGCGTCAAGGTTGTTTTCTGCCGAGGTAAACTGGTTATCGGCAAGGAAGTCGAATATTTCAAAAGCAAAATTGAGGGCCTGCTTCCGGAATTTCCCAATATCGTGCTGGAACTGAAGGGTCTTAGACGTATCGATAGCCAAGGTGTGGGGGCAATTGTCACTTTATTGAACAAGGCCCGAGAAAGTGGAGGTGATGTCAAGCTCGCCTCTGTATCACAGGGCTATGTCCACAAGGTCTTAGAGGTGACGAAGATGCCGACTGTATTCCAAATCTTCGATGATGAACGACAAGCTGTATCAGCATTCGCGAAAACTGGAACATGAGCACGGCTTGGGACATACCAGGGCTAGGGTAGATCGGAGCAGGTTTTGCGGTAAGCTTCATTTGCCAAGTAAAGGTGCCACTCTTCATAAGTTAGATTCCGCGTAAGCCGACCACAGCCCTGAGCAATCAGGTCTGCATTCTGCCAGAACCGGAGCTGTACGGTACCGTCCATACTCGCTGTTGCCACGAAGCGTCCGTCAGGGCTGAAGGCAACGGCATAAATTCGCTCGTCGTGCCATAGTCTGGCAATCTCTTGGCCCGATGACAATTCCCATATCCGCGCTGTGCGATCCCAGCTGGCGGTTGCTAGAAATTCTCCTTTCGGATCAAAATCGAGCGCGCAAACTTGGTGCTCATGTCTCAGCCTGCCGAGCTGGGTGCCAGCGGGCAGGGACCACACTCGAGCGGTACGATCCCAGCTAGCCGTCGCGAGCATTCGTTCATCCGGGCTAACCACGATGGCGTACACTCGGTCTTCATGATGCAACCGCGCAACTTCCTTCCTGTTGCTCACGTCCCATATTCGTGCGGTGCGATCGGAGCTCCCCGTGATTACGAATGTTCCATCCCGGCTAAAGACAGCTACTTCGACGGACCCGCTATGAGAAAAACAAGCGATCTCCCGCGCCGTGGCCACGTCCCACACACGGGCCGTAGAGTCCGAACTGGCTGTTACGAGGAATCGCCCATTAGCTGAAAATTTTACGGTGTGGACCTGATCTGCATGCTGAAGACGGGCGGCCTCCCGACCGGTTGCGGCGTCCCAGATTCGGGCCGTGCGATCCATACTGCCGGAAGCGATAAACTGCCGATCCGGGCTGAAATCTACCGAGTACACCTGAAACTCATGCTCTGCCCGAAGGACTTCGTCACCGTTCGTGAGGTCCCAAATTCGCGCCGTACAATCCATGCAAGCCGTGGCTAGAAGCCTGCTGTCCCGGCTGAACTCTATCGAATTTACACCAGCATTGTGAGCCAGTCGCAATAGTTCTCGGCCAGTTGCTGGCTCCCACAATCTGGCCGTCGCATCCATGCTTGCTGTTCCTATTAGCTTGCCGTCCGGACTAAACTTGACACAATATACCCCGTCCTCGTGGACCATCCGGGGAGTAGCAGAACGTCTATCTGCTTCCCATACGCGCGCAGTGCGGTCAGAGCTGGCCGAAGCAAGCATCTTGCTGTCCTGGGAGAATGCGATCCCATGAAGACGATCGTTATGACACATGCGAGCAATTTCGGCGCCCGTAATCGCGTCGAAGAGCCGTGCCGTGTAATCAACACCGGCAGTTGCAACCAATTTTCCATCAGGACTAAATGCGACAGCGTAAACATTGCCGTCGTGCGTGATGCGAGTAAGTTCTCTGCCACTGGCCATATCCCAGATCCTAGCGGTACGGTCCCAACTGGCAGTGGCCAACAGCTTCCCGTCCATGCTGATTGCAACGTCAGAGATCTCGCCGGAATGAAGCATTCGCATGCGCTCTTTTTGTTGAGAAAGACTCCACACACGTGCACTGCGATCCATGCTCCCGGTTAGAAGAAAGGTCGCGTCCGGGCTGAAGGCAACTGCCTGAACTCTGTCCTCGTGCATGAAGCATGAAATTTCTCTGCCGCTAGTGGTTTCCCACACTCGCGATGATGAATCCCAGCTTGCGGTTGCGAGAAAGCGCCCGTCTGAGCTGAACTTTGCAGCCCGCACCTGATCTCCGTGGGCCACGCGCAAGAGTTCCTTCCCATCTTGCATGCTCCAGATCCGCGCAGTGCTGTCCATACTGGCCGTCGCTAACAGTGATCCATCTGGACTGATTTCCACCGAGTAGACTTGGAGGTCGTGAACCAATTTCACATTTTGCCTTCCGGTCACCAGCTCCAACACGCGTACCGTGCCGTCCATGCTGGCCGACGCTAGGAATCTTGAATCTGGACTGAAACCCACCGAAGTGACACCGCTTTGGTGGGAGACTCGGGCGATCTCTCTGCCCGTCTGCACTTCTGTAACTCTTGCAGTACTGTCATCGCTTCCCGTGGCAAGGAGCCGGCCGTTCGGACTAAAAACCACACAGCGAACTTCGTCGCCGTGGATGACGCGAGCGATGGATCGAGGAAGCAAATCCAGCCCATGCCGAAGCGCCTGATCCGCTTCGAGAGTTCGGAATCGCCGGAGCGACTCCAACGCCAGCAAAACGCTCCGCTCCACCAGCTCCGGATGCTGCGTGCGAATGGTTTCGGCTTGGCTGGCGAGGTGGCGCGCCAGCGAAACTTGCCGTTCGTGAAGAGTCTCTTCCTGCTCTCGCTTCAACTCCTCTTTCCGACGTTCCGCGTCAATGTTCAGCTGATCCAGGCGCGCTTGCTCTCGCGACTCCAGCTGGTGACTTAGTTCAATGTATTCGCGCTCCGATTGAGCTAAGTCGGCCGCCCTAGCGCTCACTTGCTGTCGAGCTTCTGCGAGAAGTCCACCGCGCAGGAGTCCGCCGGGGTCCTGCTGTTTGTCCCTCCATTCCTGAATCCGCTCCTGAAGCCACTGACGCCATGATAAAAAGGGATGGTCTTCTTTGATCCACGACCGCAGTTGTTCCCACTCTGACAAAAGCGAATCATGAACGATCTCTGCAAATGCTTCCCCAGTCGATGGGTCGCGGTCGGTGAGGAGCAGTCGTCGACTCGCCAGATACAGCACGATCCGGCGCACGGACTCCTGGTCCGTCGAGATTGAAGTCAGTTCGTCCAGTGATACCCTGCGACGTGTATCCGGGGCACCCGATTTGCCGAAATGCACGAGATGGGTAAATATTCTTCGAGCCAAATCACGGTCGCGCGGAACGAGACTCGTATATGCGTCCGTAGCCCAGATCCCTAGCGCTCCACCAACTCGACCAATGGCGCTATAGGCGCTATGGGTCAGGAAGCTCTTTTCTCTTTGTTCCCATAACTGAGTCAACGCAAATTCCAATAGTGGCAGCGGCTGTTCGATGTCCGCACTTTCTTCGAGAATTCTGTCGGTCAAACCGGGTTCGAGCTGCAGTCCAATGGCCTCGGCTGGTTTCGTTATCGCGGATTCCAGCTCCGCGCGTGACATCGGCAAAACAATCGCTTGCCCAAACTTCACCAGTTGGCCGAGTTGTGACCTCAATAGCTGGTCATAAAAGTCTGCTCGGAGAGTGAGCAATAGTGTGACTGGGGAAGCTCCATTGACCAAACGGGCCAGGCAGCCTATGAACGGCATACGTTCAGAATCTGGACTAAGGGCAAAGACTTCCTCAAATTGATCCGCCAGCAGCACAACTCTCCCTGCCCTAGACGTTTCAACGATTTGGTCAGCTATTTCCGCAATTCCGCTGCTGGGTTCGATCGCGATCTGGGAGGCGGCCAGAGCTCGGCGAAGGGCATCTAAAGGTGCGGCTCCGGGACGGAAGTACACCACCTGTGATTTTTCAAACCCCGGTATCTGTCGCAGATGTGGGATAAGCCCCGCTCGCACCAAGGACGATTTCCCGCTGCCCGAGGAGCCCACCACAGCCAGGAGCTTCGAGCTACGCCGCAAGTGTTCGGTTAGTTCCTCGACAAGCTCCTCACGTCCGAAAAAGAATTTGGCGTCGGCTTCGGTGAACGCCATAAGGCCCCGATAAGGACAAATATCAACCGGCTTTATTTCCGGACAAACGGACTGAAGCGTTTCTGTGGGAGTGACAAAAGCAGTTTCTGTCAATTTACCATAGGCATCGGCGGATGTAATTTTGCAGACCATGCCCACGACTCGTCCCGCGGCAACGTCCCAAACCGGAGCGCCGCTGAATCCAGGGGACCTCGTTGCTGCTGATCTGCAATACTGCGTGTCCCGAAAGCCTGATTGATCCCAGAATGTGACCGACGCCTCGAAGTCCGTCCTTCGGGTTGAGCGCTGGAAATCCGAGAGTCTCAAAGTCGTGCCCCTTGCAGTTCTCAGTGCTCCCGAGTGGAAGACTCCGAAGGTAGTCTGGCACGGGCCTCTCCAGTCGAAGAAATGCAACGTCATCCGCGTCGGAGTCACGCCACCAGTCAGCCTCTATCCGAGCTTGGAGTACTTCTGCCATCCCATACGCAACTACCGAAATGGTGTCCGGGGCATGGGTACCTGACTCGTGAGCTGTGGCGACTTGAACCACGTGGGCGCAGGTAACTACTAATGACTGAGAGACAAGGAATCCCGCGCCAGCAGTGGTGCCGTCACTTCGAACAATTCGAACCAGGCCAGATGTGATCTCAGGAATCAGTTTTTGTTTCCTCAGAGAAGCGCATTGCAGACTGCCCCCTGGCTGTTGTGCGTGGGACCTAAATATGGCGGGGGGTGCCGGAACGTTTCCAGGTCAAATTGACCTTGAAGTTGGCTTCGGCATTTGCCGACGCAATTATTGCACCTGCTGCTCCGCTCAGCTTGATGCCGAACTCGACTGCGACTTCATCAGGCGCATCGACCAAGCCTCGTAGCTTGCTGATGATTGCCCCTACGGCGGGCCGGATCTTGTCGAGAGCAGACTCAAATGTAATTGCTACTTTGGTGGCAACGTCACCGGGAAGAGAGGCAGGGATCAGTTGGTCTGCTGAAGTGGATTCCACCTCCACCAATACCGATCCGCCTCCTTCGAGAGGGAACTCGACTAACCGTTTCATCTAGGCTCCACACTGAGACGCGAGCGGAAGCTGGGTCTCCGATGAATCGCTAGACAGCCCAATCCGCTTCGGCGATTTCATCCAATTGATTAAGGGCAACATTTCATCTCGACTCAAGAGCGTTGTCAACCTGTTTCCCTACCAGTCGGAGTTTCCTGTTGAGTGCCTGCAGAGACCAGCCCAGCGGTTTAATTAGCGCTTCGCACTGATTTCGCTCGCACAGCAGTGACAAAAAACGTGATAGTTCCATGCTCATTACGGGTCAGATCGGATTAGAACGCGTCAAAACGCAAGCCTGGGAAGTCGTAGAAGAATGGAATAGAATAGAAAATTTTCCAAACGGATCAGAACACACTGTGTGATCTTCAAAACCGGGGGGGGCAAGACACCCGCCCCTTCGGGTCGGCATCTCCGCAGCGGCTTCCCAATAAAGCAGTGTCCGTTGTCCAGAAATCCTGACCCGGGGGTCACGGCGTTTCGGGGGCGTCGTAGGCACTGATTCCGGTCGGATGAGGAGCAATCCCCAAATTGTCCCCAGCCAGAGGTCGGCATGGGGGAAATGTGGTTCCACTGAATGTGGACCGAGGCCCTCGAAGCCCGTCTGTGGCCAAAGGGGTTTCCGCGCGCGGGCTATCGCTGGATCCTTGCGATTTTAGAACAATGCGTACCGAGCAAGTCGAGCGGTCACATTACAACGATCATAGACATTCGGCGTTGTGGGAACTGGCGCCTTCAACCACCCAACATCAGTTCGCTTGCAGCATCGGGATATGCCGCTGCGGCGCAACTTTGGGTGAGACCCGCTTGGTGAATCGCGGCAGTCAACCAACGCGCTCATGTTCAGAGCGGATCACCTCCGGTTTGTTCGTCACGCCACCGCCAATCAGGCCGGAGGCAAAGATGAGGCGCAAGATAGCGATGAACAGATTACGCCAGTTTCGACGGATAATGAGGAGTTCCACCACGGAAGCGCTTTCTTCTGAATACCCCTAAATCGGCGGAGAGGCGGGCAGCCCGACGTCAGAGAAACGGCCCTTGAATAACACTTCAAGTTCGACGACGCCGACGCCCATCACGCGGTCACAATCCAAGATGCGGCACTCCACTTGGAAATGGCCCACCCGATGTTGGTAGACGAACTCACGCATCCGTTCCAGCGCCCGCTGGTGAGCCTTCTCTGTGATTTGCTCCGGTGCCATCGACTTCTCTATCTTGGCGAGATACCTGCGAGCCTCCGCATCCCGTTCTGCGGACCCGAGCGGAATATGAACGTAGAAGTCAACCCATTCCGGTTCCTGGTCAGGTCCGAACCCGCCGCCACCGCCGCCAGTTTGGTGCACCCCTGAAGGCACCAATTTCTTGCTGCCATCCGGGAAGATTTTGTAAGCGGTAGTTGCTGCTCTGAGACCGTTTCGGCTCTCACCCGGCTCGGTCGGGAACGGCCGAGCCGGGACACGGCATGTAATCTGGATGTCCCCCAAGTTGCTGACCTGAGCGAGCCCGGTGGAAGCACGGCTCACGATGCTCTTACTTGCAAGCTCGCATAAAGCAGGTTTATCGCCGCCCAATGCCACGGACGAAAGAAGCAGTAGTTGAGCCAGCAGCATGTACCTCAATGGACTCTCTCCTCAATGCCGCGACGGGTGCGTGTGTATTCTACGCGCTCGTTCGAATAATGGCGATAAATCGCCATAGCGCTCACGACCCCAGAATGGTCCGTTTTACTTGGCGAGTAATCGGCAGTGGGAAACTGACCCACCACCTGCATTTGCTTGATGTCTGTGTGCTCCCTACAATAGAAATTTAATCCAAAATCCTATGATCCATTTTCCCGTACCCGAAGCCCTCACATTCGACGACGTATTACTGCTGCCGGCGCATTCCGGAGTCGTGCCCGCCAACACCAACACGCAGACCCAGCTCTCGCGCAACATTCCGCTGAACATTCCCATCATCAGCGC
>Ga0187803_10000243_pt1 | contig 22512 bp, 12 predicted proteins | sample NC_wetland_sal_i_2_FD_132425 | JGI IMG/M metagenome (GOLD analysis project Ga0187803, IMG submission 132425) | Wetland sediment microbial communities from Neuse River Estuary, North Carolina, USA - Control_3 | ecosystem: Environmental > Aquatic > Freshwater > Wetlands > Sediment | place: USA...
GCAACGAGCCGTTGCGATCGAATCGCCGCGCGGGCTGCGACTGCGTGACCGCGCCCTCCAGCCGCGTACCCACCGGCAGCCACAAATGATGGTCAGCAGCAAACATCGGCTGCGAGACGATGGCCGCCACCGGCTGGCCGCGCTGCGCGGTGGCCGAGCTTAAGGGCGTGGTTAGCCGAGCGTGAACGGTCCCGGCAGGGATTTCCGGTGAGCCGACCTTCACCAAATCCTGGACTGGAATCGTCACCGTTCCGAAATCGAGCGGGGCCAACAGCTCCGCATTAAACCGCGCGCCCACCGGCATGGTCTGCGAGTGATACGGCAGCAAGGCCATAGCGCGAGCTTTGATGCGGGTCTTTACTTCGTGCTTGAGGCGGTCCGCTTTACCCGGGGCCTTGATGGCATCCATCGCTTCTTGTCGCTTAGCCTGAATTTCCTGCTTGGCGCGATCGCTCATCTCCGAGGCGCGCCCCTTTGACTTCCCCGCTGCGGCGGCGGGCTTTTCAAGGTGAACGACCTCGGGAAGACCAGCGGAGACTTTGGTCTGAAGCGGAATGCGTGTGCCATCTTGGAGCACCAGCGTGTCAAACTCGATCTTGGCTTGGCGCAAGGGTGTGAAGTCCCCCGCCATAATTGCGCGGGCCCGCTTCTGCCCCGATACCGGGTCGACTTCGGTGACGCGCCCCAACACCTTGCTGCCCGCCGGCACCACGACTCGGTCGAAGGCATACAAGGGTTCCACCAACTTCGCTTCCACAGGCTCGCCAACCTGCTTGGCCGGCAGGCGCTTTTCGAGCGCCAGCCACAAAGGCGCGCCCTGATCGACCGTAAGGTGAACGGTCCGCACTTCCGTCAGAGGTGGGTCTGCCTGACCATAAAGCGCGACCGATCTCATCAAGGTCGCTGCCGATACAGCGGCGAGCACGAACAGAATTCTCGGCCTTGCCATCGTTGGCCTCTTGCTTTTCATTGCTAGATTGCTAGGCTAGTTGCGACGCCACGCAGACCTAGTATACCGACGCCACTCGCGTTGTGCAACCCAATAAAATTCTCGCGGGAAGAGCAAATACCTTCTGCCTTCTCAAGCCACTAACCACTGGCCACTGTCTCTTCTGCCTTGCGCCTCGGCCGAGCGCCGCTCGGCCCTACTGCACAGGCTCCACCTGCTCGGCGCGATGCGGACCCGCACCCGCCAGTTCCGGTTCGCGCTCTCGCTCCGGCTCTTCGCCCGCCAGCTCCGGTTTGCGGCGCCGTCTGCCGAACAACCTGCCGATGAAGTTCTGGAACTGGTCGAGATAAGTGTAATACACCGGAGTGATGTAAAGGGTGATCAGTTGCGAGACCAACAGCCCGCCCACCACCGCCAAGCCCAGCGGCCGCCTTGTTTCGGCGCTAGAGCTCAGTCCCATGGCGATGGGCAGCGTGCCCATCAGCGCTGCCATGGTGGTCATCATAATGGGACGGAAGCGGATGAGGCATCCTTCGTAAATGGCGTCTCGCGTGCTCTTCCCTTCATTGCGCTCCGCCGCCAGAGCGAAGTCAATCATCATGATGGCGTTTTTCTTCACGATGCCGATCAGCATCATGATGCCCACAAAGCCGTAAAGGTTCAGCTCGTACTTGAAGAGCATGAGGGTGGCGATAGCGCCAAGCCCCGCGGACGGCAACCCCGAAAGAATCGTCAGAGGATGGATAAAACTCTCATAGAGAATACCTAAAAGTGCATAAATTAGAAATATCGTCAAGATCAGCAACACGCCGAGCCCCACCAGCGAAGCCTGATAAGCCTGCGCCTCACCCAGGAAGCTGCCGGAGATGGTGGCCGGCAGAGTCTGGCGGGCAACGTCTTGCACTTTCGTGACGGCATCGCCCAAGGCCACGCCGGGCACCGTTCCAAAGCTCAGGGTCACGGAGGGAAGTTGCCCCGTATGATTCACGGCCAGCGGCCCAAGGTTTTGAGTGAATCTGGCGACCGAGTTGAGCGGAACCAGTTGCCCGTTTGAAGACCGAATGTAGAGCATGGAGAGCACATTGGGATCGCGCTGGTACTGCGGCTCCAATTCCACGATCACCCGGTACTGGTCCTCGGGCCGGTAGATGGTGGAGATCTGGCGATCTCCGTAGGCGGAAGCCAAGGCGTCTTCCACCTGGAACGCCGTTACGCCCAGCGCCGACGCTTTGTCGCGATCGATCTGCACATTCACTTGCGGGTTGGCGATCTGCAAATCGGTATTCACGTCCCGGATGCCCGGAATCTGGGCCATTTTGGCCATGAGTTCGTACGACGCGCGATACAGCTCCGCTGTGTCAGCGCCCTGCAAATTGTATTGATAGGGGCTCTTGGTCAATTGGCCGCCAATCTGAATGGGCGGAGGATTCTGCATGAAAGCGATGATGCCCGGAACGCTGAAGAGCTGCGGCCGCAATTGGTTGATCACCTCGTCCGTGCTCATGTGCTTTGGCCAAATCTTTACGGCCGTGCGATAAAACGCCATCATGCCCGGCACCGCCAGAATACCTTCCGCCGGAGGAAGTGGTGCAAGCCGGCGCTGTTCATAAGACTTCAAATGGCAAAAGAAAATGCCGGTGTTGCCCGCGAAGCCTGCGAATCCGGCGCCCGCCAACGAGAATGTGTCTGCGATGTTGGGATCGTTGACCACCAGACTGGTGACGGCCTTCTGGTGTTCCCTCATCGAGTCCACTGAAATGCCCTGTTGCGCTTGCGTAAACCCGACCACCAAGCCGGAATCCTCGCTGGAAAGGAATCCTTTGGGGATTTGGGAGAACAGGTAAAGCGTTCCCACCAGCACGACGATCGAAGCGAGCAGGGTGGCGAAGCGATGCCGCAGCACGCCGCGCAGGCTCCAGTCGTACACGTTCAGCATGCCCTTGAAGACGCGCTCCGTCGCCATGTAAACGCGCCCGTGCCGCTCCGAGGCCGGCGGGCGCACGAATCGGCTGCAGAGCATCGGGGTGAGAGTGAGCGAGACAAAACCGGAAACCAAGACGGCGGTGGCGATGGTCACCGCGAATTCGTGCAGCAGCCGCCCCAGAATTCCCGCCAGAAACAGCACGGGAATGAATACCGCAGCCAGCGACAGCGTCATGGAAAGAATGGTGAAGCTGATCTCTTTGGAGCCGTTGAGCGCGGCCTGCATCGGGCTCTCGCCCATTTCCATGTGGCGCACAATGTTTTCGAGCATCACGATGGCGTCGTCCACCACGAATCCTACCGAAAGAACCAGCGCCATGAGCGAGAGATTGTCCACTGTGTAGCCCAGGAGGTACATGATGGCGAACGTCCCGATGATCGACATGGGCAGCGCGAGGCTGGGAATGACCGTGGCTGAGAGGTTGCGCAGGAAGAGGAAGATCACCATGACGACGAGCGCCACGGTGAGATAAAGCGTGAACTTCACATCCTGCACCGAAGCTCGAATGGTCTCGGAGCGGTCGTAACCAATGTGCATTTCGATCCCAGCGGGTATCTGCGAGCGGAAAGTGGGCAGCAACTTGCGAATATTATCCACCACCTGCACGGTATTCGTGCCCGGCTGCTTGCGGATGGCCAGCACCTCGGCCTGCACGCCGTTTTCCCACATCACGACTTTGTCGTTCTGGACGCTGTCGATCACGTTGCCCAGCTCTTCCAGCCGCACCGGCGAGCCGTTGCGATAGGCAACGATCATGGGGCGATAAGCAGCCGAATCCAGAAGCTGCCCATTGGCCTGCACCGAAAAAGCCTTGTTTGCGCCGGTCAGCAGTCCCGTGGGCAGATTCACGTTGGCGCGCTGGATGGCCGACGTCACCTCGTCAATGCCGATGCCACGCGCCGCGAGAGCTTTCGGATCCAACCGGGCGCGTACGGCGTATTTCTGTTCACCAAACACCTGCACCTGTGCCACGCCGCTGACGGTGGAAATCTTCTCCGCCATCACGGTGTCGGCATAACGATGCACGACGGAGAGCGGAAGCGTCTTTGAGCCCACCGCCATGTAAATGATCGGCTGATCGGCGGGATTGACTTTTTGGTAGACCGGGGGACTGGGCATGTCGGTCGGTAGTTGCCCCTGAACGGCGGAGATGGCAGCCTGAACGTCCTGCGCGGCCGCGTCAATGTTGCGCGTCAAGGTGAACTGAAGGGTGATGGAGGTGAAGCCTTGCGTGTTCACCGAACTCATCGAATCGAGGCCGGCAATGGTGGAGAACTGCCGCTCCATGGGCGTGGCCACGGCCGAAGCCATGGTATCGGGATTGGCGCCGGGCAGGTTCGCAGACACCTGGATGGTCGGATAGTCGACGTTGGGCAAATCGCTCACCGGCAATTGCCGATACGCGAGAATGCCAAAAACGAGGATTGCCGCCGTCACCAGCGTGGTCATCACCGGCCGGCGGATGAAGATTTCGGCTATGTTCATGGCTGACCTCCGGGGGCCGCGGGCGATCCCGCCGGACCGGACCGAACCAGCGCGTGGGCGCCGGGATACAACATCAACTGGCCGTCGGTCACCACCCGCTCGCCGGATTGAACACCCTTTTCAATCACCTCGTCGTTTCCCATCACCGTGCCTGGCACGACGGGCCGAATCTCGACAGAAGTATCGGGCCTGACAATGTACACATACTGGCCTTGCTGCCCCGTTTGCACCGCCGCCGATGGCACCACGACCGCGTCATGCATCGCGGTGAGCGTAAGAACGACATTCACGAATTGCCCGGGCCACAGCCTCTTCTCCGGGTTTGGAAAAGTGCCTTTCAATAGGATGGTTCCCGTGGTGTTGTCCACCGTGTTGTTGATGAATGTTACCCGGCCCTCTTCCGGATGATTCTCCTCTTGCGGCACGATCGCCTGCACCCCAAGATTGCCTTGCGCCTGATACTTCTTGATCTCCGGCAGATGCTGCTCCGGAACCGAGAAGTCGACGTACATCGGACTGATTTGGTTGATCACCACCAGCGTCGCATCACCGGATTTCACCGTGTTTCCGGGATGGACCATTAGGTTCCCGGTGCGGCCATCAATAGGGGCGTAGATAGCGCAGTAACCCAGTTGAATCTTGTCCGTCTCCAGCGCTGCTTGATCGGCCTTCACCGTGGCCTCAAGTGACGCGGCGTTCGTGTTGAACTGGTCGTATTGGTCCTTGGAAACGATCCCGGACTTGAATAAGGCGTCATACCGTTGGGCTTGCGCCTTGGCATTCTTCAATTGAGCCTGGTCCCTGGCTAGATTAGCCTCCGCCTGCTGAACCGTCGCCTCGAAAGGAAGAGGATCAATCGAGAAGAGCAACTCGTCTTTTTTGACGTCCTGGCCCTCCTCGAAGTGAACGCTTTCCACTCGCCCATCAACCTGGGACTTGACATTCACCGTGGAGAACGCCTCGCCTGTGCCAATGACTCGCACCTGGACAGGAACGGTCTTTAATCCGGCCTCGCCGACCGTCACGGGCACTGGAGGCATCTGTGGCATCGCCGCTTGCGCAGGCTGAGCGGGCTTACCCGCCACCCCTTTGTCTGAACAAGCTGGGAGCAGTACTAGGCTGCTCGCCACCAGAATCAAAACCACGAGTTCTCGGTCACGATTGGATCTCATTCTTCACCTGTACTTCCATGCCCATTTTCCAATTTCAAGTTTCCAGTGGCACGGGCGTCCCGCCCGTGTTCCCTATGTTCAGCAACTCGGGAGTGGTGACTGGGACCACTGCGCGCATGTCACTCACTCTAAAGCACATTCCAGTTTCGTTCTTATTTCTTCCCTCTTGCCACTAGCCACTGTTCTTTTGGCTTTGAACCAAATCGACTTTGTTTGTTTTCAACAACATATTGGCTTTGAACCTCATTTTTGCACATTATTTCGGCGCGCACTCCTGCTGAGAACGATTTGCGGCCTTCGGCGGTCACTGCCCAGCGCAATTCTCTATCGCATCGCGAGTTTCGAGTTCCAAAACCTCGCCACTTGTCCCCTGCTCGCCATTTTTGAGTCTTCGCTTACCACGCCCCGCTCAGCAACCCATACAGCCTTAAACGTTCGAGGGCCGACATTGGTTACGGGGCCTGCAATCAGCAGCCTCCGCTTCGCACTGCGCTCAACGCATCACCGTCGCTCGCCCTTCGTCTCAACGGTGCACCAAGAGGTTGCCAACGTCCTATTGTAACCGATGTCTGAATCTGGCGTGGGCTGAATTCAAGATCGTTCGAACTGTTGACTGGCACAGCAGGACAAAAGGGACCACCGGAGTTTCAGCGGCTGGGAGTAGCATTCGTCAGACACTGTCTGACGAATCTAAAGGTGGTATCACCGGAGATTCAGCGGCTGTTGGAATGGGGGTTTTCGACTTCGCAGCGGCAAGCAGCGAGCACCGCCTTGCCAAACGCTTCGATCCTGTCATCGCGTTCGCCTGATGGCAACGATTCCAAGTACTTTACGGCCTCGCCAACGAAGCCGCGCACAAACTCGGCCTTCGAAATCGTCCTCTTTCTTTTTGGCATTTCCTCAACTTCCGTAACTTCGCAGTTCCGGCAACAGCGTAACATTCTGATAGTACGTTGTCAACGGCGCTCGTCAAAAAATTGAGCCAGCGCTTTCACCTTTGGCCGGAATTATTCTCTGCAGTCGCTCCGACGGGTTTACAATTTACCAACCCATACCGTGAATGGAGGATTACATGGCCGAAGCATCGTTTCGAGTGGGGCTTCGTCGATCATCGCTTCAGGGACTGCGCATCGTGGCGGTGTGCGCGCTGGTGATGTGCTTTTTGGGGAACTTGCAAGGTCAAGCTTCCTCCCAAGACCAACGACCCTTGGGCAGGGTTGAGCTGATGGCCCGTCTAGCCTTGCCTGGACCGACTGACGAGCTCCAAAAGCTGATCGAGCAACGGGGACTCGCCTTTCAACCCACGGAGACCGACGTGAGCAGCTTCAAGTCCGCCGGCGCCGATGACGCGTTAATGTCCGCCATCCAGAAAGCGTCCGCAGGCGAAGCAGGCGCAACCTCCCCAACGCCGCAAACGGCGATCGAGACGGCGGTCTTTCAGCATCTTGCCAGCGGCGCAGAGTTTGGGCGGAAGCTAGATTCACAACATGCTGCGGATGAATTTCGCGCTGCCCTCAAGGACGATCCGAACAACGCCCTGATTCACCTTGATCTCGCGATGGTATTGACCCGAGTTGAGGGCGAGGATGCGTCAATCGCGGAATTACGGGAGGCCACACGCCTCGAGCCCACACTCGCCGAAGCTCATCTTGAACTGGGGTTCACGCTTCGATTCCGAGGTGACCTGAGAGGCGCAATCGCGCAGTATCGAGAGGCACTACAAGCAGACACGCACTACGAAGCAGCCCGGCTTCAGCTTGGGCCAACTTTGGAAGCGGCACGCGACCTCCAAAGCGCCATTTCAGTGTATCAAGAAGGCACCCGCCTGGAGCCTGAGAATTGGGTCTATCACTTCCTGCTGGGCGGCGCCTTGGAAAAAAGCGGTGACCAGGGCGACGCAATTAAAGAAGAGCGTGAGGCGGCCAGATTGAAGCCCGACAAGTCCGCACCACACTTCATGCTTGCAAGGATAATGCGAGAAACAGGCGAGGTCCAGAATGCGGAGCAGGAGATGCAACTGGCCAGGGAGATCCAGGCCAAGCGGGGCGGGCTTTACAGGATCCGGATAGGCGGCCAAGTCATGGTCGCAAAGCTCATCTCGAAAATCCAGCCGGAGTACCCAAAGAAAGCAAAGAACAAACGCGTTGAGGGCCTAGTGAGGATTCAGGCCGTAATCGGGCCAGACGGCTATGTCCAGGAAATGAAAGTGATCAGCGGTGATCCGCTCCTCGTCAAGGCAGCGACGGACGCCGTCCAACGTTGGGTCTATGAACCGACTCTGCTGAACGGAGAACCGATAGAAGTAGTGACAGAAGTCGACATCAACTTTTCGCTCTTTCGGTGATCCGCACGCAGGGACACCGCGATTGCCCGTCCAGGCTCAGCCTGACCTAGTCGACCTTTACCTCTCTCAGGAATCTGGCGTTCTCCTCCGGCAGCGAGACATTGATAAACATGCCGGAGCCCAGTTCGAAGCCGGCCAATTTCGTGAGCCGGGGGATAATGCTGACGTACCAGTGGTAATATTTGACCCCTTTATACTCAGCGGGCGCGGTGCGCACCACGTAATTGAAGTCCGGATTGTCGAGGCCGTAATAGAGCTTGGCCAGGGTCACGCGGAGGTTGTGCCCCAAATCGGCCGCTTCCGCGTCATTAATCTCCGGGAAGCAGGCCATGTGGCGGCGCGGCATGATAATCATTGAGAAAGGCGAGAGTGCGGCATACTGAACCATGGAGACGAAATGGCGGGTCTCATACACCACTCGAGTGCCTTCTTTCAGTTCCACATCCATGAGGTGGCAGAATAGACATTCGCCAAATTCATCAAAATGGTGAAGCGAGTTGATCAGCCGGTCGCGCACTTGGGCCGTGATGACCGGCGTTGCGATCAATTGTGAGTGAGGGTGCTCGAGCGAAGTGCCGGCCGCCTCGCCATGGTTTTTGAAAAGGGTGACTTGTTCTACGCGCGAGTCGGCGGAAGCGAAATTGAAGCGATTGAGGTAAACCTGAATAATAGTTTCCACCTCGCTGTCTCTCAGCAAGGCCGTCGTCTTGCTATGGTCCGGGGTCTCAACCATCACTTCATGAATGCCTACGCCCGAAATAGTCCGCCGGATTCCCTGGACGAACCGCTCGCGTGTTCCTTCATAAGAAAGGGCAGCGAACTTGTTTGGAGTAACTCGGACCTTCCAGCCTGTCGTGTCAGGGACAACGTAGGTCTCGGGCGGAGTCATCTTCTCATTGCCGGGACAAAACGGACAGGTAGCAACGAATGTTGGGATCGCTTTTTTCTCTTTGTTCTTCTTCGCAAACTCTTCCGGACGCTTGGCGCGTTCCGTCGCGATTATCACCCATTCTTTGGTAATCACATTATGTCGTAGTTCAGGCATTTTGGATTCTCCTCGATTCCTCACTGAGAAGTTATCAGTCGTCAGTTTTCAGTTATCAGTAAACGGTTCCCAAACGACTGAGAACTGATGACTAAGAACTGACAACTGCATTTCACACGTCGCGAACCACTCGAAATCCATAATCCGCGTATTGCAAGGTAGGCGGAATGCTCGACCGCGCTGCGCAGCGGCTGACTTTAATCTGGTGTCGCCACGAACCGCCGCGCGAGGCGCGCCGCACGCCGGACTCTGGCCCCTGCGGATTTCGCCCCGGCGCACGCGCGTAGTAATCTTTGTCATACCAGTCCACGCACCACTCATGAACGTTCTCACCGATGTCGTACAGGCCGAACGCGTTGGGCGCTTCTTGGCCAACCGCGATGGGCCCGTTCACCTCCCTGCCCCAGCGGCGCAGATATTCCGGATGTTCGTGCGGCGGTTCATTGCCCCACACATAGAGCAATCCTTCACAGCCCCCGCGCGCCGCGCGCTCCCATTCCGCCTCGGTCGGAAGGCGATAGCGACGGCCGCTCAAATGCGTGAGCCAGTCGCAGTACTTCACCGCCTCAATCCAATTCACTGCGACCACCGGCTGGTCGGGGTGATTAAAATCCGGATCGCTCCAATGCTTCGGCTGCGGATGGCCGGTAGCTTCCATAAATCCGGCAAAGTCGCGGTTCCGGACCTGATAGACCGCCATTTCAAAAGCGTCCACCCAGGCGCGATGAACTGGTCGCTCTTCGTCCTGACCTTTTTCGCAGCCCATGGAGAATTCGCCCGCCGGGATCAGTGCGAATGGGCTGTCAAGAATCCCGGTGCCTGCGGACGCGAACTCTTGTTCGGGTTCTTGCTTGAGCTGACACTCTGTGCGCGCTTCGATCACGGTCGAAGATCCTTCGGGCGGCAGGCGGCTCGCTGTTGGGCTCTCAGGGCGACGGGATTCTATAACATTCCGCGAGGAAACGGAACTATTCGAATTCGTGATTGGAGGTTTGCGATTGGCGATTGCTGATTCACTTCAATCAGAAATCACAAATCCCCAATCGCAAATTGAAGGACTCGCTTCTCTTCACCTCCACCACGGATTCGAGTAATATTCTAGCCGCATGTCGAAGAAACACAAAGAAGCGGTCCAGAAACAATTTGCCAAAACTGTCGAAGCTTTCGCCAAGACGGCGGTGCGCGACACTCCCGAGATTCAAGCCGAGAAGCTGGCCTTCGCCAAACCGCAGCCCACGGACATGGTGCTCGATGTTGCTTGTGGTCCCGGGGAGTTGGTGCTGGGACTGGCGCCGCGAGTGAAATTTGCGCGGGGCATCGATATCACCTATGAAATGCTTCGCCAGGCGCGCGAGTTTCAACGCGAGCGACAGATTGCCAACGCCTGCTTCGACCTCGGACGGGTCGAGCAACTTCCCTACCTTGACGGCCGCTTTGATTTCGTATCCTGCCAGTGCTCCATCCACCATCTCGAAAAGCCGCGACTAGCCTTGCAGGAAATGGTGCGAGTGATGAAACCCGAGGGACGGTTGATGATCATCGATTCGCTCGCGCCCGAAAGCGACGCGAAGTTCGAACTGCACAATCAGATTGAACAAGTGCGTGACCCTTCCCACACCGAGTCGCTCCGGCTGACGACATTCCTTCAACTGTTCGACGACCTCGGTTTGGAGGTCACTCGGCAATCGCTCAAGCGGCGAGAGCGGTCGTTTAATCAATGGATGCTGCGCGCCGGCCTGGAACCCAAGCACAAGCGGTATATCGAAACCCGAAGGCTTCTCGAGGCCTCCGCGCCGGGAGACGCGGCGGGTTTCGCCCCCAAGCTGCAAGGCGAGGACATCCTCATTACCCACCATGAGGCAATGTTTCTGCTGACCAGGAAGCAGCTTTAGCCACCGGTCTCAGCCGCATACGTTAATCCTGAATCAGCTCGATTTCCATTAACTTGGTTTCACGGGTCAATCCCAGGCAGCATCGTCTCGACAGCGACACACCGAAGCGCTCCGGCGCAGTGATGTAGGCTATCAAATCTGCTTGACACGCAACGAACGGCAAGCGTATATTATCTGGCATCTCCCCATTCCAAACGGGGGGAATCTTATAACGACTTTTTTCTGCGGATTGGGGTTGGTGTGGGAACGCTCAGCCTCGCGTGAGGCGTTAGGCGTGTGGCAAGTCCGGGCCGAGGTAAATGCGTTCACATCGATCGAACCGGGGAGAGATCGAAATCATGAAAAACATCATGGCAAGCTTGCGGGTGTCGATGATTGATCGGCGAGGGTGGACGGTCGGAGTGGCGATCATAGGCATAGCGCTCTTCCTGTCCGCATGCGGCGGCAGTCCTAACGTGTCTCTGTCTCCGTTCGGGAGCAATCAGCCCATAGTCGACCAGATTGAGCCCACCTCGGGCACGGTCGCTGGCGGCACCCCCGTCGTGATTCTTGGCCAGAACTTTGAGAACACCGCCACCGTGACAATCGGCGGACAGCCAGCGACCAACGTATCATTCATCGGCCCGCTCGAGCTAACCGCCATGACCCCGAAGGCGAATGCCACGGGGATGGTCGACGTCGTGGTCTCGAATCCCGGCGGCGGTAGTGGGACCCTTCACAACGGATTCACTTACGTTTCCCCGCCCGTCATCACCGCCATCTCCCCGACCAAAGGATCGATCCTGGGAGGGGCCACCGTGACGATCACGGGAATAGGCTTTCTGTCCAGCGCCACAGTGAGCTTCGGTAACGTGCCTGGGACCAATGTGATTGTCAGTGCTAATGGGGACACGATCACCGTGACCTCGCCTCCCCATGCGGCGGGTACTGTCGTTGTGACCGTCAACAACGGCGGCGGCGCATCGGCCACGATCGACTTCATCTACGGCCTGCCCCCAACTGTGACCTCCATCGTTCCCCCAGCCGGCCCCACGTCGGGCGGCACGCCAGTGACCATTACGGGTACGGAATTCCAGCCGGGCGCGACGGTCACCATTGGAGGTGCGGCGGCCACCAACGTCAACGTAAGCGCCACCGCGACATCGCTCACAGCCGTCACGCCGCTGCACGCAGCCGGAGCGGCGGACGTCAAAGTAACCAACCCGGACGGAAACGCTGCGACCCTCGCGTCTGGCTTCACCTACCAACTCATCACGGTGACTATCACTTCGGTTACGCCCCCTACGGGCTTGCCTGGTGGAGGTACACCAGTCACCATCATAGGGACGAACTTCGAACAAAACGCGGTCGTAATGTTCGATGGAATTCCAGCCACGACTGTGGTCGTGGATCCCACTGGCACAAAAATCACTTGCTTCGCCCCGGCCGGTCCGGCTGGAACTGCCGTGGACGTGACAGTGATTAATCCGGACAACTCGACTGTTACGGCGGCCAAGGCCTTCACTTACTCCGGCGTGGCGCTGACCATCACCAACGTCAGCCCGCCGAGTGGCACGACGGCGGGTGGAACGGCAGTCACCATCACAGGTACAGGTTTTAACACCACGCCTGGCACGACGACCATTTTGACCTTCGGTGGAACTAATGCCACCAGCGTGACGGTGGTCAGTTCGACACAAATCACGGCTGTCACCCCCGCACAGGCTGCCGGCCCCGCTGATGTGACAATCATCAACCCCGACACTTCGACGTTTACGCTCTCGGGTGGCTACACCTACACAGCCTCCTCAGGCTTAACCATCGCCAGCATCACCCCCGGTTCCGGCACAACCGCGGGCGGAACCATGGTGACGATTATCGGCTCCGGTTTTCAATCAGGCCTCACCGTAGAATTCGGGACCACCCCGGGGACCAATGTCGCGGTTCCTGATCCCACCCAGATTACTGTGACTACGCCCGCGGCCACGGCCGCGGGGCAGGTGAACGTGACCGTCATCAATCCCGCTCCGGGCGGCCAGTCTGTCACTAGCCCTGGACCGAACGCTGGCACCACGAATGGTTTCAACTACACGAATCCCGCACCGACCATCACCACCATTTCACCAACGTTTGGATCGACCGCAGGCGGAACGTCCGTCACCATCAACGGTACCGGCTTCATTAGCCTCCCGACTGTCACTTTTGGCGGCGTGGCATCGCCCTCTGTGGTCTTCGTTAACTCGACGCAATTGACCGCCACAACGCCGGCTGAGAGCGCGTCGACGATCAACGTCGTGGTCACGAATCCGGATAACCAGTCTGCGACCTCGCCTGTGCAGTTTACATTTGGCGTAACGGCGGTCCAAGTCCTTACCACCACCACGCCCGACGGTAATCCCACCGCGCCCTATTACGCGACCTTGCAGGCCGCCGGTGGCACGCCACCCTACACCTGGAGCATTGCGTCAGGCTCCTTGCCGCCCGGACTCTCGCTCAACGCCACCACGGGAGTAGTTTCCGGTGTTCCCACAACGACGGGCGTATCGAATTTCACCGCCCAGGCGACAGACTCGCTGTCGGCCACCGGGACAGCGGGGCTCGCCATCTCTGTTGAGTTGCCGACCGTGGCTGTGCTGCCGTCCACCTTCCTGGACACGACCTTCCCCGACACTTCGAAGTACACCCCGATTCCCGTGCCGGACGGCGGCAACCTGCAAGCAGCCATCAACACCGCCGCCGTTGGTTGCGCGACGGTGGGCCAATTGATCCTCCTTCACTCGGGCTCCACGTATTCCAGGACCTTTAAGCTGCCTCAGACGAGCTGCGCGCCCGGCCAATGGATCATCATTCAAACGGATCCGAAGACACTTCCGCCAAGCACTACATTGCCTCCCCAAGGCACTCGAATAGACCCGTCTTATTCGCCGGTGTTGGCGAAGATCCTGTCGGACGCCAATGCCGTCTCGCCCATCACCGCTCTCAGCAACGCGAGCCATTTCTGGTTCATGGGACTGGAAATTGGCGTAACTTCTTCGGTGACTCTCAACTACGGCATCTTCAATGTCGGAAACGGTGAGAATGATCCCTCGCTGCTTGCGGACCACATCTACGTCGACCGTTGCTATATCCACGGCAACGCCACTGGAAACATTCAAAGAGGCTTTCAAATGAATGGGGCCTCACTTGCGCTTGTCGATTCGTATGTCGAGAATGTCCACTTCGTCGGAACCGATAGCCAGGCCGCGGCTGCTTGGAACAGCCCCGGCCCCTTGAAGATTGTCAATAATTTTCTTTCCGCATCGAGTGAAATCGTGCTCTTCGGCGGAGCCGGGGTAGACATTCCCAATGTTGTTCCGTCCGACATCGAAATTCGGCGGAACCATTTCTTCAAGCCTACCAGTTGGTTTAACTGCAACCCCGCCAAGTCTGCTCATTGTCCGGGAGATTACGCTGGCATCGGGTGGGAAGTCAAGAACTGGCTGGAATTCAAGGATGCGCAGCGGGTCCTGGTGGAGGGAAATGTTTTCGAAAATAATTGGGCGAACGCGCAAGCCGGTATAGGCGTGCTTTTCACTCCGCGCAACCAGAAAAACGGCCTGAAGGGCGCCAATTTCACGGTGGCCGACGTTACGTTCAGATACAACTTTATCAATCACGAAGCGGGTGGCTTCGCCATCTCCGGCGAGGATGGTGCCAGTCCTCCCACACTGACTACGCAGCGCCTCAACATCCACGACAATTTATTCCTCGATCTCAACAGCGATCCGTGGGGCGGTAACGGATTTATGATGGTCATTACCAATAGCGCGACAGGCCTCTTGCCGCCAGACTCAGTCACGTTTGATCACAACACCGGTTTCCAGTCGGCCACCACTATTGACACAGGAGATAACGCTGGGACCAATTTAATTAACAATTTTATTTTTACTAACAACATCCTTCCGTTTAACACGTTCGTAGTCGTTGGGGCTGGAACAACCCCCAATGGTGCTTCATTGGATGCCTACTTCTTAAATTCCATTCTTACAAACAACGTGTTCGTGTCACCTCCGCCCACTTTTAAGCCGTTGCCGCCGGGCAATTTCTTTCCCGCCGACTTTTCTCCGGCGAATCTAGGATTCGTCAATTTCGCCGGCGAGGATTTCAGGCTCTGCACAGCAGCGCTCTGCAACGGATCGACAAGCCCTTACGCGGGTCAGGGCATTCTCCCCTCGGGAGTACCGGATAGGGAGGATATCGGCGCCGACGTAAGCGCCATCAACGCCGTCACGGCCGGCGTAAAATAGGACTACGTCGGGATCCTAGGAACGCTCGACGGAGCTCACTCACCCGGCCTTCTCAGCGGCCGGCGCACCGCCGAACAATTGTCCTACCCTCCTTCCGCACGCAGGCGCACGTGGCTCAAGGGGTGCTCGGGTGGTCAGCTTTCTGACTCGGATTCTGAGGGGTTGCTTGTTTCTAGCGAACGGTAGTTTTCTGGATAGCCAGGGTGAGATTGGGCGTGACGACCGACCCCGTCAGGAAATACAGCCCCTTCAGAATCAACCTCAATGCGCGTTTGGTGCGCCAATAGCGGGGGCTCAGACCCCAGAACCAAAGGTCCACGCGGTCCCTCAGCCCGGAGATACATGGGTTCAGTAGCACGGGGCGGCTGTCAGATCCTCTTGAAAGCTCCCTTAGGATTTCGGCTTCCGTGCCTCCTCTCAGGCCTCCCCGCAGGTGTTCCTCCCATACGGGGGACCTGTTAATTCCACCCCGCCTCGAAAATCGAGCCACGGCCCAATGAGCCATCCGATCTGGCAGATAGTTCACGAGTGGCAGTCCCGAGCTGTGCGTGTCGACGGGGAAATACCGGTGCGGCGTTTGATTGATGAAGAGCACTCCTTGGGGGCGAAGTCTACTCCACAGCAACGGCATTATGTCTTTCCGTTCATTCGGAAGTAGATGTTCGTAAACGGCGCTGAGGACAATAAAGTCGAACGAGCCCAAGTTCTCGGGTAACTCACGGCCGGAGGGCGATGCTTCAAACCGCACGTTCCGGACGCCGTGGTGTGCCCGCCTGGCACACGCCACCTTCAATAGGTTCGCGCTCAGCTCGACCCCGACGACTTCGGCGTCGGGGATCATCCGCGCCAGCAAAGTCGTGGACGCCCCGGAGCCGCAGCCAAAGTCCAGCAATCGCCGCCCTTGGAACTTCTCTCTTGGCACGAAGCCAAACAGTCCCAGCGAAAGAGCCTTTTCAACCTGGGAGGGGTCTTCATCTCTCGAAATTCCGTCGCATAACCAGCAGAATCCAAACAACTCAAGACATTCCAGTATCAGTTCGTCGGGGTAACCTGTTTCCACGCTGCGCCTTGGGATGTAGACGTCGGCGCGGTAGGGCCGCAACTCAATTCTTCGCCTGCGTTCCGAAACTGGAAGGATTTGAATCTCCCCTTCCGGGCACCGCACCACTCCAGTTTTTCCGTCGGCGCTAAGGTCGATCGTGTGTGGCATAACGAATCAGGCCGGATTTTTCCTCTCCGGCGCGGAAAACTAATGTACTCCGGCCTGTCTTCCAAAGGGCGTCTGGAATATAGGTCTAATAGAGCCGCTCGCCGTATGACTAAAGAGATATTTCATGCCGATACTCTGCCGCCAGATGGCGTTCTCTGGATCATGATGGACTGCAGGAATGCCATTAGGCAGCGGAACGAAGCACAATCAGTATAGCAAGACACCATGGCCGGTGTAAAGCGAGCTGGTCGTGTCATTTTTGTTGCGTAAACGGGCTCGCGGTGGTAGAATCTGGTCAACTCGCAGCAGTGAATCTTGCAGGTGGATGTTTTGGGCGCATCGTTCATATCGGCATTTGAGCGCTCAAATCTAAGATACGGGAAGATTGGTAGAGAGAACGATGTTGCAAACGATTTCACAGAAAGGATAAAGCTTTTCCAGAAATCGGACTGATGAAATTATAATCTGCTCGTAGCCACTACAAAATAATTATGTTAATCGATTTACGGATTTGGCATAAGGCTTGCTTGGCAGCGGCGTAAACCTTGCGGGATAATCTTGACCAAACCCACACGGTCGTCGCTGATGGTGGGTGGGCGCGGAACGGGTAGGATGTGAGTTAATCGGGTGGAATGACGTTGAAGCTCTCATAGTTTAATAATTGGGTTCTTGGGATTCGTTGGCCACCTCAGTCGGTCGTCTGTTCCGTAGCCTACCTCCAGGTTTACTTCATTCCAGGAGGTTAAACTCTCATGTATACGATTGCAGGAAGGTGCATGCAAAGAATGGGTTGCGCAGACTCCAATTCCTCATTATTGCTTTTTTCAGACAAATTCCATACTTTCAACCCATGTCCCGAGGGAGTCGTTCGCTGGCGCTATGCCCGTCGCTTCGCGGTCGCGGTCATTTTGCTGCTGGGATGCCTGGCGGGCGCACCTCGGGGCCACGCGCAAGACCCACTTCAAGTCAACACGTCCTCATTTCCACATGGAAATCCGGGTGTGCCATTTCACGCCACGCTGTCCGCTCAGGGCGGCAGCGGACGCTATAGCTGGCAACTGCAATCGGGGGCCTTGCCGTCGGGTCTCTGGCTGAGTTCCCATACTGCCGTGATACACGGCATTCCAACAAAGGCCGGCGTCTATGACTTTAGCGTCGAGGTGAGCGACTCGATCGGCAATACAGCAGCTGCGGCTTTGGCAATCAAGATCGATCCCCTTGGTGTCAGTCCGCAGCTTCCGAGGGCATTCATAAACACGAGCTATTCCAACCCCCGCGGATACACGGTAATCCCTGTCTCCGCAGGAGCCGACTTGCAGGCAGCCATCAATAATGCTTCGTGTAATCCCGTTGGGACCGTACTGCGATTGGCTTCCCGGGCGATATTTGAAGGAAACTATAAACTCCCGGCCAAGTCGTGCGCTCCCGGTCAGTGGATTATCATCCGAACGGACATAGTGGATTACAAGTTGCCAGACTCGATGCGTCGTATAACTCCTTCATATTCACCAAAGCTAGCCAAGATTCTTAGCGATAATGTGGCCCCCGCGATTGCCACGGCCAGTCAGGCTGCTTACTACTGGTTGATGGGCCTCGAGATTGGTGTGGATCCTTCCGTGACGCTTAACTACACGACCATCGTAATAGGCAATGCCGAGACGCAATTCTCGCAACTTCCCGACCACATCGTCATAGACCGCTGCTACGTGCATGGGAATGCCACAGGAGAGACCCTTCACGGGCTTCAGGCCAACGGAACACACGTAGCGGTCATTAATTCGTATTTCGAGAATTATCACAGCACTCAGTTCGATGCTCAAGCCATCGTCGCGTGGAATACTCCCGGCCCGCTCAAGATTGTTAACAACTACTTGGAAGGATCAGGCGAGAACGTCTTGTTCGGAGGCGCTGCTCCATCCATTCGGAAAGTCATCCCGTCGGATATCGAGATTCGACTCAATCATTTCTTCAAGCCGCTTTCCTGGAAACCGGATGATCCGTCCTACGCGGGAATCCTCTGGTCGGTCAAAAATCTGCTGGAATTCAAAAATGCCCGACGCGTTCTGGTGGAAGGAAACATTCTCGAGAACAACTGGGCTCAGTCGCAAGATGGTTTCGGCATACTCCTCACTCCCAGAGGCCAAGACGGGCTGTGTCCCTGGTGCACCGTGGCGAATCTCACTTTCCGGTACAACGTCTTCCAGCACTCGGGATGCGGTTTTAACATCGGCGGCGAGGATAACACCGCCACAAGCCAGCCTTCTCAATACGTCAGCATTCATGACAACCTAATGGTGGACATCAACGGCCTTGCGTGGGGCGGCGCTGACGGAAAACTGTATCAGCTCGTGAATGGTGGCCCCGGCAGCGGTCTCATCCCCCCTCACGATATCACCATCGATCATAACACGGCATTCCAGACCGGCGACGCTGTGGTGGTTGGGGATCAGCTCTCGAACCCCATATCGAATTTCGTGTTTACAAACAACATTCAGCCGCATAACGACTACGGGATTGTTGGCACGGGGACAGGAATTGGGAACCCGACGCTGCAGGCCTACTTCGTGTCGCCACCAGTGACCTCCAACGTGCTGGAGGCTATACCGAATCCGTTCTGGGCGTCTAAGTATCCTCCTGGCAATAACTTTCCTCCGGACTGGACCACCGTCCAGTTCATGGACCTCAACAACGGCGACTACCGCCTTCAACCCTCCAGCCCATATCACAACGCAGGAACGGATGGCGCTGATGTCGGCGGCGATATTGGCGCTGTAACTTCCGCCACTCTTGGCGCCGCACTCGGGCGATAGGCACAACTACGACCGGCATGTGGGCCAGTGGCAGGGCCAGCGGTCAGCGGCCTGCGAACCTTTGCGGCACGGCGAGGATTGCTGCAAGTTGACGCCTGACCGCTGATAGCAACTTAAACTCTCGATATCATTGCATGGATGTAGGGATCATGCTAGAGTGCCCTACCGAGCCGCAACAGCGAAGTGGGTAAAGCAAGCTCACTCGATATGGGCTCCTGGGAACCGGCGGGTGATGTCGACCATGTGGCCTAGCGCAGATTCCTTGGTGCTTGTCATAGACTTTAGAACGCCATGAAGCTTCTGGAAGCCCTTGGGGCGCTGGAAGAGAGCCTCTCTTCCCAATCTCCACTCCTCACCGTCCGGCTTGCTTGCGGTTTCAGCCCGCTCCACCTCCGGACGTTCCTCAACGCTCATCTGAGACAGGAGTTCCCCGCCCACAGGATCCAGGTCGGGATCGGGCTCTATGACGACCTGGCCGGAAATCTCGAGCGTTTGGAAAGCGCGAGCTCCGATGCGGTCGTCTGCGTCATTGAATGGCAAGATTTGGATCCGCGCCTTGGAATTCGACGAGTGGGAGGATGGGCTCCGAAACAGCTCACGGATATCACACGGGGTGTGCGGAGTACGGCCGCGAGGCTCGCCGACTCGCTCGAGAGGATTGCCCAGAGCAACACTGTTGCGCTGGCTCTGCCCACGTTGCCGATTCCTCCTGTAGCCTTTACGCCGGGCTGGCAAGCGGGATCGTTTGAGAGTGACCTCCGGCAGGCCGTCGCCGAGCTTTCCACCCGTCTGGCTGGAAGGGCGGGCGTCCGCATCGTCAGCGTCCAGCGTCTGGACCGTGTCTCGCCGCCTGCCGCGAGGTTTGACGTTCGATCGGAGCTCACCGCCGGGTTCCCTTACCGTCTGAGTCATGCCGACGCCCTGGCTGCGCTGCTCGCGCGCGCGATTCGAAATCCATCCCCCAAGAAAGCTTTGATCACCGATCTCGACGACACGCTCTGGAAGGGAATACTCGGCGAGGTCGGCGTGGAAAGCATCGCCTGGGATCTTGACCAGCACGCGCAAAAGCACGGCCTCTACCAACAGTTTCTGGCATCGATTTCGGAAGCGGGCATCCTGATTGCGGCGGCCAGCAAGAATGACCCTGATCTCGTGGACGAGGCGTTCCGCGCGGCCAAGCCCATCCTGCCTCGAGATCGAATTTTTCCCATGGAAATAAACTGGGGAGCAAAATCCGAATCGGTGGCCAGAATTCTTCGGGCCTGGAACGTGGGCCCGGACAGCGTGGTGTTTGTCGACGACAGCGCACTGGATTTGGCTGAGGTGAAGGCCGCGCATCCAGAAGTTGAGTGCCTGTTGTTTCCGCGCGACGATGACCAGGCGGCCTATCAGCTCCTCGAAGACTTGCGAGATTTGTTTGGGAAGCAGGCCCTCTCCCAGGAAGATGAAATTCGCCTGGAGAGCATCCGCGCCTCGCACGCCGCTGCTCAAGCGGTCGGGTCGCCCCACATGACGCCCGAGCGTTTCCTTGCCGAGGCGGAAGGCAAGCTCACGCTTCGCTTTGGCAACGACCCCGGCGATGCCCGCGCGCTGGAGTTGATCAACAAGACGAACCAGTTCAACCTCAACGGCAAACGCCACAGCGATGCCTCCTGGAAACGCTACTTGGGCGAGTCACGAGTCTTCCTGGCGGTGGCGTCGTATGAGGACAAGTTTGGCCCGCTGGGCAAGATCGCGGTGATGGCCGGACGGCGGGACGGCAGCAAGATTTCGTTAGATCATTGGGTGATGAGTTGCCGCGCTTTCTCGCGGCGCATCGAGCACGGCTGCCTGCTTCACCTGCTTCAGAAGTTTGGAGCGGAAGAAGCCGCCTTCGACTTTGTTCCCACACCCCGCAACGGGCCTCTGCAAGAGTTCTTTGCCGGGCTGCTGGGCGCCGCTCCCGAAAGAAGCTTTTGCTTGCGGAAAGAGCAGTTCGGCGAGAAGTGTCCGCCCGTCTACCTGGAGATTCAGGAGGCCAGCAATGAATGACCTTCAGGCGAGGCTTTCCCGATGCTTCTCGGCGGTGTTTCCCGGATTGAATGCCCAGCAGATCGCCGCGGCCAGCGTGCAGACCGTCGAGAAATGGGATTCCATCGCCATGGTCACGCTTCTTTCGGTGATCGAAGAGGAATTCGGAGTTCAGTTCGACCCCGAGGACATCGAGACCCTCGCGTCCTTTCAGAAGATATTCGACTATGTGGGCGCCAGAAGAAAGGTAGTTAACGACTGAGTGATCCCCGCTTCGGATAAAACTGAGTTATCTATCGCCGCGCTCAGTTTCGCAGCCGATGCCGCCCCCCCCTCACCCCGAGATCTTGCTGCCGGCCGGGGTTCCATCGACTACGCCTGCAGTCGCCTGATTAATGGCATCGACATCTGCTCCGACATCCCTGCCATCCGTTGCTTGACCTCGATACTTACTCCGGGAAGACAGCCGGTAGTCGCCTTCCTTCGGGTCAACGAAGCGAACGTCCTCGAGCGAGCCCGGGAAGAAATTGTCCGGAGGATATCGAGAGGGATCCCCGCCCGCCAGTACATTCCTCCTAAAGACGGCTCCGGGAAAGTAGTAATCCAAGCAGGCGTTGCCCCATCCCTTCCCGCTGCCAGCGACTCCGTTTCGGTTGTGATTGGCAATGTTGTTGGTAAATACGAAATGGCCGCTCGGCCCGCCATCTGTCATCACGACACTGCTCGTCTGGATGCCTGTGTTGTGATCGAATGTGACGAAGTCTGATTGCTTCGTCATGAGCAAAAGAATGCCGTTCGGAGGACCGGTAACGTCCTCCAGAAGGTTATCCTTAATTGTGATCCGGCGGCCAAATCCGCTTGGCTGTCCGAAGTCTACTCCCATGATGGCGAAGCCTCCTCCAACGTGCCGGATGAGGTTGCGCGAGAAAGTGATGTCCTCCACTACCACCCACGGGCAGGAGCCGCGTTGAGTGCGGGGCGTAAAGAGGACGGCACCGCCGGATTGCGCCTGAGCCCAGTTATTCTCAAAAATGTTTCCCTCAACCACTACACGGCGGGCGTTCTTAAATTCCAGCAGGTTCTTCACTGTCCAGACCTTGCCCGCAAACGAAGGATGATTCTTTTTCCAGGTCAGAGGCTTATAGAAATAATTGTGCCGTATTTCGATATCCGACGGCACCAAGCCGGGAATACTGATGCCTGCGCCGCCGAACATTACGTTCTCCCCGGACGCCTCCAGATAGTTATTCACGATGTGAAAGGGTCCGGGCCCGTTCCAGCCGCAGACCGCCTGTGTATCCTGACCAACACGCTTGACGTCAGAGATGTAGGAGTCCCGAATCGTA